>JGI994J12354_10005756_pt1 | contig 10573 bp, 9 predicted proteins | sample IntmicLarv3ML3BL_FD_12354 | JGI IMG/M metagenome (IMG submission 12354)
TACTCTTCTATCTTATAATACTTACAGTCATGACTCCTACTCTTATATTCTAACTGTCTTTGTATTTCACTTAAACTTGCATCTAGTATTAGTTTTGATATGTTTCTGTTCTTACTCATCTCTTTGATATTTAATGTTTCTACTACTATTACTTTGTTCTCTCTTGTTAGCTTCTTTGTTATCTTATGGATATAATAGTTTCTTGTATTTTTTAGCTTTCTATATAATGTTGAGAGCCTTTCTTTTGCTTTCTTATAGTTATTACTATATTTCGATTTTCTCATTAAGTTCCTTTGCTCATGTTTTATTCTTTTCTCATACTTTATTATTACTTTTTCATTACTATATTTTTCTCCATCACTTGTTATTACTAAATCTTTTATCCCTAGGTCAATTCCTATAATACTTTGATTTCTATTTTCTCTTATTATTTCTTCTTGTTCATATAGTACTGATGCATAATATCTATTTGTATTATCCTTTGTCACTGTTGCATTTATTACTCTTCCTCTTATCTCTTCTATATTTCTGTATCCTCTTATTTTAACCTCTTTTAACTTCGGTAGTTTTATCATTCTTTCTTTTAGATTTATCTCTATTGAGTTATAACTCTTTCCTTTATACTCACTTGTCATGTTATTTGTTCTATATGATTGTTTACTATATTTATTTTTGAAGTTAGGATATTTACTTCTTTTTTGAAAGAAACTCTTATAAGCATCTTCTAGATCGAATATTGCTGTTCTTAAGCTACAACTATCTACTTCTTTTAACCATGGAGTTATTTCTTGTAAGCTTTTTAATTCATTACACATTTCATATGCTGATTTCATCTTTTTATTTTCTTTATAATATTTTTGTGCTTCATTTAAGAAGTAATTGTATATGTATCTACTACATCCAAATGTTTTATTTATCAATATCTTCTGTTCATCATTTGGATATAGTCTAAACTTATAAGCTTTAAGCATTGTATCCCTCCTGTATTTCATATTTTATCATATGATACATTTGTTCGTCAATCGCTTTTTTTTAACATACATTTAGAGTAAATTCCTTATAGATAAAAAAACAGATTAAAATCTATTTAACCTGTGCAATATATTATTAATTATCTCTGTCTTCCTGCAATATTACTATATACACCTATCAACGCTTTACTCACTGGTGTTATTGCTGCATCTTTTAATATGCCAAAATAATCATTTTCTTCTGCATAATCATCAACACGTTTTCTCAATAACTCACCAAATGCTAATTCATATGGTACAATTTGCCCATTATTTTCAATTACTCTATTATGAAAAAATGAACCTTCAACTATATTAAATGCTAAGCCATTATTTACACTACCAGTAAAAAACAGCCTTGGCATTCTAGAACCAAAGTATATATTATCTAATCGTATGATTCCAGATTCATACCCACAAATTGAATTCATAATTTCATCATCACTAACACTTAACCCACCCATAGAAATAATAGCAATATGAGTTGGTATATCATTATAACGGCTATATACAAATTGTTTAGAATTACTAGATTGTGCTACATATCATAACCACATGCCTTCTCCTAATTCAAATTTTTTAATTTCATAAATTGCAGTATCATCAGATTTAGGAGAATAAAAACCACTTCTCTTTTTAATCATCTCCTCTGAACTAATTTCAAATGATTCAGTACTATCATTAGTTTTGATATATCTCATCAAACCATTAACTGCTGTACAATGCCTCTATTTCGCGTTTTGTTGGAACTTTAATTGGCTCTAGACCTCCAATTGGCATAATCTCACTCCTTCTCTAATGGTTTATATAATAACAGTATTTTCAACCTCTTTTTATGCTTTTTATATAAGATGTATTAACAACAACAGACATAATCTATTTATATACTTAAAATCACATGTTGTCATAACCAATCTTAATATGTAAAGCATTACTGTTTAATAAAAGTTTATTTAAGATTTTTATTGTAACCTATAAATTATGTTGATATATTTAACACAGGTGATAAATAATGAAATGCAATAATTGTGGAACAAATAACAACTCTAATTCAATGTTTTGTGTTCAGTGTGGACAAAGTCTAGCACAAAACAACATTCCATCAAATCAATATAATTCACAGCCAAATCCATATAACAATAATAATGGTAATGCTTCCTCTAAAAAACCTATAATATTAATAGCAATTGTCATAGTAGGAATTCTTATTATGATATCTGGTGGGTTATTAACTTATCTTCTAATTAGTAATAATTCCAATGAAACTACTAAAAGAGAAGAAAAAGATGGTAAGGAGCAAGAGGAACAAACTAATAAAGATTCTAAAAATATAAAAGCAATTGATTCTATAGCAGGAGTTTGGAACTGTGGAACACGTGCTGGTTCTATGGGAGCATTAACTGATGGTAACCCTGACCATATAGTTGGAGGTTATACTGTAACATTTACCCTTAATAATGATGAAACCTTCATTTGGGCTATGTATGAAAATGAGGAAAAAAATCATGTTTATGGAACTACTGAAGTTGAAGAACTAAATAAAGCCAATAATGATTACAAGTATTACTCTATAACTGTAACTGGAACTGAATTTGTTAGTAATGGTGTTTTACAAGATGAAAAATATTGGTCACAATATGAAATGGGTCTTCTAGAAGATAATAAATCAGCAGTTTTATGGAGTATAACAGGTAGTCAATACTTCTGTCTTTTGGAAAAATAGATTATAACTATATAACTTAAAATTCAATTCAAAAAGAGCAGTAAATTCTGTTCCTTTTTTTTGCCATTTATTACCAATGTAAATATATGTATACAAAATTAACTTATAGATAATCAAATGCTATAATATTATTAGGAACATTTAATTGTTGGGTGCTGCCAAACTTCATATGAAGGGAGGCTGATTTTTATGAAGAAAAAAGATTTATTAATCTCATTTCTAATCATAATAATCCTTTTGCTCATAGTATTAGCAATAATATTATGTACAAAGAAATAGCACCTAGTTCAATTTGAACTAAGTGCACCTACACAAACAGGTAGCACTCAACTTCCAAAATTAAGTGTTCCCTTTTTATTGACAAATAAAGTATAGCATACTTTTAATATATATGCAAATACCATATTCAATAATATTATATGAAAACTATACTTTACACATACCTAAAAATACTCAACATTATTAATTATCTTTGCCTTCCTACAATCTCACCATAAACACCCAATAATGCTTTACTCTTTGGTGTAGTTGCCGTAGATTCTAGCATATCCCAATAGCTCATACTTTCAGGGTAATCATCAACACAGCTTCCATATGTACTATATAATTTCAATTGATATGGCTCATATCTTAAACTTCCTTCAATTACCTTACTATAAAATAACTTTCTTACTCCATAAGAGCCACTACGCTCAACTGCACCAGCTATATTAAATGCTAAATGATGATTTACACTACCAGTAAAAGCAAGCCTTGGTATTGCATCCCCAAAGGATATATCACCTATATTTATGGTTCCAGTCGAAGGATTATAAATTGAATGCATCATTTCAACCTTGCTAGTTCCTGAGTTATCCATAGAAATAACAGCCATATGATTAAAATAATTATTAGAACTGCTGTATACAAATGGATTATAACCACCACTCAATGCTACATAATGCAAAAACATACCATTCCCTAATTTAAAATTTTTAATTTCATAACGCTCACAACCATCTAACTGAGGATTGTACCCTTTACTTGTCCACCTATGTATTGCCTCTGCAGAAACCACTAATGAACTATCACTATCATTAAATTTAATAAACTCCATCAAACCATTAACTGCTGCACAATATTGTGCTGTAAACTCCCCCTCACGTTCTGTTGGAACTTTAATTGGTTCTGGACCTTCAAGTGACTTAAGATACCCATTAAATGACATAATATACCTCCATCTTTAACGATTTATTATCGTAACATATTAATTTGTGCTTGCAATCTATATTTATCAAATATCACTAATTTCATCAGTGACTATTTTAGATTCAAATAACTCTTGTTCTCTATTTTCATAGTTATTTTTAATTATAGACATAATATCTAATTTTTTATTTTCTGTATAATCATTTGCATAGCAAACACTAGCTATAACTTCCATAATAGTATCTATTCCAATTAGTTTGGCATTAAAACATTTATTATAGATTTCATCTATACTTATGCCAAGTGACTCTTCTATTGCCCTTTTACTAATACCATTATCTCTTTTAGATAAAATATCCATTCGCTGATGCCTAAATACATCACTTTGTATAGCAAGTACCGAAAGAATTCCAGTTAGTTCATCGCCAGTTTTTAAATCGTAAAACGAATCAACTGACAATCCAAAAAAATTATAATTAAGTCTTCTAACTCCATTATCTTTATATTTTTTTAAAGGTAAATTATCACTTGTAGGTTCAAATAAATACATGCCATCTATAGAATATTTCTCATCTTCAACATTAACAAGAGTTATATACGAAATATCACTATTGGCTATTATCTCACCCATATAACTTTTAACCCCTAGTCTATTTAAAATAGTATTAAAAAGTAAATTAAATCCCTTAGAATTAGCGACCTTATCCTTAATTATAACTGGTATAGAAGATAAATCATCAACATTACTATAATCTAATAACTTAACTAAATCATATGCTAATAATATCTTTTCTAAATTACTAGATGCTCTCTTCTCTATTTTATTTTTTGCCATTGTAAGATATTTTTCCATAATCCTTAGACTAGGAATATCAACTACTTCATAACTAACACCATTATTTTTAAAAGAAACAAACCAAGTATCAGGATTTTTAAAACTCATATTCAAAATATCTGTAATTATTGCATTATTATTTCTCATTAAAATAGCTTTTTCTATATGTTCATCCATTACATCAGCAGAATATTCTAATAACAACTTAACAAATTCAATTGTTTCTATATCAACCTCATCAACAAAATAAACCTGCTTCAACTGGTTATTACCCATTATTTCATAAACTATTTTCTCTTTTTCTTCCATAGTTAAAGGGTGTTCAAATGTTAAAACTGGAACATTACATTCTGTCACTTCTAAAGACGAATCATTAATATCCATATCTTCAAACATTCAAACACCCCCATGCTTAATTATTTAAGTTTACCTTTACTTCCCTTTGCTCCAAAATTATATCCTTGTAATATATTAGTATTAAAACTATGAGTTTTACTACTTCTCTTCTTATAGTCTTTTACACCAATATTTACTAAGTCATCTAATAAAGTTGTATAATCTTTTCCAAGTGGATCCCATAAATAGAATGATAAAGATCCTGGACAAGGGTTAATTTCATTAATATATACCTTTTTCTTTTTACTATCTACTAAAAAGTCAATTCGTGATACACCTGAAGCACCTAAAGCTTTAAATGCTGTTACTGCAATTTCATTAACTTCATTTGCCATTTTTTCTGGAATATCAGCCGGAATCTTTCTAGCAGCAGAAGCCATACCTTTACTACCAGCTTTCTTAGAACCATTAATATATTTATCTTCATAAGTAAGTAAATCATGTTCACTCATAACTTGCTCAATAACACTTAACTCTTGATGTTCATAATTACCTAAAACACTTATATTAACCTCTGTTAAATTATCAACCATCTCTTCTACTATTATCTTAGTATCATATTCTATAACATCTTCAATAGCTTTAACTAAATCTTCTTTTTTCTTTACAGTAACAATACCTACACTACTACCCAGTGTTGCAGGTTTCATAATAATAGGATACTTAAGTTCATTAATTTTCTTAATTACTGCCTCACTATCATCAACATATTCAGCATCATAAAACCATACATAGTTTACCATTGGCAAATCAAAATGTGACCAGATTTGTTTTTGAACAATCTTATCTTGTGATAAAGCTGAAGCCTCAACATCACATCCAACAAATGGAATACCAATCATTCTAAGATAACCTTGTAACACACCATCTTCAGTAATAGCACCGTGGCCAATTGGCATAGCAATATCTATTTCCTTAACTATACTCCTAAAAAATCCTTTAGACTGCAGTACATACCTTCCATTTTTAGAATAAAGCACCACATTCTTAGCATACTTCTTTAAAAGACTCATATCTTGAAAAGTCTCTAATTCTTTAAGCATTTCTCCAGTATACCATTCATTATCTTTTGTAATATATATTGGAACAATCTCATACTTCTCTCCATCTAATTTATTCATAGCTTGAACAGCAGATATAATACTTACCTCATGCTCAACACTTTCCCCACCAAAAATAACACCAATCTTTATCATAATAACCTCCTATTTCTCTGTATATGTATCTGGTAAATCATTTTCAAATAATGCATATATATCTTTATTACCACTCTTTAATTTATTAACAAGTGGATAAGCATCCCTTACATCATTTAGTATATGTATTCTCTCTTCACTAAATCCCTTATTAATTAAACCATCATAAATTGGTTTAGTCTTTCTCTTACCAACCAATATTGCATAATCAGCAACACTTGCTATTTGTTCTCCAAATATCTGATTGTAATAGTCTTCCTTCTCACCAAGCTCAACCATACCAGGTGTTACAACAACCTTAGTACCTTTCATCATTCCAAGTACATCTAAAGCCGCCTTTGCCCCAACTGGATTTGAATTATAAGCATCATCTATTTGATAAATATTACCTAACTTCTTAAGCTCTAATCTGTGTTCTACAGGTTTAACTCTTCTTACTGCTGTCTGCAAATCTTTAATATTAATACCTAACTCATAACCAAGTGCAAGAGATGCCAAAATATTATAAACATTATGTGCCCCTAGTAACTTAGTTTCAAATCTATAAGTCTTAGCTTCACTTTTAAACTTAACATCAAATGTAGTTCCCTTATTGTCACAACTAATATTACTAGCATAAACATCTACATCTTTATTATTAATACCTATCCAAAGTACTTTACAATTGTTTTTTAATTTATAACTAACCTGTTTAGGGTCATCCCTATTTAATATCCCAACTCCATCACTTGGTAAATATTCTATTAACTCCATCTTACCTTTTTGAATGTTTTCTTCACTACCAAATGTCCCAAGATGTGCAGTTCCAATAGAAGTAATTATTCCATACTTAGGATTAACAAGTTCACATAACCCATGTATTTCGCCTCTAACATAAGCACCCATTTCAGCAACAAACACTTCATCAAACTTAGTTAGTTTATTATTAATAGTTATCATAAGTCCATAAAAAGTATTCAAACTCTTAGGAGTAGCAAGAGAATTATATTTAATACTTAATATCTCATTTAAAATATTCTTACTACTAGTTTTACCATAACTACCAGTTATACCAACAACCTTAAGATTAGGCATATTAGCAAGTTTATTCTTAGCAAGTCTCTCAAAATGCTGGAAAACTATCTTTTCAACAGGAATATTAATTATATTTGCCATAAATACTATATAAAAATTTAAACTAATAACTATTGAAAACACTAATATAGCTACATTATGTAAATCACTATTTAAAAACCACATAAGAAGTGGCATTATATAAATAATACCTAGAGTTATTATCAACCTATTAATTCTTTTAGTAATTACTAAAGGCTTCTTCCCTTGATCAGTTTTTCTCTTCCTCTTATCCAAAAAATAACTAACTGTATAAATAAACATCATACATATTAAAAAGAAAATTATTAAATATTCATTCTCTGTAAGAAACAAAAATATCGAAAATAATATACCAAACGCATTAATGTTTAACAATGATAAATCAGTATTACTTAAACACCATTTAATATACCTATTATTTTCATTATAAAGATTCTGCTGCAACATATGAAGTGATTTAGAACATAAACTAATTGTATAAAATAGCATTGAAAAGAACAACAAACATACTAACAATAACACAACTATTCCTCCCTAAAAAATGATTTTAAAACTCCAATTATAGGATTTAGAAACTCTAAGTATGTATAATGAGTTCCACTCTCATACACTACAAGTCCACTATCCATTATTAATTTTTCTAATTCTCTAGCTTCATCTAAGGAAACTGCTTCATCCATATCACCCCATATAAGTAGTGTTGGACACTTTATTTTTTTAGCACATTGACTTAAATCTTCATTAACAGTATTTACTAAAATCTTTCGCATAATTGGCGTAGCATTTCTATAATCAGTACTACCCATATGTTTTTTAGCAAACTCCTCAAAATTCTTTAGTATAGGAACTTTCTTAAGTGTTTTTAGTAACTTTACTTTAACATTTAGCTTTTCTTCTTTTCTAATACAAGGAGTCCCAAATAAAACAAGTTTCTTCACACTTTCCCTTGAAGCATATATAATAGCAACTCTTCCACCAAAAGAATGCCCCATTACTATAGGATTCTTAATTTTCAACTCTTTAATTAATTCTTCAATCACATCACAATAATCATAAATAGTCCATTCTGTTTTAGGTTCTTCACTCTTACCATAACCTGGTAAATCTACTATAGTAATTCTGTAATCCTTCTCAAGTTTATCACCTAAAGGCTTCATCATCTCTATATTCTGACCCCATCCATGAAGTAAAATAATATCTGAACCCTTACCATATTGTATGTAATTAACATCTATATCTTTAATATTAATAATCATGTTTTCACCTATGTATAATTATATCATATTTTATAGCTCTAACAATTAATTATATTAACTACTTGTCAAAAAATCGTAAAAAAAGAAACTTCTACTTAAGTTTCTAATAATTTTATCTTTTTTGCCCACCAGCTTGACTAACATACTGTTCATAAGGTACACCTTTATTATAAATATTTCTCGCCTCATCATGTCCAAAAAACCTTAAATGCCATGGTTCAGCTGCAAATCCAGTCACCTGTTCCATACCTTTTTGATATCTTGCTATAAGTCCACACTTATGAGCATTCTTCATTACCAATATATGTGCAGCTTCAAGCTTTGCCTTAAATAACACTAACTCTGCAATTCCCATCTCACTACGAGGCTTTTGACTATAAAGAACATAATCAAGTGCAAGACCAGTTTGATGTTCAGAAGAACCAGGAAGTGCAACTGTTTTATATGCCGCCTCACCCTTTTCACGCAAATTATGAGCTAAAATCAATTCTTGACAATCATAACTACGATAACCACTACTAACTTGTAAATCAAACATATATTTTGCCATTAAATGTTGTAACTCTTCAAAACCTGCTAAAGCTGCTGGATTTAACATAAGTTGATGATTTGGATCAATAAATGATGTAACTTTACTTTTAACAGGAACTAACCCCTCTGGTACATCATCTCTACTTAAAGGATTTTCTTTATTAACTAAAATACCATATTTTGTATCCTTAGCAAAAAGATTCATAATTCTCTTCCCCTTCTATTCTAAAAACCTGTCTATCCTTACTGATGAGCTACATTATACCACAAACACTAACATTTTACAAGCATTTTCATGAAAATTCACTATTACCATGAAAATTCACTATTACCAACAAAACTATATTAGTGAATCTCTTACAAATACTTCAACATTCCTATCAATATGTACTGCTACTTTTGCCTTTTCAACTATCTTTATAAAACCAAGTCCATTAACAACTATATCTTGATGATATCCAACTTCATAATTACTAACAGCAAGTTCCCTAAGAGTTTCATTCTTTTTAGCATTTCTTCTTTTAACTTTAAGATTATTAGAAACAAACACCGTAAAACTATTCTTTTCTCCCTCTACATAATCAATTCTAAATAAATCATCAATTACTAAACACTGACCACTTTTAATCTGAAAAGTCTTAGGTTTAATCTCTTTCTTAGGCATTATATTTTTATACATAGCTTCATTTACATAATTTATTATATTCCCTCTATCAATTAAACCAGGTGTATCTACAAGTGTTAAATCATCACTTAATTTAACAGATATTTTATTTAATGTTGTTGAAGGCAATGCTGATATAGTAAGTGAAGCTTCATTATCTGAATAATTTTTTATAAGTGTATTCACCAAAGTAGACTTACCTACATTAGTTCTACCAACAATATAAACATTCTTACTTGATTTATACTTCTTTATCATCATGTAAAGTTCATCTACATTATAATTTTTATGAAAACTAGTAATTATTATATCATGATATTTTAACCCTGTCGCTTCAAAAAACTCCTTAATCTTCTCATCTTTTATACTTCTAGGAAGAACATCTCTCTTATTAACAACTAATAATATTTTATTATTAATATACTCCCTAATAATATTTATGTCATTTTCTATATTAAGTAAATCAACAATATAAAGTACTAAGTCCTTAGTTTCATTTACACTCTTAAGTATTTCAATATATTCTTCATTAGATCTAGTAACTATTTGAAACTCTCCATAATTTTTAAGTCTAAAACATCTAGTACATATATCATTTTCTATACTAGTAGTATATCCATCCAAGAGCATATTTTCATCTTGTAATTTCACACCACAACCAACACAGTGCTTATCATTC
>JGI994J12354_10005757_pt1 | contig 10572 bp, 11 predicted proteins | sample IntmicLarv3ML3BL_FD_12354 | JGI IMG/M metagenome (IMG submission 12354)
TAAAATCCCCGCCGTTGCCGATGCAATAGCAGAAACGGGCAGCGCCGCCGGGATATCTGCTGACGAGATGAGAAAATACGTCAGTGCGCAGGCCGCTATGGACACAGGCACAGAAGCGCAGGAACGCCTTGCCGATGTGCTGCTGAGCGTTGCAAAAAACTCTGACGAACTGGCAACAGCGCGAGAATCGCTTGCCGCCGCAACCGCTGAGCAGGCCGCGATGGAAGCGCAGCTCCTCGAAACCGATTGGACAGGCCGCATGGAAGAGCAAAATGCTTTGCTCAAGGCACAAGAAGAACTCAACAATTCTACCGATGAACTTGCTAAAGGGGTAGCCACGCTAGAGGCCAATGAGGCCGACTTGCAGGTTCAGCAACAGGCCCTCGGCGCCACAATTCTCGAGTCCCAAGAGGCCGTAAACCAGGCCTATTCTGAGGGCATCCTTGTCGGTGATGCTTATATCGAGCGGAAAAAGCAGCTTGTCGAGCTGGAAAAGCAGCTGGAAAAAGAACGCGCGGATGCCGCAGCCGAAATAGGCAAAAGCATTCAGAGTGCCCAAGACGCGTTGATTGCCGACATGGAGAAGTCATACGAACGATACCTGAGCATTGCCACGAATGGTCTTAGCAAACTAAACACAGAGGGCGGCATATCCCTGCGTGAGTTCCAAGCCAACCTCGTCGCGAATCAAAAAGCGCTGGCTGCTTGGTCGGAAAATATGAAGATACTCGAAGCGGCGGGGGCTTCGGGGGCTGCTCTTTCTTATCTCCGCGAGCTGGGGCCCGAGCAATCAAGAATTATACAGGAGCTCGTTGATGATCTTAACAAAACAGGCGGAGAGGGCCTAAAGGAATTCGAAAAGACCATGGCAGAAGGTGCAGAGGCCGCCATGGACGCCACCACACAGCAGTTCGAGGCCGGTAGCACAGAAGCCAAAGCTGCGGCGAAGGCCATCGTTGATGAAATGGTGCTGGGCATCAAGGACAATGAGGAGCTAGCAAACGCACTTGCCGAGCTTGTTCGGGAAACCTCCGAAAATGCTCTTGCAGATGAAGCCATGGCCGCTGGGTTGAAGGACGTCGGCGAAAAGCTGCCTGGCATCATCGCGGAAGGCATGACGGAAAAGACAGATATTAGCGACACGCTAAAAACAGCGCTCAGCACTGCTGCTGCCGATGTCGCCACCGAAATCGAAACATTAGATTTTGCCGCAAATGTCGGCCAGCCCATTGTCACGGATTCGGCAGCTGGTATAACAGACAACGCTGAAGAGACAATACAGGCCGCAGCCAAAGAGGCCATTGCAAATACCAGCACCGACATGGGAACGCAGGTTACGACAGAAGACTTTGCGCAGCACGGAAAACAGGCGATCGAGGATACGGCAGCCGGGATTGCCACCACCACGCCCGATCTTACCAGTGCGGTAAAGGACAGCGTCAGCCAGGCGGCATCTACCGCCAACATGGCCGTTTCTATGGCAAATTTCCAGGGAATAGGACGCAATATTCCCGATGGCATGGCCAATGGCGTCCGGTCTGGTACCGGCGTCCTTGTCAGCGCCGTCCAGTACATGGTGTCTCAGGCACTTTCTGCCGCACGGGCTGCGTTGGATAGCCATTCTCCCAGCCGAAAGTTCGAAGATATTGGCGACGATAGCGTAGACGGTTACTTGCTGCCTTTTGAAAACGAAGCAAAGCGCGGCGTACGCACGGTAGCGGATTTCATGACCAGTATGGCCGCAGGCGCAGCGCAGAGAAACATGGAAATAGCTGGCGCTTCTGGTGCGGTTAACACATCCAGCGTAGTCCATGAGGGGGACACCATCCTGCAACTGGACAATCTCACTCTGGAAGTGGCACAGCTTAATGACGACCAAGATATTCGCGAACTCGCCCGCAGGATTACCGCAGAGATCGGCGGGCAATTCCGCGCGCAACGGCGGCTGAAAGGAGCGTTTGCATAATGACGGTGCGTGATGACAGTTTCAATTTTGCGGGCGTTGACATGCTTGCCGAATATGGGATCAGGGTTCTTTCACATGATCTGCTCAAGCCGCCGCTTCGTCCACGAAAGGTGATTATCCAAAGCCGCGATGGCGCGTACGACTTTGGGGCAATGCATTACGATGAGCGCAGGCTGCGCATCAGATGCGAGGCGCTTGACCGCCATCTGGCACGCGCCGAAATCCGCGAGCTTGCGCTACTGCTTGACCAAAAAGGGCGCATCTTTTTATGGGATGAACCCGACAAGTATTACATCGGGCGTGTTTACGACGCGCCCGATTTGACTTATATCGGCATGGCCGGTCACAGGTTCACGCTTAATTTCCTATGCGATCCATTTGCCTACGGGAATACATACGACGGCCAGTTGCCGGACCGTATTGAGTATCCGGGCACGGCTCGCACGCCAACACGCTTGTCGCTGACAAATGTAGGTAGCGACGTAATCCACGGTCTCCAAGTTAGAATCCGCGAAAGAAGGGGGTAAATCTATGTTCGCAACAAAATACTTCGAAAATATACTGCTGAACGCNGCGCGTGGGCAGTCTTTTTCTGCNCCGNCCACCCTGTTTGTTGGGCTATACCTCAGCAACCCCGGCGAATCAGGAACGGAGGGCACAGAGGTGTCCTACCCCGGCTACCAGCGCCAGGAAGTTCAGTTCTCCGCTCCTGCTGAAATGAACGGAAGCATCGGTGTCCAGAACCTGGAGCAGATCACATTCCCAACACCATCCACGGCAGTGGGAAACGTCACTCACCTTGGCATTCTTGACAGCCAGACGGGCGGCAACATGCTGGTATACGGCCAATTTGCGGATGTGCTTGCCATTGGCGCACAGGAAGCCCCTGTTATCGTTGCAGGGGAGGCGCAATGGTGGTGGTTGCAAAGCAGCGACCTGAGTAATGCCTACAAAACAATTGCGTTAAACATCCTACGCGGAACCTCTATGACAGGCTTCCAGCCATACCTGGCGCTATACTCCGGGAACCCGGAGACGGGTGGCGCAGAGCTGGCCGGCGAGGGCTACGCGCGAATCCCAATTCCCTTTACCGCCCCAGGGGTTCTGCCTAGCGGGCAAGCATTTGTCGAAAACTCCACATTGCTCGCAACGGCCCGCGCTCCCGTGAGCTGGGGTAATTTCAGTTTCTTTGCTGTTATGGACGCGCAATCGGCAGGGCGGCCATGGTTCTACCGGGAGCGGGCGCCCAGGGAGGTCAATTGGGGTGTCACTGTGCTGGTAAGACCCGGGGAACTGCGAATGACAGTAAACTGATGTCCGCTACTGAAAGGGGGGCGCAGTGAGTGAGCATAAACACCGGTCGCGTCAACACCGGTCGAATCAACAGAGCATGGATTGAAAGCGAAGAAATCTATATAACAGCGACGCTATCTGCGTCGCTGAATTCTTTCATTACACGTGGAACAGACGTGTATGAACAGCAACACCTGGGCGCCACCCTTGGCGCAGCGGCGCAGGGTGCGCGCGGATTCTTGGCGTCCATGCAGGGCACAGCCACTATTGATTCCCAAGCGGAGCTGACCGCTCATAGATTCGTTTCAGAGGAGATGGGGGCGTCGCTATCCCAGCAGGTGTTGGGATCGTTGAACGTTCATCTAACGGGGGACCTATCCGCAGATATGGCCATGTCTTCCCTTCTGGGGAAGGACATGTTTATCACAGAGACTATGCAGGCGGCCATCTCGGCGCTTGTGCGCCCTGGGAAAAACATCCATAGCGGCCTTCTTCAAATGAACGCCATCCTGGATGCGCTGGCGAGTACGATCTTGTTCGCGTTTATGGATCTCCAGATTGATGTGGACATTCCGCCAGGGGCAACCTTGGTCATCGATTCGGCAGGCTATGCGGTGCTGCTGGACGGTGAAAATGTGATATGGGCCCATTCCGGGGACTGGCCCTCCTTTTCGCGAGCGACGTACGACGTCGCTTTTTCTATGCTGGACGGATCGCCCATAGGAGACGGTGCTCTTGACAAGCGCGTGTTATATACAGAGAGGTACTTGTAATGTACGAAGTGTTCGACGCGAACCTGCGCAAGCTGGATGTTCTACACCTTGCCTACGACAGGCAAGAAGAAATCGTTCTAAATGGCGTATCAACTATTCAGTTTACGCTACCCAAAGACGATCTGAAAAACCGGCATTGCGTACCGTTCGCTTTTATCCATGATGGGAATGGTCAGTTTTACAGAATTCTAAACGACAGTGTACGGGTATCGGATACCGGAGCTAGGACATACACGGCAGAGCACGCCATCGCAACGCTTGTGGACAATGTAATGTTTGGTATCACGGTGGTTGGTGGCACGGATTATCCTACATCAGAGGTGCTGCGGTACCTCTTGAACAGGCAAAGCGTCAAGCGGTGGGTGCTGGGCCGGTGCGACATCGAAAAGCAATTTGAGTATGGGTTTGAATCGGAAAACCTGTTCAATGCGCTGATGAGTGTGCCAAACCTGTTTACGGAAAAGTACAAGTTTACGTACGACATGAACACCTATCCGTGGCGCGTGAATCTGATCCGGCTGGACGAGGATGCGCATCCTGACTTCTATATCCGATCCGGCAAAAATCTGTTGTCGGAAAATGCCGATGCCACGTTTGGTGACATCTGCACGCGGCTGTATCTTCTGGGCAAGGGCGAAGGCGACAACCAAACCACCATTGCATCTGCAAATGGAGGTGTCCCCTATCTTGAGGCCCCACAGAGCGTCATTGCGAAGTACGGTGTCATCGAAAAGGTATATGTTGACAGGACAATTGAAGCGTCTGAAATGCTCCTGGCACGCGGCGAAGCGATTTTCCCGGCATTTCATGAGCCGAAATATGCTCGGACATTTAACGTGGCGGATCTGTACGAGATCACCGGCGTAGAGTATGACAATGCAAAAATTGGCGATCTGACGATGATGGCCGACGATGGGTACAAAGCATGGATCACGCTGATACGTCGGAACCTTGATGTGGCCGGACACATGGAAATAGAAATGTCCAGTACCACGATGGATTTGGCAGCGCAGCTAGCCGACTGGGCAGATAGGCAGCGGATAAACGAGGTATATAGCCAAGGGGCGACACAGGTTTACCAAAACGCCATCCAGGCAAACGCGGACAGCAGCACGCCTTGCGTGCTGAATTTTTATATTCCGCAGCAGATGATCATTATCAACCGTGTGCTAGCCCGGATCACGCTAGAGAGCTTCCGGACAGATGCGCGGATCACGCGTGGTGGTGGTGGTGGCGCTGTTACAAGCAGTGGTGGCGGCGGCAGTGCTCAGGCCAGCGGCGGATCTGGAACGCAGCAGACCACCAGCGGGGCTAGCACACGCGAAACCATATCAATATCCAACGACACTACAACGGCAAGCACCACAGCTACGACTTCATCCGTCACCCTTATGACGGACAACTATTCGGGTAGCACAGGCTCCGCAAGCGCGGGAACGACTGGAAGCGCCGCCCCACGTACCAGCCAGCCCAACCTAACAAACTCGGGGTCCGTCACTGTATCTGCATTGGGGACGTCGCACAGTCACCCGATCACGCATGTACATGATGTGGCATCGCATACGCACAGCGGGGGCACCCACTCTCATACAGCTTCGCATTCTCACAATATTTCCACGCACTCGCATGCTGTGTTTGCTCACGCGCATGGAATGGGACATACCCATGACATCAGCCACACCCATACGGTTTCGCTTTCGTCGCATAGTCATTCCGTAAATATCCCGGCACATTCCCATAATGTGAGCCTGCCGGAGCATACCCACCAGATGGAGTATGGAATTTATCGTACAGGCAATCCGCAATCGGCGGCGTTGCTTGTAAACAGCGCCGAGGTTGGAAGCATGGAGCGGGAGCGGGAGATTGACATTACATCTATGCTGGCTGGTGAAAATGGGAAAATCCCACGGGAGAGCTGGATACGGTTCGGTGTTCGACCAAACGATCTGGCACATGTGTCTATAACGGTCTTTGTGCAAGGATTTATCCAAAGCAGAGGAGGGGGGCATTACTGATGGCTTTGAAGCCTATGTACGGGGTAGTAAACAACTCCCCGTTAACAAAACTTTCAGAATGGATTACTGCCACGGCCACAACGATTGTGGTGGAGGACATGAGCAGGCTACCGTCTGCGCCGAACGTAGCAACCATAGGCGTTGAGGAAAACGCCGAACTTTTTCTCTACAACGGAATTGAGGGCAATGCACTAACGGGCTGCATACGAGGATTCAGCGGCACGCTTGCGCAGGTGTGGCCAGCAGACGAACCCGTATACCGGGCGTACTCTAGCTATGATCATACCGCTTTTTTGGACAACATCGTTGATATTAACGAGCGAGCAACCGCTATGGATGCCGACAAATTAGACGTCGATGGAGACGGATCCAATGTTACTGCGGAGTTTGTACAAGCTGGAACGCGCACGAACATCGCGTCCGGGCTGACACTGGCTACGCTTTTCGGGCGGGTGATGCGGTGGTTTGCGGATTTACGCGATGGTGCCTTTGCGGCATTTGGAACGGGCGCGAATGAGGTTGCGCGGGGTGACCATACACACGAGTACAATACGCTTACTGGCAAACCTACCATCCCATCGGCGGCTGCAGATGTGGGTGCGGCCCCTACATCGCACGCCAGTGCCGACACCGCGCACGGCGCAGCCAGTGAGGCGTTATATGGTCATGCGATGGCCTCCAGTGCGACACCGCTTGTTGCTGGAACTGCGTCTACTGGAACAGATAACGGGAAATACGCCCGAGAAGGGCACGTGCATCCGGCGCAAACGTCAGTATCCGGGAACGCAGGGACGGCAACTAAATTGGAAACGGCACGGAGTATTGCCGGACACGCGTTTGATGGAACGGAAAATGTTGAAATAGATGCCGCCGACGTAGGCGCAGAACCATCACGACTACAGTTTTCGAGCATCACCATATTGGCCACAGTGTGGGCCGATGACAGCACATACGACGGGTATTCCGTCCGCGCAGCGATACCGCTAGCGGGCGTAACGGCGACCATGGTGCCGTCTGTGATATTTGCACCGAGCGAGGCGGGCAGCGGCAATTTTGCCCCTGTGGCAAGCAGCTACGCGGGCGGAATCTATGTGTACGCAAAAGGTGCGCCAGAAGAAGGGATTGTCATACCGACAATCCTCGTGTGGAGGTGATGAGAGATGACAACAGGGCTAACAAACGCCATATACGTCGGCGGAGGGGCGCCGGCATATGACGGCAAATGGGCTTATGATGGCGCACACACCACCAGTTTTGTAGAGCTTCAAGGGCAGCCCAAAACGCTTGTTACGATCACCGGAAACGGTTTCCTACAAATAGCCGGAGATATCCTTCTTGACATTTGGATGATTGGCGGTGGCGGCGCAGGGTATTTTGGACGATACGGAAGCTCGGGAGGCTTTGCTGGCGGAGGTGGCGCAGGAGGGTACACGCAGTGGATCTTTAACGCCATCTTGGGCGGCATGTTTGAATTGGTAATTGGAGCCGGAGGAAACGCAGGAAGCTACTCCGGGACAACGATCACGGCCCAGCCTACAGCTGGTGGGCAAACACGGTTTGGAGACTTGTGGGCGGTTAATGGAGGGAACCCCGGAAACCAAAGTATTGGCGGAAGCGGGGGCACTGGTGCGGGCAGCGGCGGTAGTGCAGGCTATGGTGGAAATGGAGACAGAAAAACAACTCGCCCCTGGAACGGAGAGATCGCAGGGATTGGATTCCAAAGTGGTGGCGGGACTGGCGGGACTTGGACGGTCAACGGAAATCCAAACGCCACTAACGCACAGGGCGGAAGTAACGGTTCCAATGGCGGTGCCGGGCGAGGGGATTTTGGGTATGGTAGTCACGGGAGGGGCGGAAATGGCGGATCGGCCCAAAATTCAGGCAGTGGTCATTCTATGGGCACTGCAGGCACGCCAGGGATTATCTATCTACTGCTTGATGGGGAGATCCCGGAGGGGCTATAAAACAAATGGAGGGATAAACTATGGCAAACAAGACGAATATCGGCCTGGTGGCCTGGGCAAAGGAATGGCTTGGAAGGCCATATTGGTACGGAACGTGCTGCTATAAATGCACTGCATCCCTGCTGGCTAGCAAAACAGCCCAGTACCCGACGCACTACACGGAGGCCCGGAAGGCCCGGTACCAGCAGGACATTAAAAACGGGGAATCCTGCGCGGACTGTATCGGACTGATGAAGGGCTATCTATGGGAAAAGGATGGGAAAAGCGTATATGACGGAAACACCGATGTAAACACCACCGGCTTATATAATCGGGCGACAATCAAGGGGCTGATCGGCAGCATGCCCGAGGTGCCGGGCCTGATCGTGTACAAGTCCGGCCATGTGGGTGTGTATGAGGGGAATGGTAGCGTGATCGAGGCCAAGGGGTTTGCCAATGGCATCATCCGCAGCCGCCTTACCGATACCGCATGGACGCACTGGATTGCCTTCCCGTGGATCTCCTATGAGGGCTACGAAAGCCTGATCACGCCGGGAGCGGGGGGCTTCCCCTATACGGCAAAGGTGGTAACGAACAGTACGCCTCTGAACATCTGGACAAATGCAAGCAAAAAGGCATCCCTGGCGCAAGTGCCCAAGGGCGATACCCTGACCGTGACGGGATATGCCGAAACGGCAGGCTGGTACAAGGTGACAAAGAACGGCGTATCCGGCGTATCGGATGGGCAGTACCTGCTAAGGATGGATGAGCCGCCCACGGAGCCGGAGCCGGAGGAGCCGGGGTGTGTGCTGCTGGTGGACGGCTTTCGGGGTGGGCCGCTAAGAAGCGAAACGGCCATGAACCTGATGGGGGAGCTGGCGAGCGCCGGGTATAGCGTGACCGTACGGGCGAAAGAACCGGGGGAGGCGGTGTAATAATGTCGTGGGCTGAACTGGGTGAGTTTGCCATCAAGCACTGGCTAACCGTCGTGTTTGGGCTGGTATCGGCAGGGTTAACCGCCGCGTACAGGCGACTTTCAAGCAGGGTGAAAAAGGATCGGTCAGCAATTAAGGCCATGCAGGCGGGCGTGGAAGCCCTTCTGGCAGACAGGATGATCTACCTGCACAACTACTATCAGGACAAGGGGTGTTGTCCCATATACGCCAAGCGGAGCGCGGAGACAATGTATACCGCGTACCACAACCTTGGCGGCAATGGAACGGTGACGGAACTATACAACAGACTATTGGCAATGCCAACGGAAAAGAAAGAGGGGTAAATTATGACAACCATTATGCAGAGACTGAAATCTCCCGTGGTATGGGCGGCGGTGGTGGCCCAGGTACTAACGATCCTGCTGACACTGGGCGCAATTGAAACCGGAATGGAGACGCTTATCAATCAGGTTGTGGCCGGGGTTCTGCAATTGCTGGTGATCTTTGGTGTGCTGAATAACCCAACGAATCAAGACGGGTTTTGATGGCCCGGCCCCGTAGCTACGCGCTGCGGGGCTTTTTCCTGTTTTGGGAGAGGACTCTTTCCTCTCTCAACATAATCCATATGTGCTCCCAAACTGGTTAGATTGGCTTTATCCCCGAGGGGATTGTTTTATTGTTGAAGTCATTAACGTAGTAGGCGAGAATTTTCATTCTGTTCTCAACTCTGACATAAGAGTGCCCATCAGGAGTCCTACAGCGGTACGGAGATTGAAGTTTCGGCGGAGACAACGTGGAGGCCCGTGACGAGCGGCTTGTCAGCAAAGCGGAAACCATGGAACGGTAGAATGTGTGGCGATGTTTGGAAATAAAAATCTCGGTTTATTCATACCAGTAGTTAATATTTTGACTACTGGTTTATGTACGTTGGAAATGTTTCATGATACACTCCTCGCATGAAAGCATGAGGTGAATAGTATGACAAGCTCAAATCCTCCCGGCGAGAAAAAGTATCGGGTGGCATGTATCAAAGATTTTCCCGACGCGGAGCCAGATGACGTGCGCTATGTGTATGTGAATACGCTCGCAGAAGCCAAGGAGCTTATGCAGAGCCTAACCCGTAAAAGCGCGTATCAGTCTGAGCAAGGCGGACACATATCAGGGCTACCCCATGTCGCAACGCTAGAGCAATGGGACGAGGAAGGCCAAGAATGGGTGTTCGCAGATACAAAGTGAAATATTTTTCTAAATTCGGTGCAAGGATCGAGGAACAAGAGTCCTCGGTCTTTTTCTTTTCCTTGCTGTTGCCAGCACGTTGCCAGCAAACTTATAAAGAGTAAAAAACAGAACCGTCAAAAAGCCAATGTTTTCAACGGTTTTCATGGTGGAGCATAGGGGAGTCGAACCCCTGACCTTTTGAATGCCATTCAAACGCGCTACCAACTGCGCTAATGCCCCTCGAACGAAGGTTATTCTATCACAGATTTCCCCTGTTGTAAACCCCTAGGATGCAGCTTTTCGCAAAAAAGGGCGCATCCACCTTTTTCAGTCGGAACACGCCCAGCAGCCCCATCATGCGTCTGCCTTGCCCGTTTTCTCCTCTATCTCCGCAAGAAGCCCGTCAATCATTTCCACAGTGGCATAGTT
>JGI994J12354_10005759_pt1 | contig 10569 bp, 8 predicted proteins | sample IntmicLarv3ML3BL_FD_12354 | JGI IMG/M metagenome (IMG submission 12354)
GCTCGTTCTATTGGCCCCTATAGCCTTGTTACCCAGCAGCCCTTGGGAGGTAAGGCCCAGTTTGGGGGGCAGCGATTGGGTGAAATGGAAGTTTGGGCCATGGAGGCATATGGCGCATCCTATGCTCTCCAAGAGTTCCTCACGGTTAAATCAGATGATGTTGCCGGCCGTACGAGGATGTATGAGGCCATAGTGAAGGGCAAACATACTCTGGAGCCGGGTTTGCCCGAATCATTTAATGTTCTTATCAAAGAATTGCAGTCACTTTGTCTCGATGTCGAGCTGCTTGAGGGTGACGACGAATAGATTTGCGCGCCGTTTATAGGTTTGCGCGTTAATGCTGGCGCGCTCAGTTATTTTGCTGAACGCGGCTTTTTAGATATATGAAAAGGAGAGCGTCGTGGAAGATTATTTTAACTTTTTTGATAAACCCAAGGATCCGCTCCATTTTTCGGCAATAAGAATATCCATATCTTCGCCTGAAAAGATTCGCGAGCGTTCCCACGGCGAAGTCAAAAAACCTGAGACTATCAATTACCGGACGTTCAAGCCTGAGCGAGACGGGCTATTTTGCGCAAAAATTTTCGGTCCGACAAAAGATTACGAATGCAATTGCGGTAAATATAAGCGCATGAAGCATCGCGGCATAGTCTGCGAGAAGTGCGGCGTTGAAGTAATTCCCTCCAAAGTTCGTCGCGAACGTCTTGGTCATATTGATCTGGCTACTCCCGTTGCGCATATTTGGTTTCTGAAGTCGCTGCCTTCGCGGATTGGTAATTTGCTTGATATAACTTTAAAAGATCTCGAAAAGGTTCTCTATTTTGAGGCTTTTGTTATTAGCGACCCTAAAAATACTCCGCTACAGTTTTGCGAGGTGATGTCGGAAGAAAAATTTCTGAAAGCCCAGCAAGAGTATGGTCTGGATGCGTTTGATGGCGGTATGGGTGCCGAGGCTATCAGGGAATGTCTCAAATCGATCAGCCTTGAGGAACTTTCCAGCCAGTTGCGTATTGAAATGATGGAGTCCACAAGCGAGGCCAAGCGTAAAAAAAATGCGAAGCGTCTCAAAGTTGTGGAGGCCTTCAAATCATCGGGTAACAAACCGGAGTGGATGATCCTTGAATGTATACCCGTATTACCGCCGGAGCTTAGACCATTAGTTCCTCTTGACGGCGGTCGTTTTGCAACTTCCGATTTGAACGATTTGTACCGCCGCGTTATTAATCGTAATAACCGCTTGAAGCGTTTGATGGAGTTGCAGGCGCCTGAAGTTATCATCCGCAACGAAAAGCGCATGCTTCAGGAAGCGGTAGACGCTCTGTTTGATAATGGCCGCCGGGGTCGGGCTATTGCGGGACCAAACAAGCGTCCGCTCAAATCACTTTCCGATATGCTGAAAGGTAAATCCGGTCGTTTTCGTCAAAATCTGCTCGGCAAGCGCGTTGACTATTCCGGGCGTTCCGTTATTGTGGTAGGCCCGGAGCTCAAGCTCCATCAATGCGGTCTGCCGAAAAAAATGGCTTTGGAGCTGTTTAAGCCGTTTATTTATAACAAACTTGAGGAACGCGGTTATGTAACCACCATTAAAAGTGCTAAAAAAATGGTGGAAAAAGAGCGTCCGGAAGTCTGGGATGTTCTGGAAGAAGTAATCAAAGAGCATCCGGTCATGTTGAACCGAGCTCCGACCCTGCATCGTCTGGGTATTCAGGCTTTTGAACCAGTATTGATAGAAGGTAAAGCCATTCAACTTCATCCGCTGGTCTGTACGGCTTTTAACGCAGATTTTGACGGCGACCAGATGGCGGTACATCTGCCGCTATCCGTTGAAAGCCAAGTCGAGGCCCGCGTTCTGATGATGTCGACTAACAACATTCTTTCCCCGGCTCATGGCAAGCCCATTATTGTTCCATCGCAAGATATGGTGCTTGGCGCGTATTACATGACCAGAGACAGGTTGTATAAACCGGTGACGGATGAAAAAACGGGTAAAGAAATTGTTGATAAGAAAACTGGTTTGCCGATTTATCGCAAAGTGAAGGGAACGGGCAAGATTTTTTCCGATCCCGACGAAGTCAGGATTGCCTTCGATTCTGGCGAAGTTGACATGCAAGCCAGCGTCAAAGTGCGCATGAAAAATCTTGCTACCGATGAAAAACCGCAATTGATCGATACGACGGTGGGTCGGGTTATTCTCAAAGAGATTCTGCCGGATTCTGTTCCTTTCAGCGCTGTTAATAAGGTTATGAACAAGAAAGAATTGTCCAACCTTGTTGATACCTGTTACCGGCTTGCCGATAACAAAGAAACGGTTATTCTTGCGGATAAGCTGAAAGATATTGGATTCCGTTACGCCAATTTGGCTGGTATTTCCATCTGTCTTGACGATATGCTCATTCCCGATGGAAAAAACGCAATTCTTACTGAGGCGGAAGACGAGGTCAAAGAAATTCAGAATCAATACACCGAAGGCCTTATTACCGATGGCGAGCGTTACAACAAGGTTATCGATATCTGGGCTAAAGCTACGGAAGATATCGCAAAAGAAATGTTGGACAATCTTTCGAAACAAAAATTCTGCGCTGAAGACGCCGGAGCTTCCGAGGAAGCTTCGTTCAACGCCATTCACATGATGGCCGATTCCGGTGCTAGGGGCTCTGCGCAACAGATTCGTCAGCTGGCGGGGATGCGCGGATTGATGGCCAAGCCGTCTGGAGAGATTATAGAAACCCCCATTACCGCCAATTTCCGCGAAGGTTTGACGGTTCTGCAGTACTTCATATCAACCCATGGAGCCCGTAAGGGGTTGGCGGACACCGCGCTAAAAACGGCAAACTCTGGTTATCTTACCCGCCGTCTGGTGGATGTCGCTCAGGACGCCATAATTTCGGAGGAAGATTGCGGAACTCTGGATGGATTGGTTGTCTCTTCATTAACTGAAGGCGGCGAGATAATCGAGCACATCGGCGACCGTATTCTTGGCCGCGTAGCCCTTGACGATGTGTTAGATCCGGTTACCGGCGACGTGTTGGTGGCGGCTAACGAGGAAATTGACGAAGTATTAGTAAAACGCATAGAAGACGCCGGGCTTGAGAAAGTCAAGATTCGTTCCGTTCTTACATGCCAGAGCCGTCGCGGAATTTGTTCCAAGTGTTATGGCCGCGACTTGGCGCACGGGCATAGCGTCAATTTGGGAGAAGCTGTCGGCGTTATTGCCGCTCAGTCAATCGGAGAACCGGGAACCCAGTTGACAATGCGTACGTTCCATATTGGCGGAACCGCGTCACGACGCGCCGAGCAGACTTCTCTCGAAGCCAGAACCGAGGGTTCTCTTAAATTTATTAATCTGAATACGGTTGTAAACGCCGAAGGTCATCACATAGTTATGAACCGTAACGGCGAAATTGCCGTGGTGGATGAAACTGGTCGCGAACGCGAAAAATATGTAGTGGTTTATGGTGCTAAGATCAAAATCGCGCCAGACGCGAAGGTTGCTCAAGGAACAATTCTTGCGGAGTGGGACCCTTATACCATGCCCATTCTTACCGAATTTGCCGGAAAAGTTAAATTCGGCGATATTATTGAAGCCGTGACTATGGAGGAGCAAGTCGACGAAGTAACCGGTCTTTCCCGGAAGGTTATAATTGAATCGAAGGATAGCGACAAAAGGCCGCGTATCGCTATTAAGCGGATAGGCGATGGAGATTCGCCCGAAGCCGTAGGCGGAACCATTGAAAGATATTTCCTTCCGGTTGGCGCAAATATTACCGTGCAAGACGACACGCTTATCAGCGCGGGAGATATTATTGCCAAGATTCCGAGAGAAACAACTAAGACTAAGGATATAACAGGCGGTTTGCCTCGAGTAGCCGAGTTGTTTGAGGCCAGAAAACCGAAGGATTTTGCTGTTATTTCCGAAATAGACGGTCGTGTTTCTTACGGAAAAGACGCTAAAGGCAAACGTAAGGTTATTGTCAGTCCGGAATTGGGAGAACCCAGAGAATATCTGATTCCCAAAGGCAAACATATAAGCGTTCACGAAGGCGATCATGTCAGAGCCGGAGAGCCGTTAATGGATGGTTCTTCCAATCCGCATGATATTCTTAGGGTCTTGGGTGTCAAAGAACTGGCGAAATACCTTGTCGACGAGGTGCAGGAAGTTTACCGTCTGCAAGGCGTAAAAATTAATGACAAGCACATAGAAGTTATTGTGCGTCAAATGCTCAGAAGAGTTCGCGTAAGGGATGTAGGCGATACGAACCTGTTGGTTGATGATCAAGTCGAACGCTGGATATTCGAGGCCGAAAACCAGAAAGCTCTGGATGAAAATAAAAAGCCGGCGATAGCCGAGCCGCTACTTTTGGGTATTACAAAAGCCTCGCTTTCTACGGAATCTTTTATTTCGGCCGCCTCATTCCAGGAAACCACAAAAGTGCTTACGCAGGCAGCCATTGAAGGCAAGGTAGACCCCCTCAGAGGCTTGAAAGAAAATGTTATCATGGGAAGATTGATTCCCGCGGGCACAGGTCTTTCCAGCTACAGAAATCTACAGATGCTCAGTGAGGGAGCCGAGCCTGAAGAACCCGCTTCCGAAGACGGCGGGGAAGAAATTCAGGAGGCCGCCTGATATGTTCGTTGAGCTGGCTTTGGAAATATGCTCCCTTAGCCAGCTCAACTTGAACTATGCGCCAACTACGAATATGCGGTTCGGAGTAATGCCGAATAGAAGGATTCGTTGTGTTGTGTGATTTATTGTTGACAGCTGAATAGTTTTAAGGTATTGATCTTGTCTCTTTGAAATGAGGCGCCCAAGGCAGAGTTGCCTTGATTGATGAATGGAGATGCCGTTATTGCGGCCCTACGCCTATTCCATTCCCCGCCCTATTAATTACGTAATTAGTAAGCTCGAATGGCGCCAATTTCAAGTGTGTATTAAATATGGTCAAAATAATTCAATAAGTTCGATTGTCTGCTGTTGCTTTTATTCGCGTAAAAAGCCAGCGGCGTTTTGTTGTCCGAACTAAGCTTTGTGGATTTGCTGCTCTTTGTTTGCAGGAGCGGCTAATTTCTTGCTGGGAGAATGATTGATTATGCCAACAATTAATCAGCTGATTCGAAGTGGTAGGGAAAGTAGGAAAGATAAATCGACGGCCCCCGCCCTCAAATGCTGTCCTCAAAAAAGAGGTGTATGTACAAGAGTTTACACAACAACGCCCAAAAAGCCGAACTCAGCTCTTCGTAAGGTTGCAAGGGTGCGTTTGACAAATGGAATTGAAGTCACGTCGTATATTCCCGGCGTTGGTCACAATCTTCAGGAGCACTCGGTTGTGTTGATTCGCGGCGGCAGGGTAAAAGACTTGCCGGGTGTTAGATATCATATTGTGCGCGGTACGCTTGATTCCGTAGGGGTTAAAGATCGTAAGCAGAGTCGCTCAAAATATGGGGCTAAGCGGCCTAAATAATTAATCGCTTTACCTTTTGAGGGGATTGGTATGCCAAGAAGAAGAGAAGTCCCGAAAAGAAATATATTGCCAGATCCAAAGTTTCACGACAAGACGGTTGCCAAGCTGATAAACGTCATTATGTTGGCTGGCAAGAAAAGTATTGCAGAGTCCATACTTTATGGAGCTCTTGATATGGTTGCCCAGAAAACGAATGAGGAAGCGGTTAAGGTTCTTAAAAAAAGCCTCGATAATATTAAGCCCACCCTAGAGGTTAAGTCGCGCAGGGTCGGTGGCTCAACATATCAGGTGCCCATAGAAGTGCGTCATGATCGCCGCGTTTCCTTGGCAATGCGTTGGTTGGTTAAGTATTCCGCCGCGCGTAGCGAGAAAACCATGAAGGATAAGCTCGCCGGAGAAATACTGGACGCTTATAATAACCGTGGTGCCGCTGTCAAAAAGCGTGAAGATGTTCATAAGATGGCGGAAGCGAACCGCGCTTTCGCGCATTACCGCTGGTAATCATCTAGCAAGTATGTGGAGGAATTTGTGCCCCGTTTAGCGCCGCTTGAGAAATACAGAAATATTGGAATTATGGCTCACATTGACGCCGGTAAAACCACAACTACGGAGCGTATCCTTTATTATACGGGAGTATCCCATAAGATAGGCGAAGTCCATGAAGGTACGGCGACCATGGACTGGATGGAACAGGAACAGGAAAGAGGAATTACTATTACGTCGGCCGCTACTACTTGTTTGTGGCGGGATTTTCACGTAAATATCATAGATACTCCGGGGCATGTTGATTTTACAGTCGAAGTGGAGCGCTCTCTTAGAGTCCTAGATGGTGCTGTGGCTGTTTTTTGCTCTGTCGGAGGCGTTGAACCGCAATCGGAAACGGTTTGGAGGCAGGCGGATAAATATCATGTGCCTCGTATAGCGTTTATTAATAAGATGGATCGTGTCGGCGCGGATTTTTTTCGCGGCGTTCATATGATTAAAGACCGCCTGAAAGCCAATCCCCTGCCCATTCAAGTTCCGATTGGTAAGGAAGAAAATTTCAAAGGCGTTGTGGATTTGGTCGCCATGAAAGCGGTTGTCTGGGACGACGACGCTTTGGGCGCGAATTATCACGAGGAAGAAATTCCCGCGGATCTTTTGCCAGAAGCTGAAGAATACCGCGAAAAGATGATAGAAGAAATTTCAAGCCATGACGATCTTCTTATGGAGAAGTATCTGGGAGGCGAGCAATTAACGGTTGACGAAATAATGGCCGCTATACGGAAAAGTACAATTAACCTTGATATTTGTCCCGTAATCTGCGGCACGGCCTTTAAAAATAAAGGCGTGCAAAATCTGCTAAACGCCATTGTTGATTATATGCCTTCTCCGCTTGATATACCCGCCATTAAAGGGATTGACGCCGCTAGTTCTGAGGAAGTGGAACGTAAGGCGTCGGATAGCGAACCTTTTGCCGCTCTTGGCTTTAAAATTATGGCTGACCCGTTTGTTGGTCAGTTGACCTTTTTCAGAGTTTATTCAGGCGTTCTTAGTTCGGGCTCGTATGTTTACAACTCCACTAAAGGTAAAAAAGAGAGAATTGGCCGAATCCTCAAAATGCACGCGAATAAACGCGAGGAAATAAAGGAAGTATACGCAGGGGATATAGCGGCGGCGGTGGGCCTTAAATACACTACTACTGGCGATACTCTTTGCGATGAGAATGTCCCCGTTATCCTTGAATCCATAGAATTTCCAGAGCCGGTAATATCCATTGCGATAGAGCCTAAAACAAAAGCGGATCAAGAAAAACTTGGCGTAAGCCTTCAAAAGCTTGCAAGCGAAGACCCGTCGTTCCGTGTCAAGACCGACGAGGAGACTGGACAGACGATAATTTCAGGGATGGGAGAATTGCACCTTGAAATAATCGTAGACAGATTGATGCGTGAGTTTAAGGTTGAAGCGAATGTTGGTAAACCGCAGGTTGCTTATCGAGAAACAATTTCTAAAAAGGTTAAAGTTGAAGGTAAGTTTGTTCGACAATCCGGCGGACGGGGACAATTCGGTCATGTGTGGCTTGAACTTGAGCCGCAAGAGCCAGGCAAAGGCTATGAGTTCGTTGACGCCATAAAAGGCGGCGTTGTGCCTCGCGAATATATACCCGCAGTAGATAAGGGCATTCAAGAAGCCTCGGAAAATGGTGTTTTGGCTGGTTTCCCTGTCGTTGATTTTAAAGTTTCTCTTGTGGATGGTTCATATCACGAAGTTGACTCGTCTGAAATGGCGTTTAAGATCGCCGGCTCAATGGGTTTTAAAGAGGGATGTCATAAGGCGTCGCCAGTATTGCTGGAACCAATAGTTTCGGTGGAAGTGGTTGTGCCTGAAGAATATATGGGTGATGTTATTGGCGATCTCAATTCGAGACGCGGACGCATCATGGGTATGGACACGCGCGCTGGCGCGCAGATTATTTCCTCCATGGTTCCTATGGCTTCCATGTTCGGTTATGCGACCGATTTGCGTTCGGCTACCCAGGGACGGGCTACATATTCGATGACATTTGACCATTATGAACCAGTTCCGAAATCTGTTGCGGAAGAAATTGTTGCTAAGGCTAAAGGCTAAGCATATTTTTAAAATATACAAGGAGGTTTTGTTATCATGGCGAAGGCTAAATTTGAGCGTACGAAGCCGCATATAAACATTGGCACGATTGGTCATGTGGACCATGGTAAGACCACATTAACTGCAGCGATCACGAAAGTTCTTGCTGGCAAAGGTCAGGCTGAGTTCAAGGCTTTCGATCAGATTGATAATGCTCCTGAGGAGCGCGAGCGCGGTATAACCATTGCTACGGCTCATGTTGAATATGAGACAGACAAGCGTCATTACGCCCATGTTGACTGTCCTGGTCACGCCGACTATGTGAAGAACATGATAACCGGCGCGGCTCAGATGGACGGCGCGATACTTGTTGTTTCTGCCGCTGACGGTCCTATGCCCCAGACTCGCGAGCACATTTTGCTTGCTCGTCAGGTTGGCGTTCCTTACATGGTTGTGTATTTGAACAAGGCCGACATGGTTGACGACGAAGAGCTTTTAGAGCTTGTTGAACTTGAGATCCGCGAGCTGCTTTCCTCTTATGATTTCCCCGGCGATGATATTCCTATTATCAAGGGTTCCGCTTTGAAGGCTCTTGAGGGCGATTCTGGCGAATTGGGAGAAGACTCTATCATTAAGCTGATGGACGCCATAGACAGTTATTTCCCCGAGCCTGAGCGCGCTATTGACAAACCTTTCTTGATGCCTGTGGAAGACGTATTTTCCATTTCCGGTCGCGGCACTGTTGCCACTGGTCGCGTGGAGCGCGGTATCGTGAAGGTTGGCGAAGAAGTTGAGATCGTAGGCATCAAAGAGACGGTGAAGACTACTGTTACCGGCGTTGAGATGTTCCGCAAGCTGCTTGACGAAGGTCGCGCCGGCGATAACATTGGCGCTCTTCTTCGCGGCGTTAAGCGCGAAGATATTGAACGCGGCCAAGTTCTTGCGAAGCCTGGTTCAATCACTCCGCATACTAAATTCAAGGCTGAGGCTTACATTTTGAACAAAGAGGAAGGCGGTCGTCATACACCTTTTTTCAATGGTTATCGTCCTCAGTTTTATTTTCGCACAACTGACGTGACTGGTGTTGTTGACTTGCCTGCCGGCACAGAGATGGTTATGCCTGGCGACAACGTTGCCATAAGCGTCACCCTTATTACTCCCATAGCTATGGACGAGGGTTTGCGCTTTGCTATTCGCGAAGGCGGCCGTACTGTTGGCGCGGGTGTCGTTAGCTCCATTATTGAATAAAACGTCGCTGTTTGCCTTTTGAAACTTGGTAATTAATGAGAAGGGTTATTTGAATGAGAGACATAATCACTCTGGGTTGTACTCAGTGCAAACAGAAAAACTACACGACCACAAAAAATAAAAAAAATACGCCCGGCAAGCTGGAGTTTAGCAAATATTGCAGGTTCTGCAGAAAGCACACTCCTCACAAGGAAACCAAATAGTTTTCCGATTGCGCGTAATGTTATGCAGGCCAGTAGCTCTAACGGCTAGAGCGCCGGTCTCCAAAACCGGATGTTGTGGGTTCGAATCCCTCCTGGCCTGCCAGTCAATGTTTTTTGCGCGATTTAATAAGCGTCGGAAAAACATAATGAAACAATTTGGAAAGTTAAGAGATGTGTTGCGCGCCTGATACGGGAGGATTGTGTGCAAAAAATCAGACTTTTTTTTGAATCCGTGAAGGCCGAGCTTTCCAAGGTTACATGGCCCACGCGAAAAGAGACCATAGCCACAACCGGCGTAGTAATTGTTATTATTGTTCTGATTTCGGTTTTCCTGGGTGTCTGCGATGTTATTCTGGCAAAAACAATGCAGTTTATATTGGGGTAAAGGGATAGATTGACATGTCCAAAAAGTGGTACGGAGTACATACCTATTCTGGATTTGAAAATAAAGTCAAACTGAATTTGACTGAACGAATCAAGAATGAAGGGGTGGAGCAATATTTTGATGAAATTTTGATACCATCGGAGACGGTTGTCGAATTAAAAAAGGGAGAAAAAAGGACTTCTTCTCGTAAATTTTTCCCTGGTTACATCCTTGTAAAGATGGAATTAAATGATGAAACTTGGCATATCGTAAAAGAAACCTCAAAAGTTACGGGCTTTGTGGGCGGTAATACCCCATTTCCGATTGCTGACGAAGAGGTGGGTAAAATTACGCGCCGTATGGAAGAAGGCGCGGAGAAACCTCGTCCTAAAGTTCAGTTTGAGGTGGGAGAAACAGTCCGAGTGGTTGACGGCCCGTTTCTTAACTTTTCAGGCATTGTTGAAGACGTTAAGCCGGATAAAGGAAAACTTCGCGTTGCCGTAACTATTTTTGGTAGAGCTACGCCAGTTGAGCTTGAGTTTATGCAAGTTGAGAAAAACTGATTTTGTGGGCCGCGTTGCCGATTAACGTTTTAGATGTAAAGGAGAGCCATAATGGCTAAAAAAATAACTGGTTATATTAAGTTGCAAATTCCTGCGGGTAAAGCAAATCCTTCTCCCCCCATTGGCCCAGCTTTGGGTCAGCATGG
>JGI994J12354_10005760_pt1 | contig 10568 bp, 5 predicted proteins | sample IntmicLarv3ML3BL_FD_12354 | JGI IMG/M metagenome (IMG submission 12354)
GTCAACGGCGTTGAGGAACGCAACTTGACGGTCGCACCAGTATTCCATCTGCTTGTCGTACGCCGTCAAGACCTCATCGAAGGACTTCATGTCGGCGAGCGAGCCTGTTTTCAAACCGAGTTGCTCCCCTACCGCACCGCATTTTGCCCAACGCTCGCAGTGCGGGCCGCAGTCGTAGCATCGTCCGTCGTTGATGGCAAGTTCAAGAATGCGGGCAATATTCATGTGGCCGCAATCCTTCCAACCGTACGCCTTGCCTGTGGGGTCGGGCTCAACACAGCCGACGACCTGATAGTCGCGCGCGTCCTCAAGCGTCACATCGGACGAGAGCATTGACGGAATCGCGACCTCGTCGTTGAAGATTTTCGGTTCGCCCGTTCCCATTCTGATGCAGTTGGCGATTTTGACCTTCAGCTCGCGCGGCGTATTGTTGTGAACACGTACGGCGAGCCACGGGCACGGAATGCGCGTGTGCGCGTGCGCATCGACGACCATGAACGTAAGCTCGTTCGTGGAATCGTTTCCGTCCTTGTCGATGCCGCCGACGGTGAGGCACGCGCCGCCGACGCCGCCGTTGCCGAACGTCTTAATCAAGATGTGGTTGCGCAACTTGTTCAAATCCCAGATTTTGATGAAGAAGTTTTCGATTAGCTCTTGGCACGCCTCGCGCGTCGTGCGCCCTGCCGCGATGTCCGCCTTGAAGAACGGGTACATGTAGCGGTCGAAGCGTCCGTACGAAATCGAGTGGCCGTTGCACTCCAACAGCGCGAAATCCGTGGCGAAAATGACGAGCTGCAACGCCTCGCGGAACGTGCGCGGCGGCTGCGTGGAAAGATGCTCGCAAATCTCGGAAATCTCGCGCAGCTCGGCGGCGCGAACGGCGTCCGTCTCCGCTTCGGCGAGCTCAAGAGCTCGCACGGCGTAGCGTTTGACGTGACGCTGACACGCGTCGTTTACGATTTTTTCGGCGGTATAGAACGCGCGCTTTTCGGGCGAATCAATGTCCGCGATTGTGACCTTTGCCGCCGCTTCCGCGATGAGCTTGCCGATGCCGCCGAGACCATTCTCCAGCAGTCGCTCGTACGCCAAGCCGAGGTGACCCGCGCCGCAGAAGATATACGCGTCGGCGAAGAAAACGCCCTTGCCGTCGTGACTGCCCTTGGTGATTTCGTCGTCAACCATCGTCTTTACGATGTCGTTAATCGTGTTTCCGTCCCAGAAGTCGCGGAGTTTCTCCATACGCGCCTGCGTGTCGGACGAATACTTGAAGTAGTCGTGCGTGCGCTGCTCGGAGTAGTCCATCAGCCCGTCGCGCATCTCATCCACGACCCAGTTGAAGCCGAATTCGGGGAACACCGGCGCGCCCTTTTTGTCGCAGCACAGATTGCCGACGACCAGCTCGTGCGGGAAGATGAAAATCGGGGCGTTGTCGAGGATATTTTCCATCGAATACGCGCGCTTGAGAATCGCGGGCTCGCCGGAGTGCGCCTTGTACGCCTCTGTGACCAACTCCGCCGCGTCGGGCGCGACGAAACCATTCGTGGACTTCTCGGTGATGGCCAAAATATCGTTGATGCGCTTGAACGGCGACGGGTTCAGCATATTGCCGGAAACGGCGATGCCCCAGTCTTTGTCATACGGCTCAATCGCCAGCGGCACAATCTCAACCATGTCCGCGGTCTTGTACGTGTCGCCCGTCAGAGGGCGGTTAATCGGGTTAGTGTTCGTAGTTGTGTCCATTTATGTTACCATTCCTTTCCTTGTTCGGGAGTTTCTCCGCTTTCGGGAATTTATTCACGAAAACGGAGAAAAACCGAGTTTGAAAGATTTATCTTTCAAACTATCCTCCTGTTAGGTTTTTTACTGTTTTAGGTCGTTGGTGCGCTAAAGTCGTGTTCGAGTATGTCCGCGAGGCATTCGTACGGGATTTTGACCCAGATTGCGCCGTCGGCAAACGAACCTATATCGTACGGGTTGAACATTATGGTTATGCCCTCCGCGTCTAGGGCGAACGCACCTATGTCGTCCTTGTAATTCTCGTATGCAAGTTCGTTCTGCGCATCCTCATCGCTTGCGTCATCGACACTAAAGTAGAAGTTCCACATCAATTGCTCATCGCCCTGCAACGCCTTACGAACCTCTGCACAGACGCGCCGAATATACGTCTCTTCATCAACGACAAACAAATCACCAAGCGTCACATGTTCCCCCGTTTCCGCCGAGAACACCATACAGCCGAAGCCGTAATAGCCGTGCGCACCACCGCCGTAGTTGTTAAACATAATTATTGAGTTGACGAGCCGCTCCTCACGCACCGACGCAAGCGAGAGGACGAACCCGCGAAAGCTGTAGCAACCGAAAGCCCCGCTGTTCACGAAGTCCTCGTAATCCTCTGCGCTCCATTCGGATTTTATCGCCGCCAAAAACTCGCGCTCATCTGCCGCATATCGTACAATGGTCGCCTTATCCTCCTCGTGAATCAGCAGGAAATGCCCGTTAATCTTCTCCATCGCCACCTCGGACATTAGCCCCGCCTCGACTGCCTCGTTAGATATCTGTGGAACCATATAGCCGTACTCGTAGTGCAGAACATCGCCTTCATAGACCATTTCCTCAACTGCAAGCTCCGACACGAACGTACCGTTGCCAACCTCAGCAAGGTCGGCAAAATGTTCTGTGCTATAATAATATACATACGAGCGCGACGGCTCTGCCGGCGGCGCTTCAGCGACGATTTCCGGCGTTGACGTTTCGATAGGCGATGGCTTCGGAGCCTCCGCCGATGTCGGAGCCTTTGCGCAGCTCGCAAGCACCATCATCACCGCAAGCAGCAGCGGTAATAGCCGCTTAATCAAAGCTCAATTCCGTGCGTCCAATCAAATCGTTTTGCAGCTCGGTTGACAGCTCCACGAAGTACGCGGAGTAGCCCGCAATACGCACCACCAAATCTTGGTAGTTTTCGGGATTCTTCTGCGCGGCGAGCATCGTCTCGCGGCCGACGATGGAGAATTGGCTTTGCATGCCGTTGCGCTCAAAATACGTATCCATCAGATTCATTAAGCCGTCAAGCCCCGTTTCGCCGCTCACGGCCGTCGGCGCGAATTTCCAGTTTAGGATAATTCCATTACCGATGCGCGCGTGGTCTAACTTCGTTACGGATTTCGCAACGGCAGTCGGACCGTTAACATCGTGGCTGCCGACGTACGTGTGCGCCGGTCCGATGCAGTCGGAGACGGGCTCGCCCGCCTTGCGACCGTCTGGCGTAGCCGTGAGAACGGAGCCGTGCATAACGTTGTTCGTAACGGAGAAAACGCCGGGCGCAAACTCGCCGCCGTGCGCCGTCGGGCGGAACTCAATGTGCTTGCAGTACGACGCCATTACGAATTTCGCAACATCGTCGGCGTAGTCGTCGTCGTTGCCGTAGTGGTGAACGCGGTCGGAGTTGACGAGCGCGTACAGCGGCTCGTGGCCGACCCAATCGGCTTCAAGCGCGGCAAGCATTTCAGCGGGACTGACGCTCTTTTCGTCGAAAATGAGCTGTTTAATCGTCGTCAGCGAGTCGGCCGCCGTAGCGAGACCGACGCCCTGCGGGCCGGAGCCGTTATACGTCGCGGCGCCCGTCGTGACATCCGCGCCCTTTTCGATGCAGCCCTCAATTAGTAGCGAGAGATACGGAAGCGGCTTCAAGCGTTGATGCGTGAGGTCGTTCTTGTTGATGAGCGTGACGAGCAGATCGCACCAGTGCTTCATTTGAACGTCGTACGCTTCAAGAACCTCGTCGAAGCTCTTGTACGTCTCAATTGAGCCTGTATTCGGACCGAGCGTTTTGCCTGCGCCGACGCACTTTGCGTACTGCTTGCAGCTCTCGCTGCAACCGATGCATTTGCCGCCGTTGATGGCGAGCTGCATGATTTTCGTGAGGTTGACGGAGCCGGAATCGTGCCAGCCGTATGTCTTGCCGGGGATTGACGGCTCAACGCAGCCCACGCCGACGTAGTTGCGCGCATCTTCGAGCGTTCTGCCGTAGTTCAGCAGCGTTTGAATCATCGGCGCGTCGTTGAAGATTTTCGGTTCGCCCGTTCCGATGCGAATTACGTTGAAAACCTTGGTTTTGAACTCCATCGGGGTCTTGTCGTGTAGGCGAACACCCATCCACGGGTTCGGAATGCGCGTGTGCGCGTGCGCGTCCAAGACCATGTAGCTCACGTCGTTCGTCTCGTCGTCGCCGTTTTCGTCAACGCCGCCGACATCAAGTGCGGTGCCGCCCATGATTGTGCCCGACGAGAAGAAAATCGCGTTCGTGTCGCGGATTTTGCGCAGCTCGTGCATTTTAAGGAATGAATGCTCTATGAGTTCCTGCATAAACTCACGAGTGAGCGTGCCGTTGTCAACGTCGCGGCGGTAGAACGGATAGAACAGCTTGTCAAAGCGGCCGTACGTGACGGAGTGGCCGTTCGTCTCGATGATAATCATGTTCGTGGCGATGTGCCAGAGCTGAATCGCCTCCCAGAAGTCGCGCGGCGCGCCCTCGGCGACTTGATGACAGTTCGCGGCGACGCGCTCAAGCTCCGCCTTGCGCGTTGCGCTCGGCTCAGTCTTTGCCTGCTCGGCCGCGAGGTCGCCGTAGCGGTTGATGTAGTTGCGCACGCCGTCGAGCATAATGAGCTCTGCGGTATAGAATTGCTCACGCTTAATATCCTCGGGCTTCGAGGTGTCAAGAGTTTTCATTTGCGCTTCGATTTCCTTGCGAATGCCGCCGTAGCCGACGCGCAGGAGCTTTTCGTAGTCCGCGCAAACATGTCCGACGCCTGCGTAGATGAACAAATCCTCAAGTATGACTGCGGCGCCGATGTGCGAGCCGAGAGCCTCGTCCTCAGTGTAGACGGACAGCGTCGCCTCTGAGACGGTTTTGCCCTTCCAGAAGTCTTGGATGGACAGAATGTCCTTTTTGGTCTGCTCGTCGATGACGTAGCGGTCGTTTTTGCGCTCATCAAGAGGCTTGTTTTCGATTTCGTCGCACAGCCAGTCGATGCAGTATTCGGGGTAAATCGGCGCGGAATTCGGCGGTGCGACGAGCTCGCCGACGATAAGCTCGTCTTGGTTAACGCGAATCGGCGCAAGTGTCAGCACGTCGCGAAGTGCGAGCGCCCACTTGATGTTCTGCGGGTACTGCGCGTACTTTTTGAACGCCTCGGTAACGATTACGCCGCGATTTGCGTCGGCGGTTGACGGCGTTGCCTTGTTGCGGCGCAGCATGTCGTTGATGCGCGGGAACGGCGACGGGTTTTCTGTAAGGCCGGAAACGCCTACGCCCCACACCTTATCGAACGGTTCGATTGCCAACGGCTTTTCTGATTTCATATTCATACTCAATGGTTATGCCCTCCTTGAAGTTTATTGTTACTTTCAATTCTACATTATATCATGATTTGTCGCAATAATCAACGATAATAATCATTATCATAAAATGAAAGATTCGCGCATATTTGTGTTGTATTTCTCCAAAATCTGTAGTACAATGAGATTAAGTATGTGTATCGCAGATTAAGTCAAACGCTCCGTCTCCGACCGAGACCGTTTTATATCGGTTTATTCTAAAAATAAAGGCAGGTGCTCGATTTGCGGGATTTTACATTGATTAGCACGCTCATTGCTCTTATATTGGTGGTATTCGTCGGCGGACACGCCGTTTATCAATGCACAAGCGAAAAGAGGAACAATTTCCTCCTCGTCGTTCTCTCCATAGTGTTCATCCTTATCGGCTCCGTAATTGAGGTCACGAGCGCGAACACGTTCGAGGCTTTTATCGGCATTCGCATTCAGTACATCGGCAGCTCGTACGTTTTCCCGTTCTTCCTGTTCTTCGTCGCCGATTATTGCGAGGTTAAAATCCCTCGCCTTATCAAGGCGATTCCGCTCACGATTTCCACGCTGATGATGCTCGGCGCGTGGACGACGAACAAGACGGGTCTGCTCTATGCGTCGTATTACTACGATTCAGTGAAAACGCACTACATTCTCTACTCGCCCGGCAAACTGAATTTGGTCTTTAAGGCTGTTCCGTTACTGTTTCTGCTGGCGTGCGTCGTCATTCTCGGGCGCCGCATTCTCGCCTCGCGCGGGCAGTACCGCTCTAATCTGATAATCATCTTGGTTTCCGCGTTCGCGCCGTATTTCGCCGATATTCTGTACACGTTCATGGTCATTTTCGGCGGCGGCAACGAGCATGCACTCTACCTTGTGCCGCACGCGATGGCAGCCATGGCTCTGCTGATGTACTTAGGCATCATGAAATACGACATGTTCGACGCTATTCCGATGGCGTCCGCCGTGGCTATCGACACGATTGCCGAGGCATTCCTGCTGCTTGACCGCGATTTCAGCTGTGTTTCGCACAACCAAGCCGCAGCCGCGCTATTTCCGTGGGTCAAGGACATGCCGCGCGGCACACCGATTTTCAAGTCCATAAGCTGGCCGAAAGAGCTCTCTCCGTCGGTTTTCGTGAGCATCACGCACGATGAGCCGTACAGAGTGGAGTACACGATGGACAGCGTTCAAACAGGTCCGCGCGACTTCCGCGCGAACATCAACTACGCTATGCCGCGCAGCCACAAATCGAAGAACGAGATGTGGAGTGTGCTTATTCAGGATATCACGGAGCAAAAATCCTTCGTCAAGCGGCTTGAGGAGCAGGCGTACACCGATACGCTGACCGGTCTCTACAATCGCCGCCACTTCGCGGAGATTGCCGCGCCGTATATTGAGCGTGCGCGCCGACTGAACACTCCGTACTACGTGCTGATTTGCGACCTTGACCACTTCAAGCGCGTCAACGACGAGTTCGGTCATCTCGCCGGCGATGAGGTACTGCGCAACACCGCTTCGATTCTGAAAAGCACGATTCGTTCCTACGATATCTTGGCGCGTTGGGGCGGCGAGGAATTTATAATGCTGATTACCGACCCGGACGAATCAAGCGCACTCGGTCTTGCCGAGCGCGTGCGCACTAACATAGAAAACTCCGTGTGCGAGTATATGGGACGCCATCTGAAAATCACCGTGAGCTGCGGCGTCGCTCGCAACGATGAGAAAACCGACCTAACCGAGCTGATTCGCCGCGCCGACGACGCACTGTATGACTCCAAACAAACGGGACGCAACAAGGTAACAATGTGGAAATGACGAATGATTATCTGAGTCAAGCCGCCCTCCCTCGCGAGGTTACGCTTATAACGCGCGATGTTGTCACGTCCACGAGCACGGAGCTCATCGCGCTTGCGAAAAACGGTGCCGCCGAGTACACTCTGCTGACCGCGCGTACTCAGTACGCAGGTCACGGGCAACACGGTCGCCCGTTTTTCTCTCCCTCCGGCGGCGTATACTTCTCGTTGTTGCTACGACCCGCGTTGCACCCCGATATCGCGGAAACCGTGACACTCACCGCCGCCGTCGCCGTATGCGAGGTCTGTGAGGCCGCGTTCGGCGTTACGGCACGCATCAAACCCGTCAACGATGTGCTCGTGAACAACAGGAAAATCTGCGGCATACTTGCCGAGGCATTTGATGGCCCGGACGGTTTCTTCGTCGTACTCGGCATCGGTGTCAACCTCACGCAGCCGCGCGGCGGTTTCCCCGAGCATCTGCCGAATGCCGGCGCCGTGACCGACCTTCCGCCCGATTCGCTCAGCGACGAACGGCTTCTTGAATTTCTCGCCGCCGTCGTCACGCAGTTTTTAGCCCTATACCGCAATGATGTCAACATCGTGCGCCGTGAATACGCGGCGCGTGTTGAAAATATGCCGTACAAATACTAAAAAAGAGTTCAGCTTGGCAGGTAAGATGCTCGCCCGTCAAGCGTCGCGTTGCTCGTTCTCCCGCCACGTACGGCTGCGGGATTTCGGGCGTAAAACCCCCGAAATTGCAGCAACGCACGACCAAGGAAAGGAAATGCAAAGAAAATGACAAACAACAAAGCACGATTCTCCACGCGCGACCTCGTAGTAACGGCCATCTTCGCGGCCGCACTGTGCGTCGTCTCACCGTTCACAATCCCCATCGGGCCCGTTCCGATTTCGCTCGCGACTTTGATGATTTACATCACCGCAGGCGTTCTCGGCGCGCAAAAGGCCACCGTCGCCGTCGCGCTATACGTCGCGCTCGGCGCGTTCGGACTGCCCGTTTTCACTAATTTCGGCGGCGGACTGCCCAAAATCGTCGGCGCGACCGGCGGCTACATCGTCGGCTATGTCCCGCTTGCGCTCCTGTGCGGATTGCCGACCTCGCTCGCACCGAAGAAGTTTTTCAACGTCCTGTTCCCCGTCGCCGCAGTAGTCGGCACGGCGGTTCTCTACGCGCTCGGCACGGCGTGGTTCGTGTTCTCTACGGGCAACACTCTTGCGTTCGCGCTGTCCGTTTGCGTCGTTCCGTTTATCGCGGGCGACCTCGCGAAAATCGTTGTGGCGCAGCTCGTTTCGCCCGTTATCTCGCGCCAAGCGCGACTACGGTAATGAGCGCGGCAACACTTGAAATAAAATATCTGAAAGGCGTTGGCGAAGCTCGCTCGCGCCTTTTTGCAAAGCTCGGAATCACGCGCGTCGGTGATTTACTGCGCTTTTTCCCGCGCGATTACCAAGACCGCAGCGTCTTTAAGCCCATCGCGGAGACCATGGACGGCGAGACCGTCTCCATTCGCGCGATGGTCGCCACCGCGCCGCGCCTCGCGACAATTTCCGGCGGCCGCAAGATGGTAAAAACGCGCGTCGTCGACGATTCGGGCGCGGCAGAGCTCGTGTTCTTCAACTTGCCGTACGTCAAGGACGCGCTGAAGATCGGCGAAACGTACGCGTTCTACGGCAAAATCCAGCGCGCACTCGGCGTTTCGCTCGCCAACCCCGACTTTGAAAAGGCCGACGCGGAGCTGAAAACCGGCCGCATCGTGCCGACGTATCCGCTGACGGCAGGGCTAAATCGCCATGCCGTCGTTAACGCCGTGCGGCAAGCACTTTCGCTGTGCATGGACGCACTCCCGAGCGTGCTCCCTGCGTCGGTTGAGCGCGATTTTGAGCTGTGCGACGTGCGTTTTGCGTACGAAAACATCCACTTTCCCGCCGATTTTGCGTCGCTGGCGCAAGCTCGGCGGCGTTTCATGTTTGAGGAGCTTTTCGCCGTCGCGGTGCTGTCGGCGTTCCGCCGTCGGCTCAGCGAGAGCGTCGACGGAATACGCTTTGAGCCCTGCGACATGGGCGTTTTCTACGGCTCGTTGCCGTTCGCACCGACGGCCGCGCAGGTGCGCGCCGTCGACGACGCGGTGCGAGACTGCACCTCAGGCAAGGTGATGAATCGGCTCGTGCAGGGCGACGTCGGTTCAGGCAAAACGCTCGTGGCGATGGCGCTGTGTTACCTAGCGGCGCAAAACGGCAGTCAAGTCGCATTCATGGCTCCGACGGAGCTGCTAGCGGAGCAGCATTTTCGCACTTTTTGCAGCACTTTGGAGCCACTCGGGTTGCGCGTCGGACTGCTAACAGGCAGCCTCGGCGCAAAGGCTAAGCGTGAGGTGCGAGAGGCGCTCGCGTTCGGTCAATTGGACGTAATCATCGGCACGCACGCGCTGATTTCCGAGGGCGTTGAGTACAATCGGCTCGCGCTCGTCATCACCGACGAGCAGCACCGTTTCGGCGTGAATCAACGCGCACGCCTCGGACAAAAAGGGCTTCCCGCAAAGACCGAAGCAGTATCGAGCGACGAGTCGCACGATACCGCAGCGGCAACGGCGTCGCTCGCGGGAGCGCACTCTTCCGTTGCCACTCCACACGTTTTCGTGATGTCTGCGACGCCGATTCCGCGCACGCTCGCGTTGATTCTCTACGGCGATTTGGACGTGTCCACCATCGACGAGCTGCCACCCGGTCGGCAAAAAATCCAAACGAATTTCATCGACGAATCGAAGCGCGAGCGCATGTACGGGTTCGTGCGCAAGCTCGTTTCAGAGGGGCGGCAGGTGTACATCGTTTGCCCCGCAATTGAGGAAAACGAGGAGAATCCGACGGGCTTGAAATCGGCTCGCGAGCACGCAGAGACGCTGCAATCACAGGTTTTCCCCGACCTACGCGTCGGTCTTGTACACGGCGCGATGAAGCCGCGCGACAAGGATGCGGCTATGGCGGCGTTCGTCAGCGGCGAGACGCAAATCCTCGTCGCGACGACGGTCGTGGAGGTCGGCGTGGACGTGCCGAATGCCGCGCTGATGGTCGTCGAAAACGCTGAGCGCTTCGGGCTTTCGCAGCTGCACCAGCTTCGCGGGCGCGTCGGGCGCGGCAAGCACAAATCGTTCTGCGTGCTCGTTGAGGGCACGCGCGGCGAGCGCTCTCGCGAGCGTTTGCAAACGCTTTGTGCAACGGATGACGGCTTTGAGATTGCCGAAGCGGACCTGCGGCAGCGCGGTCAGGGCGATTTCTTCGGAGAGCGGCAGAGCGGGCTTTCGACGTTGCAAGCGCTGGAACAATCCGCCGACGGCGAGACGATTATCGCGGCGCGCGCCGCCGCCGACAGCGTCTTGTCGGCCGACCCTG
>JGI994J12354_10005761_pt1 | contig 10566 bp, 7 predicted proteins | sample IntmicLarv3ML3BL_FD_12354 | JGI IMG/M metagenome (IMG submission 12354)
GTCGGCATGAACGGCAGCGGTAAAACTACTATGATAAAACTGCTGTGCCGTCTGTACGATCCCACCGAGGGTGAAATTACACTCAACGGCGTGGATATTAAAAAGTACAAATATGATCAATATCTTAATATATTTTCGGTCGTGTTTCAGGATTTCAATTTATTTTCATTCAATTTGGGGCAGAATATTGCCGCTTCTGTTGAGTATGACAGCGCCGGCGTTGAGGAATGTCTGAATAAAGCGGGCTTCGGCGATAGACTTAAAACATTGCCTAAAGGCTTGGAAACTGCGTTATATAAAGATTTCGAGGAAGACGGCGTGGAAATATCCGGCGGCGAGGCGCAGAAGATAGCGTTGGCGAGAGCGTTATACAAAAACTCACCGTTTATAATCCTTGACGAACCTACTTCAGCGCTTGACCCGATTGCTGAATTTGAAGTGTACTCTAAATTCAACGAGATAGTGGACGAAAAAACAGCGATATACATATCACACCGTTTGTCATCATGTCGTTTTTGCGACGATATCGCGGTATTCCACGAAGGCGAATTGATCCAACGCGGCAGTCACGACACGCTCATATCAGATGAAGGCGGTAAGTATCACGAGTTATGGAACGCGCAGGCTCAATATTATACTGAAAATATGGAAAATTTTGAGGTTCTGGTATAAACTATTTAACTACACTTTATGGCATAATTATACCTCCTATTGTAGAATAGAAACTACGATAGGAGGTTTCCTTTGGATGAAAAATGTTTTTTGAAAATTCTTGAATAATATTGAAAACTGTGGTATGATTATAAAAAATCAATTTAGATGATGAAAGCTTTGTATTGCCTCCGGATGGAAAATTATTATAATGAATAAATGGGGTGAAACAATTGAAATCTATTATAAAACATTTTATCTTCATGACAGTTGCTATTCTATTAATAAGCTGTCAATCAAGAGAAACCGATATAACGACTTACACCAAATCTGACTATCAGCCGATAAATTCTTACAGTAATCAAGGTAAACACTACGTTATGATTGAGGGCAACCATTATTTTGACCTGAATGTTTTGTCAGACGATGGAACTATGGATAAAATTGCCGATAATATACCGTACGGTAATCCGTTTAACGCGAACATTTACGGAATCGCAACAGATGGTGAATACTTATATTGTCTTGCTTGGAATTTGCGAATAGACGAAAATTTAGCGGATCATCGCAAATCGGGATTATATAAAATAGATGTAAACAACAAGACCGTTGAGCCTTTGTATGAATGGGAAACGCCGAAATATGTATCAAACAACTACTCCATGACATTTACCGATCAATATTTATACTTCACCAAATCTATAGGTGATACAAATGAAGTGTGCAGGATAAAGAAAGACGGATCAGATTTTGAGCAGCTGACGAATAATAATGAAGGTCTACCGTATATGGGAATATTCCTTCTTGACAACTCCGTATTTTACGTCAAAAACGGAAATTTATACAAAACCACGTTTGATGATTTCGATAACGCGTCTGTTGTATATGAAAATTTATACGCGGTAGAATTATATGAAGGATATTTTTACCTTACAATAACGACACAAAATGAAAATACTGAATTAATAAGAATTAAAGCAGATGATCCGAGTTCAACTGAAATGTTGATTAATGATATGTGTTCGGATTACTATATAATAAAAGATGATGTGATTTACTATGCAAAGTATGATCCTGTTGTGTTAATAACAAATTCATGGGGATTAGAAATGACCAACCCAAATCAGGGACAAATTTATAAATATGATATAAATACCGGCGATAACGTGAAATTCACTCAAAACAGTGAAATATGTTATAACAAATTATATAATATAAGCGATAATTCAATAATTGCGCAGGCTAATACGAATAAGCAATTAATAGATTCCGCGGAAGGCGGCGGCGTTCATATAGAATATTACATTATTCCGCTTGACGGAAGCGAAGCGTATCTTATAGAGGATTTAACGCTTGCTTTAGCGGGTACGTGATATGAAAAAAGTTTTATTTTTCCTGATGATTTTTATATTAATCAGCTGCGATGACAAAATATCATTAACTATAGAAGATGATCCAACAGTAACATATGTAAAAAGTGAAATCCCGTTTGAAATTGATTTTAATGTTACAAGTAATATACAACTGCGTGACGGTATTATATATTTTAGCGGTATGGTAGATTTTCATCCTGCTATGATTCAAATAAACACAGCGGATATATCCATACAATACGATAAATTACCGCTTGAAATATATCCGCATCTGACTGCTGTCACAGATAACAGAAACGTTTATATCACGGAAACCACCATGTATATAACTGATAAGGGAAATAATATTATCACAGAAAAAGATGTAAACGAACAGGCTTATTTAACATCAGTTCATGATAATATATATATCGCGAACGGGAAGAAATGCTCTGTAATCAATGAAAACGGCGACACTGTAAAAACATACGATTTATCGGGAAATGTTATATCGCTGCAAATTGATTCTTCAAATTTATATATTATCGGAAAAGACAGCGGTAATATTACGTTGGATATCATTGATATAAATTCGGAAAAGCTTAAAAAAGCTGACAATTCTGATTTGAATATCATCGGAGGAAATGCGTATTTTATCGGTCAAAATGAGGATATTTATATCTGCACAGCAACCAATTTAATAAAATACAATTTCACTACGAAAAAAGCGAATATTGTAATCAACTGGGTAAATTCCGGATTTTTTCCGGATGGAATAAAAAGCGTGATTCCTTTAAGTGATGATAAGATTTTATTATATGGTACTGATGTATTTACGGATAAAAACACATTTTGGCAGCTTGAAAGAACAGACGCCGATAATATACCTGAACGTACGGTAATAAAAGTTTCGTACATGGAAGACGGTCGGAACATAATTCCGACTGCCGCTATAAAATTCAACAGTATCTCAACTGAATATAAGATTGTTTGCGAAGATTACCGCACTGTAGGTAACAATGACAATTACGAAGCTCTATTGTCTTCATACGATATTGACTTGCTTACAGGTAATATCGGCGATGTAGTAATAATGTCAAATGAAATAAATTATAAAAAATACGCGGATAAAGGCGTGTTTTACAATTTATATGAGATTATCGAAAATGATAAAATATTTTCATTGGATATGCTGTATGATTGTGTGAAGAAACCTTATGAAATTAACGGTGAATTACATGTTGTTATTCCGGAATTTTCTGTGAATACATTTGTAGGAAAATCGAAAAATTTACCGGATAAGATATGGAATATAAATACATTACTTGAATTAATAAATACGCTTCCAGCGAATACCAAACTGTTAAATGGTATGACAAAATCAAATATGATGAACACATTTTTATTAGCCGGAGCGGGTGAATTTATCGATATCGAAAAGGCGGTTTGTTCATTTGATAGTGAAGAATTTATTGCGTTGATTGAATATATAACGGAATTTCCCGATAACGCAAGTGATATTGACTATGAGGATATAATACCTTATCTTAATGATGAAGTGTATTTATATGAATCAACGTATTTCGGTAGTTTTCTTGATTATCTTATGTTGAAAACCCGTTTCGGTTTCGATGAAGATATTAAAATGATCGGTTATCCGTCAAAAAACGGAAGTGCCGCTGAAATTATACCTACGAATTATTACGCTATATCCAATAAAAGCGGTAACGCCGCCGGCGCATGGGAATTTATAAAGTTTTTACTTTCCGGTGAGACTATAATAAATGAAACGAAAGGCATGAGATATATTCCGTCATCACGGGAAACATTCCGTGATTGGTTTGAAAGCGAACAGATGTTGTATTATTATTTTCCTGACGGTTTATTGCGGTATCGTGTTGATATTGAACCTGTAACAGAAGAAGATTTTGGTTCACCGGGACGAATAATTACAGTTAATGATGATATTATAGATGAATTTGACTTGTTTATAAACAGCATATCATCCCGGTCGGATATACCAACACCGATTACAGATATCATTAGTGAAGAAATCGGTATATATTTAACAGGGAGCAAAACCTCAATGGAAACAGTGGAAATAATACAGAACCGTATTAGTATATACTTAAGTGAACAACAATGATTTTAAAATATTTCTAGCTATTATTGACAAAACCTCGTTAATTATATAGAATAAGCATGCCAGAGGTGATTTAGAATGAAAGAGCAGAGACATTACTGTAAAATTTGTGGTCAATATAAGATGAAGAAAATAATATTACTTTTTATTGTTTTAATATTGATCTTGATTTCAGGGTGTAATGAAAAAAATACTGCTACTAAATATTCTTACAATGATGATACAAAAGATAGTCAGGAAATGACTGTAATAGAAGAAACGGGCATGAAGTATGTGTTTGGTTCCAAACGTATAATGATGCCGGCAGGCAGTCTTTTTTATACCGCCGATTATTTCGACAGGTCGTTTGTGTTAAATGACAGAATTTATTTTGCCATGGAGTTTTTCGACAAGAGCGTAAAATACGGATATGCTTTCGCTTATTTTTATTCATATGATTTCAATGGTGAAAATGAAGAATTATTATTAATCAATCCGATAAATGAAAACGCCGAAATAAAATTCATGTGGTATGATTCGGAGTATAACCTGATTATCATTGAGGAATTTGACTACCAATATACTATGACGAGATTCGACGTATCGGGAGAAATTATCTTCTCATTTGAACTCAATGATATCGTAGACAGCAGCGCAATATTATCAATGGTTATCGGTGATGAAAATGAAAATATATATATTGCGACTTCTGATAATAAGGTAACGGTATTTTCAAAAGACGGCGAAATATCAGGGCGGATTTCAACTGAATACAATGTTATTCAATTATCGTCAGCGCTCGGTAAAACACCTATACTAAAAACACGGGATTCAAACGGTAGCGTTAAATTCCAATATGTGATTTTAGACTCACTCACATTAAAAGATATTGAAATGCCGCATACTATGCTTGATTACAGATCGAATTATGTATTTTACGGTAAAGGACATGATTATTATCATGTAAGTTATAGTTTTTCAATATAAGCCGAAAATATCCGATTCGGGGTTTTATAAAAAAGTTAATCGTATTGTGTTTTATACCAATTAATTCTGTCACCGAGAAATTCCTGTAAATACTCGACTTCTTCGGGATAATTCGTTGTGTCAAGCGGTACAAAATGTTCTCTGTTGTGAATTATATAATTCATCTCCGCTGACGCTGTAATATATTTTTCATAATCACGAACCCTATCGGGAAGTGCCTCAAACAATTCTTTTACGCCGCCCTCCTGATATAAACGATCAACTTCAGCGGCGAAATCGCTGTGTCTTATGAGCGCGGTAAACCAGTTGAATTCTCTTGAATGCCAGCCTTCTCTTTTAAGATTACGGCCTCCGCCCCAAATTCCGAGGGTATTGTCCATATCCCAGATCGGTCCGGCATAAAGTTTTTCATCGTCAGCTACATAATAAATGTACGAACTTCCGATAAGTGTATCATTGTTTCTCGACAGATCTTGTACCCAATAATATTTTGCCCATGACTCTATATCAATATATTCAGCGTATTTATTCGATGATTGATCAAATATAAGCGATTCTATATTGTTCATGATATTTGTAATTGTACGGACGCTTTCAAAATTCTCCTGATTGTGCAATGTCACTGGGAATCCGCGTTTTGTATTAAGCGTATAAATTTCCTCATGAGCGTAATGATCGAATTCAAGCAGAAAATCGGCGAATTCATCAATTTCAACTCGGTTTTCATTTACTTCAGGCTTAGTGGAAAGCGAATAACTTCCCATATATACGCCGTCTATAAACAGGTCTACCGGTTGTATCTTCGGTGAATATGTCAATCCGATATCGTTTGCCAAATCATAAAAAAGTTGATTCCGCAGCAGGGAAGCGTCCATTACGTTTGCGAGCAATATCCATGTTTTTGCCTTACCCATTCCGAGCAGATCAAGTTTGTTTTCAATCTTTATCTGATACGGCTTTTTATTTTGATGCCATGTCCAGTTGCCTCTCCCTCTTATTCGCATGGTTTCAGGAGTTGAAACATCATTTTCCATACTTTCGTATACAGTCTGCCATCCCTTTTCAGCGGCGAGTTCATCGGTGACTTCAAGTATAAAATCACCGTAAGCGAATACACTCTGATCCGGAGATTCGTTCACAGCGGAAAATTTACCGTGTTCTTCGTTAATTTTCAGATGAATTGACGGAATTCCTGATTGTCTCACCTCTATTGTGTATTCATCGTTGAAAGCCGTAACTCTTACGGAATTGGATTTGTTTGTGAAATCCGCTTTATAAGGTCCCGATATTGAGCCGTTTGTATGAATTGCGGTGAATACCAAATTGGAAGTGTCCGCGCGGCAAGGAAGAAAGAGATAAAATATCTTATCCGAGCGTGACGTGTAACCCTGTATATTATAAACTATATCGGGATTTTCATCGCTTCCGACTATGATTTTATTCACTTCACCATACATTTCGGATTGAGAGTTTTTATATAATATATCGATATCATATGTCACTATTTCCGGTTTGATTTCAGTTGTAGTTTCAATTAAGGCTGTTTCCTCGTGAATATCCTGAGGCTCCGAGCATGAACATGCTGCGAACACGCAAACGGAAATTATGAGACAGCGCATGATTTTTTTTAATTTCAATTTATCACCGCCGCAATTTCAAACAGCATACACCCGCTTAATTGAGTGCTTAAATCTGACCCTTTGTCATCCGCGGGAGCTATATTGAAATTCTTTGTGAAATTACCGATATTGTTTGTGCCGTTTTCACGTAAAATTTCAATGTTTTTGTTAATGGCGTCTTTAATATATGTCAATTCGGGAGAAGTTTTATACAGTTCACCGAGATAACGGATCAGAATCCCTTTGAACAATCCGCCGTCGCCATCACCTTCAGCGGTGAAAACACCATTTTTGTCTATGAATTTACCGAGAGCGTAATCTGCTGTTTTCACAGCTCCGTGTAAATAACTTTCCTCTCCTGTAATTCTATACAATTCAACGCCGGCGCCGATATATACGCCGTGACAATATGTAAAATTCCAGTTTTTATCTGTCTTACCGTTACCCTCACGGTTTATTCCGTCCCATACCTGACCGGTACTTGCGTCGGTCAAATTATCTTTTACAAAAGAATATATCTTTTTTGCCCATTCCAAATCAACTTCATCATTTGTCACTCTGTATATTCTCGCCGCTAATATCGCCGCCGGAGCGTTGGCCGGAGTGTTTTTATAATCAAGCTGTTCCTTACGCCAAGCTATACCGCCGCCCATGGTATCGTTCCAGCCTTTTTGGATATCACGCCATAAAATTTGTACGTAATTGAGGTATTGCTCATTTTTTGTCTCATCGTATAGGCGTAAAATCGCCAGAGCCATCCATTCCATATCATCATAATAATCGTTTGTGATTTTTTTATTGCGGGCGATTATGGAATCAATAATATCATCTATATATTTGATATATTCGCTGTTTTGTGTTCTTATATAAGCGTCAACAATAACGTCAATAGCGTGAGCGTACCACCAATAATTAAAAGCGCCGGACTTTTTCATTGGATATGCGTCGTAAAAAATTTTTGCTCCGCTGTTCCAATAATTCGTGAGCAAATTTGTTATTGATTCATCAGCGTATTGGTAATAAACTGTAATTTCTTCTTCAGTTTTCATTTCGGGTTCTTCTCCTTCTGTAATTTCCATTTGTATGTTTTCGGTTATCTGTTCCGTTTCGGCGCTTTTTCCGCAGGCTGAAGCCAAAATCAGGATAAATAATATGAGTATCCCAAAAACAATTTTGGACTTATTCATGATATAAATCTCTCAGCGAAAATCACATTATCGATAGTGTAATCGCCAATCGAAGCCCACCAACATTCAAACGAAACCATTTCAATATAAAAACATTGTCTGATAATCTCGTTCGGAATACTCAGGCTTTTCTCCAAGTAGGTGATTATATAGTTCATTTTATCGGTACGCTCATCAACTGAGCTATTGTAATATTCTATCAATATGTACCGTGACACATCAAGTACCGGATCACCGATACGTCCCTGCGGATCAATAATAGCGTAGGCGCCGTTATCTCTGCGCAAAATATTATGATACTGCAAATCCCCGTGCAATAACATTTCACGATTATACACAGCGGTTACAGACGTAAATATATCCTTCGCTTTCAATATGTGCCTGTATAAGTCTTTATGGTCGTTGCGGTTACTTAAAGATTGAACGTTATCATCTAATCCGTCAGCGTATCTCTTATATATAGCGGCATTCTCCGGTACAATATGCAGTCCGTTGAAAAGCTCTGAGAAAACCGCTAACCGTTTATCAAGCGACGGTTCCTTGCTCAGCTGAGTTCCCGGGCGAATCCGCTCAATTAACATAACCTTTTTTCCCGTTTCTATATCTATATCGCTTGCGTAAACTTTCACGTATCGCCAGCCGTTGTATTCACGCAATATGTTGTATTCCCATACGAATTCTTTATTTTGAAAATCACCGCTGATTTTTAACACACATTCACCATATATCTCGGAATCGCAAAAAAATATGGCGTTCATGGAATAGCTATCGTGAAAGCGCAAATCAGATAACTTCCATTTTTCCGAATATATTTCGATTTCCCGCAATATCTTTGCGTATGTATCATGTCCCCATGCTTCGATGATTTTTTCTATTTGTATTTCAGTAAACATAGTAATTCTCTTTCTATACAAATTCTCTTTATAATATAATATCGTAAATCACAAATTTTGTCAAGAACGTATATAATCAAACGTGATATTGTGTTTTTCGAAAACTTATGATATACTGTGGTAAATTGAAATGAAAGAGGTAAAATAAATGGGTGAAATTATCACGATAACGGTCAGCGAATACCTGACGCATGACCTCGCTGAGAAAATAGCGGTGTTAAATTGGGGTAGTAACGTTCCGAAAAATGTAAATCAAATTCGTAGGTTTGTTCATGAAAATAAATATTTCAGCGATTGTTTCAATGTAATTGCGCTCAATTCCGCTGATGAAGTTATCGGCAGACTGTTTTGTATCAAAAATCGGGAAAATCCGAAACGCTGGTATCACGGTGACCTTATTGTAGCGCCTGAATACAGACGTATAAAAATAGCGAGTAAAATGATACGAACGGCGATTCAGAAAATCACGGAAATGGACGGCGAAATAATTGACGCTTGGACTGCCAAAACTCATACAGTGTCGCTTAATTTACATAAATCACTTGGATTTACCGAAATGCCGTCAGTACAGTTCGATGAATTGATACACGGCGATGAGCAAGTTATGCTTGAGTATAAAATTGAACAGCAGTATAACGTAATTCCCGCCGGTATCGATGAAGCCGGATTTGTTAATGAATTTTACTTCCAAAACAGAGAAGTTTTACATGGTGAACATATCTCATACAAAAGTTGGCAGGAAATTTTCTCGCAAGATGATCCCTATGAAAAGAATTTTCTTATCTGTAAAGGTGCGGATCCGCTTGCGTGGCTGCGTATCAACGGACTTGACAGCACTGTTGGAAAAGCGTGGATAAGTATGCTCGTTGTATGCGATAAATCACACCGTCAGGGCATAGGTACATACGCCGTGAAATTCGCTGAGGAATACGTTAAACCGTTGGGATTCACGAAAATGGGAATCCACACGACAGGCGATAACGTAGCGGCGAAATCATTATATGAAAAATGCGGTTATACCGTAACTGAATTTTATGACAGCACTTATTCCGATGGTACAGCGGGTAATAGTTATACATTTGAAAAAATATTGAAACATGGAGGTTGAATTGTGGAAAAGTTAACCAAATACGTAAATCCGAATATAGGCACGGTAGGGCATTTATTGACGGCGACAAGTCCGAGTGTGCATTATCCTCACGGAATGATGCACATATCGCCGAATTTTAATCCGAGATTGGGCGATAGATATTTCGCGGATAAGATATATTCATTTCCGGTGGGACCAATTTCAATAATGGCGTGCCGCACGGAAACGATAGGGGAGAATTTCGCTTCTGAATTCGATCATGATTTGGAAACAGTGTTACCGCATATGTATTCGGTGTATCTTGAAACGCCTCGGATAAATACAGTGTATTCGGTAACATCGCATTCCGCTATATTTGAGTTTGACTTCGGTGATAACGGTGGCGATATAATATTAAATATGTCCGCTGATGGCGCTATAATAAAAGATAACGAGGTAGCGACAGCAGGAAAATATTTCGCTGTTCCGGCGTATCTGAACGGTGTATTTTCCAAAACTCCTGATGAAGTGAAAATGATAGATGAAAAAGGAACTTATCGTATATCATTCGAAAGCGGTAAACTTACATTCAAAGCGGGTGTGTCATTTATAGATATTGATCAAGCGAGAGATAACCTGCGCAGAGAGATACCGGATTTTGATATCGCTAAAGTGATAGAGGCGGG
>JGI994J12354_10005762_pt1 | contig 10565 bp, 12 predicted proteins | sample IntmicLarv3ML3BL_FD_12354 | JGI IMG/M metagenome (IMG submission 12354)
CCATAAGGCGGTCTGCCAGCGCATTTCCCTTCCAATGCGTTAGAGCGCTTCACCGCTCGGATTTTTTTACTTGTATCCGCGACGTACCATTCATTTAGCACATCGCGAAAAATCGACATGATATCAAAACCATTTGCTGAATCGAGATTGTCGTTTGCTGCAATGAAGCGCACATCGTTTTCCTCAAATGTGCGCTTCATCAGCCCGACTTCCAGCACATCACGTCCTATGCGGCTCTGATCTTTAATAATTACTGTAGCTACATGACCGGCTTTGACCTCTTCGAGCATTTCGTTTAGTCCCGGCCGATTGAATACCGTACCCGTGATTCCGTCGTCAACAAAAAAGCGAGGGTTCGTGAACCCCCGCTCTTTAGCATATTTCGATAGCATTTCCTTTTGGTGGACGATAGAGTTGCTGTCTCCTTGTTGTTCATCGTCTCGGCTTAATCGGCAGTAAAGTGCCGTGATTTTTGCTTCTTGTGTAAGCATAGCTAATTGCTCCTTCCTAAATTTTGGTAGGTAGGAGTATACCGTAGAAACTGCCTGATAGCAAGGCATTTACCCCATAAATACAGGGTTTTTGACGCTTTTCACTTCTGCCGAAACACGCTCCGAAATAAACCTGACAAGTTTTCGCTCGACGGTTTCGGTAGCCCTCTCAGATGGTAATGTTTTGACGGTATACAAAGTGTTTCCGATTTGCTTTTTGGAAACTCGAAAAATGTTTTGATTATCCATAATTGCGACTCCTTCACAAAGCAGAGCGGCGATGTATACCATCGCCGCTCATGAATTTTTATTAAAATTGCTTTGTGCTTCGCAACGTTGATCCTTGCGCATTGATGCTTTGAATGGCTTGTATAGCCTTATTTCTTTGGGATTTTTAACTTTTGTCCGGTCGTGATGGTGTCGCTGGTCAACCCGTTGAGCGTCTTGATTTCCGGATACCGAGCGCCGCTGCCGAGTTTCGCCGTGGCGATACCCCAAAGCGTATCACCCTTTTTAACGGTATAAGTTTCAACCGAAGTGCCGCCGCCAGACGATGCGCCGACCACGGTCAGAGCGTCAACGGCAATCCATGTGTTGATACCGGCTTCTTCCTTGCCGGTCTTTTTGTGTACCTTTTTGCCGAGCAGTACGCAGGTCTTGCCGCCTTTAACGACTGCCTTGCCTCCGGACGTGGTTTGTGTGACCTTGTGGTGATAATCAGAAATCACCCATGCCGGAATCGCCTTGCTGCCGGGATAATAATTCGCAGTGCCGGACTTCACTTCGACCAGCGAACCCTCCGTGATGCCGGACGGCGTTGGTGTTGGTGCCGGTTGACCCGCCTGTCGGCATATACTTCGAGAACAACAACCTGAATACACTGGATGCTGGCAATAAAATGTTTCTCACCATGTTTGCGATGTTCGCAGAACTTGAAAGCGAGCTAAAATCCAAATCTGTCCTGTTCGGGTTAAAAGAGATGTACGCACTGGAACACTATCTTTGCCCCGCGATGAATTTACTGGGATATGATAAAGACGGCAAATACGGCTTGAAAATAGAGCTGGAGGGTGCGAAAACTGTAAGGCTTATATATGATCTATTCTTATCTGGATATTCCGAAAAGAAAATTGCATCAATACTCACTGAGCTTGAGCGTCCGACAGCTAAGGGCAAAATGGAGTGGACGAAAGCTGCAGTAGCCGGTATTTGCGGGAACGAAAAATACTGTGGCGATATCTTGATGCAAAAGGGCTTTACGATTAATTTCCTCACGCACCAAGTAAGGCGAAACACAGGACAAAGAAGGATTTTCTATGAAACAAATCATCACGAGGCTATCGTTTCAAGAGATGAACACGCGAGAGCATTACTACTCTTAAAAGCAAATCATGATTCGCCATTCTTCAATCATTTATACGAAGTGAAAGTGATTAGGCGAGGGCTGCTTGCCGGTTTTATTCCCATGAATTTGGTGTTTGGCGGTTATGACGCAGGGCACTATTTGGGCGCACTTGTTATGGCTCGCGTTCCTCACAAGAATATCGAGGCTGAAATCGCCCATATAGCGGGTACAAAGCGAGTGCGCCGCGAACTGTTCAGTGACAAAGACGCAGCGATAGCAACCATTTCTCGTTTCGGTATGACATTTAGTGCAGGATGTGTCTCGCTTCTAAAAGAAACCTCCTACGTTGAAGTGCTATTGCACCCCAACGAGCGGTTGTTTGCCGTTAGAAAAACCACAAAGCGCAATAAAAACGCTGTTCCGTGGAGTAGCCAAACAATCCTCGCCCGGGAATTGTCTCGTGTTATCTACGAATTGATGGGCTGGCAAAAGGACTGGAAATATAAAGTCACAGCGAATTATTTCACAAAGGGCGATGAGCAAGTAATCATTTTCGATTTGAATTGCTGTGAATTTCGTTTTAGGGATAGTGGACGCGGTGATAAGCCCACAAGGGCTATTCCCAGCGAATGGCTGTCTGCCTTTGGCGACGGACTGCCTGAATACATGATGCTGTGCAGACGCGCACTTGCCGATGAATTGGATAAATGGGACATTGATGCTTCAGCGTCGGCAGTCGACGCATTCGGATTTAAGCCACTGTCTCGCAATGAAGCTGAGAAAAGAATTATGGAAATGAGGGAACACGATGGATGATAATAGAGAGCAGTTAAGCGTGGAACTCATTACCGAGACAGGTCAAAAGAGTCGTGGTGGTCTCAAAGACTACAGTGAACTGAAGAAAGAAAATGTTCGGCGTGTGCGCGGCGATTTTCTTTCGCCTACATATAAACCCAGAATCACGTTCGCAATTGATAGCGTCACCTTCAATATGTCCTGTGTAAACCTGTTCCCTGACAATCAGTATGTGGTCATCAATGTCGACGAAGCGAACCAGCGTATTATTATTGAGCCATGCTTGGATTATGACAGGGATTCGCTCAAGTTCGCTAACCTCAAAGGTGAAAGGAACAATCCTCGGAAGTGTATGGCGAGGATTTTCTGTCTTATGATATATGAAATGATGGGTTGGAACCGTGCCGCCAAGTATCGCAGTATGGCAATTTTTCAGGAGCTTGGCGACAAGAGAATTATTGTATTCAATTTGGATGAGTGTCTGCAGGTATTTACGGAGGTCGTAGAATCAAGCGGTGGAAAACAGAAACGCAATACAGTTATTAATATGCCGGAGGACTGGAAAGGTAGATTTGGCTATACTCTTGAGGAAATTGATGCAAAATACCATGTAGATGCCACCCGCACATTCGTGACCGTAGATAATAAAACAGGCGAAAGGCACGATTCACGGATTGAGGCGAAGCTCCCCACACCAGAAGAATTAATCCACAGACCATACGGAGGAATCCGGTCAAGACAGGAGGTTGATGAAGAAGATGAATAGTTTGACCATGCGTATTTGTCTTGGGCGAAAGCGGATGTTCTTATCCCGCTATATGATCAAATTACTTGGCAATCCAACGCACTTAAATTTTTGGTATGATGAGTTTGATGGAAAACTGCTTATTTCTCCCGCAGGAACAGAGGATGTGGATGCTTACGAAATTCCGAAATATTTCTGGAAAAACACGAAGCAATCCTGTGAAGTTGCTCGCATCGCTTTCTTGACCGCCCTGCAATATCGGATTGGTTGGGAAGAAGGAAGTCGATATCTTTTCGAAGGTTCTATTGTGGAATCTGGGGGTATGCCAGCGGCGGTATTTAACCTCGCTAACGGCAACCGGATGCGGTGAAATCAGAAAAATGGCCTGCGGACTGGAGATGTTCAGACTGCAGGTTTTTCTTTATTAAGCAAGTATGAGAGTCGCATGAAGAATATATTCGCGTTCACGGAATTATTATTGATTTTTGCATCCTTTTGTGATACAATAACATGAACACTCAGTAGAGAGCGGTCTTGGAGGTTATGCCATGACGATAAGTTATAATAAATTATGGAAAATACTCATTGATAAGAAAATGAATAAAAAAGATTTACAGCATATGTCAGGTGTGAGCGCAGCTTCAATTGCGAAGTTAGGGAAAGGCGAAAATATCACGACAGATGTTTTGTTAAAGATTTGCAAGGTCATGGATTGTGATATTACTGATATTATGGAGATAGAGCGCGATTAGCGCTTGCCAACTAATTATAGAGAAAGGTGGCGACGATATTGATTAATTCCATTGAGTTATTTAGCGGAACAGGGGGCCTTGCGTTAGGTTTACATCAAGCAGGTTTCGCTCATAAGGCATTGCTTGAATGGGATCGAAATTCCTGTGAAAATATAAAAGCGAACATATCTAATGGGTACCCTGACATTCAGAATTGGAATGTAGTACAGACCGATGTTCGTTTAGTACATTATGATGATTTTGGTATGGGCATTCGACTTATATCCGGCGGCCCTCCTTGTCAGCCGTTTTCTTTGGGTGGCAAGCATAAGGCCAACAATGACAATCGCGATATGTTTCCTGAGGCTGTGCGTGCTGTTCGAGAGCTTCAACCTCAAGGGTTTATTTTTGAGAATGTGAAGGGACTGCTCCGCAAATCATTCAGTTCCTACTTCAACTATATATTGTTGCAACTCTCCCACCCCGATGTTGTCAAAGGTGCGGAGATGGATTGGACAGAGCATTTACGACTGCTGGAAGAGTACCACACATCTGGCGCATCACATAAAGGATTAACTTACAATGTGGTATTTCGTCTACTCAATGCTGCTGATTTTGGAGTTCCGCAAGCACGGCACCGTGTTGTGATTGTCGGATTCCGTAATGACTTGGATGTGAATTGGTCGTTCCCAGACCCAACACACTCTCGTGAATCGTTACTATTCTCTAAGTATGGAGATGAATCTTACTGGGACGAACATAAAGTTGCGAAGAAGAATCGCTCGACTATCACAATTCCAGAACGAGATAAAATTGTAAGGCTCGCTGACGGGAAGCTCTCCTGCGAGAGATGGCAAACCGTGCGTGATGCAATAAAAGGATTGCCTGAGCCACAAAGCAAGGCGGCATCTCGGCATCCTAACCATGAGTTCCGTGCAGGTGCGCGTCCATACGCTGGTCATTCTGGTAGCGTTATGGATGAACCGTCCAAAACCATCAAGGCAGGAGCGCACGGGGTACCTGGCGGCGAGAATATGCTGATACTTGATGACGGTTCATTACGATATTATACTGTTCGCGAAAGTGCGAGAATACAGACTTTCCCAGACAATTATTTATTTCACGGTTCATGGACGGAAAGTATGCGTCAAATAGGAAATGCAGTGCCTGTTAGATTAGCAAGCATCATCGGCGAGTCTGTGGCAAAACAACTTGAAAGGATGGATGAAGATGGCTTCAAAAGAAAACTTGCCGATCATAAAGCCGTTTAATCCTCTGGACAAGCGGAATCTCGGCGAAAGTATAGCTGATGCATTGTTGGACACACAAGTATATCCCTTACCACCCGAACCATTCATTGGGGCGGGTGTGTATGCTTTGTATTATACCGGCTCTTTTTCAGCTTACAGAGAATTATCTATTGTAAATCAAGATAACCAGTTCCGTTGTCCTATCTATGTTGGGAAAGCGGTTCCTGCAGGAGCACGAAAAGGCGGACTTGGTCTGGAAGTGGAACATGGACAGGCACTGTTTCGGCGATTAGCAGAGCACTCAGAATCTGTTTCTTCTGCCTCTAATTTGGAATCCAGTGACTTCTTTTGCCGTTTTCTCGTTGTGGATGATATTTGGATTCCGTTAGCTGAATCAATGCTTATTGAGCGATTCAAACCTGTATGGAATCGTGTTCTTGACGGATTTGGAAATCATGATCCTGGCAAGGGTAGATACAACGGCATGATGCCACAGTGGGATTGTCTGCATCCCGGACGTCCGTGGGCTGAAAGATTGCGTCCGTGTGCAAATACGGGAGAACAGTTGGCGGAGCGTGTGGAAATCTATTTACGGGAGTTCTTCCTTCAGACAACAAAGTAAAAAGCAATAGTAAAGATTGAAACAACGGATTGGAGGGAAAGCGATGGAGTATGATGGATGCATATACCAAATACAACAGTATTTAGAGAACAGTCCGTTAATCGTTTTAGGTTCAGGCGCATCTATTCCATACGGATTACCTTCAATGAGCGATCTGGCAACAGAAATCGGAAAGCATAGTACAGATTTTGAAGGTGCAGAGTTTGATGAGTTTTGCCTAAACTTGTCCACGATGAATTTGGAAGAGGCACTGGATGCTTCCGAGTTATCGCATGAAGCGCAGAATATGATTCGGCAGATTGTTTGGGCATATGTTAATCGGAGCGATAAAGCCTTTTTTTATCGTTTGATTGCCGACAGTTCTGAATTTGCGATATGCAGTTTGTTGAAAAAAGTGATTCAACCTGCGCAAAATAGCGTGAATGTAGTTACTACGAATTACGACAGGGTGGTCGAATATGCTACAGATTTAATAGGCGCCACAAATATAACAGGCTTTGAGGGAGCTATGATTAAAGAAATGGAGCTTCCTTCTAATAAAACAACAACTCAACGTATTCGAGCAAGAGAAAGAACTGTTTCCCTGTGGAAGGTCCACGGGTCTCTTGACTGGTTTCGTACAGACGGCGGCAAGGTTAGAGCTTATCCTCTTACTGAAAGTATCCCTTTAATGCATTCTCCATTGATAATTCCACCGGGCAAAGACAAATATAGTATGACGCATAGCGAACCATATCGAAGCGTTATCAGTAAAGCAGATGAATCGTTTTCCAAGGCATCTTCATATCTGTGCATTGGATATGGTTTTAATGACGAACACGTTCAACCCAAACTCTTAACTGAGATTGGCAATGGGAAACCTATTGTTGTTCTGGCTCGCCAAGCAACCTTAGCGTGTAAAAAGCATCTTGTAGATGCAAAAATACGAAAATATATAATTATCGAGGAAGCCCCAGAAGGAAAAACTTCCGTAACGAGTAATGGGTGGAACGGTGTGTACGATGGACATTTTTGGGAACTTTCAGAGTTTATGAAAATTTGGTAGGAGGAGAAAATTGTGATTATTTTTGACTATAGCCCTGAGGAAATCCTTGGGACAGTGGAAAGCGTTGATACTGCAACAATTGTAATCAAAGTGGATAGCGATGATTGCCTGCGCGGATTACAGGTAAATCATTTGGTTTCAGTTCAAAGTTCAAAAATTGGACAACATCTTATTGGATTGGTATCAAAAATCATAAGGAAATCTGCGGCGATTGACATCAGCCTTGACTCGGATAATTGTCTCACGTTCAATATCATTAAAGTTGTCCTAATCGGTACTCATCTTGATAAAGAAGGCACAAAAGAAAATGTGTTCAGGCGAACTTTGTCAACCGTTCCGACTATAAATGCGGAGTGTTTTCTAATTCAAGGCGAACGGCTCAAGCGTTTTATGCAAGCCATATCTTCCGTGCCAGATGGCGATGAGATGATATCCCTTGAAATAGGTAATTATTCTATTGATGAGGATGCGAAGGCTTGGTTAAATGGAAACAAACTATTTCAGCGCCACGCCGTTATTGTTGGTAGCACTGGGTCGGGTAAATCATGGTGTGTTGCACGAATATTAGAGCAGGTGGCTTCCTTAAAATCTGCTGATGCAATATTATTTGACATTCATGGAGAGTATGAACCGCTTAAGGGCGATAACTTTGTTCATTACAAAATTGCGGGACCAATGGATGTGCAGAAAGATGACACATTATTCCTGCCTTACTGGTTGCTTACTTATGAGGAAATGATTTCACTTATGCTCGACCGAAGTGACAGCAATGCTCCCAATCAGGCGATGATGTTTTCGAACATGGTTATAGAAGGAAAGAAAGAATTCCTTGAATCTGTTGGCAAATCTGAAATAATTGAAGATATTACACTTGATAGTCCTGTTCCATATTCGTTAGACTCCCTTTTGCAAAAAATAGAAAATAAGGACTCTGAAATGGTTGCGAGTCAATCAACGGGTAAGCCTGTCAAAGGCCCCTATAATGGCTTATTGACAAGGTTTATTCAAAGGCTTCAATCCAAAAAGATGGATAAGCGTCTCAATTTTATGTTTAGCCAAGATGAAACACTTCTACAGTATGAGTACATGCTTCAATTGTGCACAAAAATTATGCAGCCAGCTCAGAATGGTACCGGTGGAGTAAAAATCATCAACTTTGCTGAAGTTCCTTCAGATATTCTTCCACTGATTGTCTCGCTATTGGCGAGGTTAATATTTTCAGTGCAACAGTGGTCTGGAAATGAAGCAAGACACCCAATCGCTATATTTTGCGATGAGGCTCATCTATATATTCCTGCGACAACCGATAAGAGTATTGATAACGCCAGCCTAGTAACATTTGAGCGCATTTCCAAGGAAGGGCGAAAATACGGTATTGGTCTTGTGGTTATTTCGCAGCGACCTTCTGAAGTGAACAGAACTGTTTTGAGCCAGAGCAATAACTTTATTGCGATGCGTTTAACTAACGTTGATGACCAAGCAGTTGTAAAAAGACTGCTCCCCGACAGTCTTGGCGATTATGCTGAAATGCTCCCGATCCTTGATATTGGAGAAGCACTTGTTGTTGGCGATGCTTGTTTGTTGCCAAGCCGTATCAAAGTTACACAACCGTCGTTAAAGCCGCGAAGCGCGACTGTGGATTTTTGGGATGAATGGGCAAAAGAGAGTGCCACAGTGGATATTGCGAGTGCAATCGAAGCGTTGCGAAAGCAGTCAAAATAACAGAATGCAAAGAAAAGTGTCAAGGTATTCATTAAGCAATTAAAATGCACCAGCAACGACTCTATTCAGAGATTTGAACTGATAAAGACAAAGTGCTAAAAGCCCGCGATGTGGCAAGGAGTGCCGTAATTGTGGGCTTTTATTATTTGTCCATAAATATCGTCGGCTTGTGCCGATTGCGGAGCAAAAATGTATAATAGTCGCCAGTCAAAAGAATATTATGAAGAACATCGTTTCGACAAGGTTTATCAGCATAAAACCGCCGATTTTTACACTTGTTCAACGTATGATTTGGGCAGAGGATTATTCAAAATAGTTTGCTCCCAACACTTTATCCGCACATCTGTCATACGTGAATTGGTTCTTGATTCTATACGCAATATCAGCGATTATGTTCGCGATAACGAGGCTGAATTTGTGGAAAAAGTCCGTGAGCTTTCAACTGTAAAGCAAGAAGAAACAGCAAAAATCCACAAAAAACAGCTTATCAAAAACGAGCGGAGAATTACAGAACTCGACAATCTTTTTCGCAAAGTCTATGAAGATAACGCATCTGGGAAACTTTCTGATGAACGTTACGAACAATTATCTGTTGCGTATGAACGTGAGCAGTCTGAATTAAAATCTCAAAATGTTGAATTACAGGCAGAACTGAACGATTTCAACTCGGATAGCGTAAAAGCCGACCGATTCATTGAAATAGTTCAGCATTACACAGAATTTGAGGAACTCACAACGCCAATGTTGAACGAGTTTGTCGACAAAATTATGGTGCATGAAGCCGATAAATCAAGCGGCGAACGCACTCAGCAGGTAGATATTCATTTCAATTTTATCAGAAATTTTATAAATCCAAAACAAGAAATGCCACCAACGCCGGAAGAACTCGAAGCGCAGGAAAAATCACGTGAAAAGCGTGCGAAACAACGTGAAGCTAATCGGCGGTGGTATGCGAAGAAAAAACAGGCAATGGAATGGCAGAGAGCCATAGAAGCCGGAGAGATACCGCTTGAAGAACTCGAAATAGTTGAGCGTGAACGCCAAGCGCAGGAAAATGCTGAACGAATACAGCACGAAGAACGGCGCAAAGAAATACGTAAATATAAGCGAGATTGGGTGCGACAGCGGCGTGAAAAAGATAGAATTGAAAAAGCATAAACAAATATATATAACACAAAAGAGGCTTGCGAATAATCGCGAGCCGCTTTTTCATTGTTAAGGAAATTGCGAAAAATAAAAAAGTGTGATATAATGGGGAAGCGAGGATAAAAGCCGAAAAAAGAGCAAAAGGAAAAGAAGGTCGTGCGAACCCTAATTGGAAAACCAGGGAGGGATTTCACACAATGCAGTACAGGATTGACGAACGTAGCGGCAATAAACTCTCAATACTCGGCTTTGGCTGTATGCGGTTTTCACGGGGAATAAGCGGTATAGACGCTCAAAAAGCTGAACAGCTGATACTCAGAGCGATTGAAGCAGGCGTAAATTATTTCGACACCGCATATCTATACGCAGGCTCGGAAAGAACATTGTTGAAGTGACCCTGCGCGAAGTATATGTTGACCCATCTACCTATAACGGACTGATGAACGGCGAATATATGATGCTGTCCGATTATAATAAATTGCTTGAGCTGCAAGGGAAGACGCCTGTTAGTTTGGCGGATAATGAGTTTATCCTTAATTGCTTGAATGAAAAACACTGTCAGGAAGCGATAGAGTATTTCAGCGCTAATACAGCAAATTTGTTTGAAACCGAATTTACTTTGAAAAATGTTGATGACACCGTTCTTTACAATATCGCCTCGGTCGGCAATTAC
>JGI994J12354_10005763_pt1 | contig 10564 bp, 7 predicted proteins | sample IntmicLarv3ML3BL_FD_12354 | JGI IMG/M metagenome (IMG submission 12354)
CACCTGTTCATATTTCCTTGTGCAGGGTTTCGCCCGACATTGTACCAACATTTGTCAATACAGGCGGCCTGGCCCCGCAGGCTGCGCCACTTATTCTTCAGCGCCCATTTCAGCGGATACCGGATGTATTTTTTCATCACCGGCGCCGCCGTTCCTACCATCCAGCAATTTTTGGGACAAGAGTGCACCAATTCGCGTACATGTTGCGCCTGTTCGCCGTTCCAGATAGCCTGAAAATCGGGCGTTTCGCGGATATTCCCCATCGCTTCCAGCCAATATTTTTCTTCCAGCCCGTTACAGGGGTACACGTCCCCATAGGGTTCCACAAAAAAGTTGACAATTCCTGCCTCACAAGGCAACATACGCCGGTTGCCTTCGATGTAATTTATCAATCCCATATTGAAAAACGACCTAAACCACGATTTGGGATTGTTTTCTTTGAGTTGCATGTCGATCAATTTCTCGAAATTACGGCACACTTCGTCTCTATTTGAAATCAAATTGTCGTTTTTATGAAAATAGTACGAATTGTGGAACGCCGCGGTGGCAAATTCGAGACCAATCGCTTTGGAAAGTTGATAGAGCGAAAGCATATCGGCCGAATTGTTGTCGGAGACGGTGCAACCAAAACCAATATCTTTGCATCCCATCGCTTTGAGCTTCAGCAACGTCGCAAGACCTTTGTCGAAACTGCCGGCGCGACCGCGTAGCTCGTCGTTCTTACAGGCCAGTCCTTCGATACTGATGCGAATACCAATCTTGGGAAATTTCTTTGCGAGCGCAATCACCCTGTCGTCGAACCATCCTGATGTAGAAATAACAACACGGGGCGATTTCGTGTAACAGACTTCGACTATTTCCGCCAGGTCTTCTCTGATAAAAGGTTCACCTCCCGTGATATTAATAAACTTCACTTTCGGAAGCCGTTTGATCTCGTCGGCGGTAATTTCCTTGTGTTTTTCAGTGGGATGATCCCAGATATTACACATCTTACAACGCATCGGACAACGGTACGTGACGATGATACACATATCGGAGGGTTGCGTTTCAATTTTCATTTCGCCGGTATTCTTTTTTGAGCGAGATAAACAAATCTTTTGCAAATAAAAAGCCGATCGGAATAACGAGCGTAAAGACAATAATACCAATGCCTGCAAACAATTTACGAGGACCGAGCGGTTTCTTCAAAATATAAGGCGGTTCGATCACCCGAGCGCGGTCGAGCTTCCTCCCCAATGAGAAGATCGTTTCTTCTCGTTTTTGCAACATCAAGAGATAAATACCGTTAAAGATTTCCTGATCGCGGATGAAACCGAGATACTCGCGTTCGTTGTCGGGAATCGTTTTGAATTTATCCATCAGCTGTTTCTCCTGCGATTTCAGTTCGTTCAATTGTTTTGTGATACTCATCCTGGCATTCCCGATCATCGTATGAACGCTCTCACGAAGGACATCGGCTTCGCGTCTTGACTGTAGATACAGATCATTGCGTTCATTGGAGCTTAATAATAATTTCTCACTACTGACGACAGCCTTATTATAGAGCGTAATCACGCCTTTCTCGCCTTCATCCACTGAAAAAACCGAGGGAATTGCTTTATTATGGTTTTCCGGATTTTTCACATATTCATCCAGTAAATCGATCGAGTACGCCTGCATTTCGGCTTCGGTCAGCGCTAGCTTGATATCCTTGAACAGTTCGCCGTACAAAGACACATCCGCCTCCAAGAGGGTCATGTCATTCTTCTTTTTGAAATCCTGAAGATTGGATTCGACTTTGTCTAATTCCGTCATAACACCTGCAATACGACCATCTACATAGTCCATTACTTTATCCGCTTCGCCGTGTTTATAGATTTCACTATCTTCGTTATACACGCGAATGAGGGTATTCAGCATATCTATCCCACGTTGTCGCGAATGATCGCTACATGCTAAGTAAATCACATTGGAAGATTTGGAAATATCTTCTATTTCAACCTGTTTAATTAACTTCTCTGCCATCCAGCCGGGAGGGAAGACCGTGATCTTCAATTTAAAATCCTTTTTTTGTGCGCCGTCATGATCAAAATCGAGCGTAAACGTATTTCGGTCAATTTTAATCGTAGCTGGGAGCGATGTAAAGGTAAAATTCTCACTCACTTTGTCTAACCAGGATTTTACATTCACTTTGATGAGGTTCTGCGAAACCGATACGGTAAAACGAAACTCGTCCTGGAGATTGGCCATCGTCGCCGAATCGGTTGTCAATCGGAGCGGCGCCTCCTGATACATTTTATACAATGAAAAAGGTTCGGAATAGCTGATATTGATACCCAAATCGTGAATCATCGCCCGAAAAATCCGCTTCGAGGCGAGAATCTCCATTTCATCGTCGAGGTTCAAACTCCCGTCGCCTACGCCCATGCCAAACGACTTCATCAGACTGGCGGCTTCGCCCATGCCGATACCCGATATGCTCGATTCTTTTTCGTCCTGAAGCAAGATACTCGCCTCGAACTTGTAGGTACGCGGAAAAATTTTCAAATAGAGGATAGCCGGAATAAACGACAGCGCAAATACAATCAGAAACAACTTCCAATGACGTAAATATTTTATCAGGATAGTTTCCAGACTCACATTTTCTTTATCTTTATTTTCCATAGGTATGAATTGTATTTTAGAAATTGTGTCTTATATTAACGATTAAGGCCATGACGACAGAAATGGATGAAAAGATGGCCGTATACAAGCCGACTCTCATGTTGTCGGTGTTACTGTATTTCGAGTTGCGTTTTTGAGCATCGTTGGGCCGGACATAGACCATGTCGTTTTGCTGCAGGTAATAATAGGGCGATGCGAAAATGGCCGGGTCGGTAAGGTCCATCCGAACCTGAACTTTCTCGCCGTCGTTATCCCTGTGAAGCCACACGTTCTTCCGGTCGGCCATGATCGTCAGATCGCCGGCCTTCGCGATTAATTCAAGAATCGTGATGCGCGGTGTCTTGATGATATAAATGTCTGGCATCTTTACTTCTCCGATGATGCCAACTTTAAAATTAGCTATCTGAATCATCACTACCGCCTTCGGAGCAGTTTCCCAAATCAATTGTTCCATCATCCGAATCGCTTCGTTAATGGAAAGCCCAGCTACATGAACCCGTCCCAAAACCGGAAAATTGATATCGCCGTTTTCGTCGACTAAATAAGTATACAGGTTTTGTGTTGTGGCAGCAATCCCGATCTCGGCTTCACCCGGCATAAAATAGCCGTAAGGAGGCATCGAGAAGGGTGCCGTCGAGGCTCTGTCGGATGAGGACACGTTGATAATCAACGCATCATCAATGCCGATTATGGGCACAAAACTGCGTGTCATGGCCGCTTTCTCCTCCTCCGTCAGATTTTCAATTCCCTGAAAATAGGATATGTCGTGAGGCGTCCGACAAGCGCCGGTAAGCAAAAGGATGATTACGACAAGAAAAAAATCACGTTTCATATTTTATCATTTTTATGTGAAATCGACACAATGGCCTTTATTACACAAAGAACGAAACGAATTATCAAATATTGTATTTTCGTTACAATGCTTTACAAATATTTAACATCATACAATTTATTGACGTTTGTTGCGTTCCAATAAAAAAGTTATCCATGAAAGTTGAACGAAACAGGCAGTTAGCGAAAGATATTGCGGTCTACGGGATCGGAAATCTTGGGAACAAATTCCTTGTATTTCTGCTATTTCCGGTGCTTACTTTTTTTCTGGATCGCGAGGAATTAGGTTCTTACGACATCTCCCTGGAAGCAATTCTGTTCCTATTGCCCATCATTACCCTTCAAATGCGTGAATCGACTTTCAGGTTATTACTTGATGCGAATGATGCGTCCTACCGGAAACATATCTTGTCGACTACCTTTTTCATTGAATGTATCATCTTCGTATTCGTACTTGTAATCGCCGCTATCCTGCCTTTATTCGTGACCATTCGCTACTTTTATCTGATTATTTTATCCATCTATGTTTATAGCCTCTATGAGTTGTATTTACAGGCTGTCCGCGCCGTTTATACATCGACCCAGTATGTGCTCATGAGCTTTATATCTTCTTTTTTAACAGTCGGACTGGTCTTCCTGTTTTATTTCGTTTTCGACTGTGGTATCGAATCTCTTTTTGTCGGAAATATCGTCGCACGCATTTCGGCTGTGTTGGTCATCGAGATTCCACGCCGGGAAATTGTCCGTAGCATCTCCATTCATTTTTTCAAGAAGAAATACGTCCGGGAGATTTTTCAATATTCCATTCCTATGATGTGGACGGCCATTGCGTTCGGCGTTGTCACCTCGCCTGGCAAGTTTATCGCTAATTATTTCTTTGGAACCGACGTGAACGGCATCATCGCCATTGCGCAAAAATATATGTCTATCCTGTTTATACTTGTTATTACGTTCCATCAGGCATGGCAGGTGACTGCGGTCAAGAACTATAAGGAACATGGTAGTGAACGGTTTTTCTCGGAAATATTCAATAAATATGCCATCATCCTCTGCCTGCTTGTCGCATGTATCTCGTTTGGACTACGTTCCTTCAAATCCATCCTAATGGGTCCGGCTTATTATCAAGGTGTTGATCTGATCTATATCTATTGTGTCAGCGCTGTATTTCACGGGCTGGCTTTGTTTTTTGAAATAACTTACCAGTGTACAAAACAAACGTCCAAACTACTTTATTCTATCGTTTCATGCGCTGCCCTCTCGCTCCCGCTGACGGTCGTATTAACGAAATATTTCGGCCTGATGGGTATGGTTTCTGCGCTGACAATCTCCTACGCTTATTTGTTTATATTCAGATATATACAAACAAAATCGACACTCCCAATACGTTTTAGCAAAGAATTTTCCTTCTCCATCTTAGGATTAGTTACCGGAGGCATCCTCTTTTATTGCACACAGAACAACGTGGTCGACTACCTGATTTTCTTTGTTGCTTCCCTGCTATTGTGCTATTTTCTATTTATCTCCAGAAAGTATGTCAGTCATAAAAACGAAAACGATTCTATACATCTGCTCTGAAGCAGCACCGGGACTGGTTGCATATGCCACAAGTATATTGTTGGCTGCTTCGGGCTCCGAACATCTGATTGTGCATGCCATCACCGTCGATGATAAACATCACTCGTACAGACCCTACCTGTTCAAATTGCCCGGGGATAAAATACGTTGGATGCAAACGCCGGAAAAGCGATTCGAAAAAATACGTAATAAGCTATATGCAGCGAACTTACTACGCGAAGTGAAAAAAATTTGCAGCCGTTATAAAATTGACATCATCCATCTGTTGACGGTTGATTATACATGCGCCACGATTTTCGCCCAGCTAAAAAAAATCTGTCCGGTTTATTATACCGTACACGATGTAGTCCCGCATGAAAAGGCGTATACCAGCTTCAAGGATTATTTTTTTTCAAAATATATCCGGTGGGGGGTGAAACGTATGATGCAAAAATCGGATTTTTTAGTCACTAACAGCCAAAGCCAGTATCGTGTGATCAAAGCGATGTTTTCGAATAAAAATATTTATTTTCAGCTGTTTCCGCCTTTAATTACAGCTCCCATTTTATCAGGCAGTAAAATATGTCCGGAGCTGATAGACTGCGACAAATACGTGCTTTTCTTTGGGAATATCGACAAGTACAAAGGCGTTGAATATCTGTATGAGGCTTTCCTGAGCAATCCACAACTGCATGACTATAAGCTAGTAATCGCCGGCAAAGGATCTATCTACTTCCCACATTCCGACCATCCGCACGTGTTGTTTATCAATCGTTACATTGCAGACGAGGAAGTAAAATCGTTGTTCACTCGTTCTTCCTGCGTGGTGTATCCGTATATATCTGCTACTCAATCAGGCGTTCTGACGATTGCCTACAAATTTCAAACTCCAGCATTGGTTTCTGAAATCCCTTATTTCAGAGAGGTTTCCGATAACAATTGTGCTTTGTTTTTTAACCGCGCCGATGCCGGAGATTTATCTGATAAGTTGGAAACGCTGCTGTTTCGTACGGATATCAATGAAATGAAAAAGGCTCAAAAAAAATATTTTGAAGCTCACAATTCCGAAAAAGCGATGATTGCATCAACTGAAAAATTATATATTGTAGAAAATGAAAAAATTATGTAAGAAACTTTTCAATTTGTTAGTGAGCGAGTTCTGGAAACGTCAACTAACGATTCACCAACGGAATGACAGCGAATTGGAATTGAAAACCCGGTTTGAAAATCCCTTGTTTTTAGAACGTTACGGCTTTAAAGTATATGCCCAAAGCGATGAGGACGGTATCATTGAAGAGATTTTCAATCGTATCGGACTTAAAAGCAAGACTTTCATCGAATTTGGCGCCGGAGATGGTATTGAAAACAACAGTCACTATTTGCTGCATAAAGGCTGGAACGGCTTGTGGATTGAAGGCGATAGGAAAGCTGCCAACAAAATAAAATCTTTATTCAAAAAACCAATTGATGACAACCGTCTATCGGTTGTAAATAGCTTTATTACAAAAGATAACATCAATGACCTGATTGAAAAGGAAGGGGGAATTTGTGGCGAAATCGACTTGTTAAGTATCGATATCGATGGCAATGACTATTGGATTTGGGAAGCTATCAAATGTGTAAGCCCCCGCGTGGTAGTCATTGAATATAATGCCAAATTTCCCCCAAATCATGAATGGGTCATGGCCTATGATGCAAATCATCAATGGGATAGAACAGACAAGCAAGGGGCATCCCTGAAAGCATTGGAGTTAGCAGGACGGGAATTGGGGTACCAGTTAGTAGGAACAAATATATCGGGCGTAAACGCCTTTTTTGTGAAGGATACTATTGCCGGAGATTTGTTTTTCAAACCTGCCATCGCTGAAAAGTTGTATAATCCAGCCCGCTGGACGATGCAATATATTAGCGGGCACCCTTCAAGGGCGTATATAGGGAATTAAAATCAGTTACGCACGTAAAGGGTAAAGGGTTAAGAGTTAAAAGTAAAAAAAACGTATCGTTGAGCGCCAGCCCGTACCCTGTTGAGCTTAATCGTTCTATTGAGCTGAATTTGTAATTCCGCTCGACTTGCATTATCTTTGCAAAAAAATTACATGAAACATTTCTCTTTATTGACCCTCCTTTTATGGTGTTTGTTCTCGCCTTCTCTATCAGCACAAGTCTGGATCAATGAGTTGATGCAAAGTAATATAAATGGAATTATAGATGACTTGAATGATTTTCCGGACAGCTGGATCGAATTGTATAACGATTCCGATGAGCCGGTCGATATTCAAAACTGGACTATCTCGGATGATTCCGATCACAAAAATGGCTGGAAAATAGATAGTTCTGTCGTGATTGCTCCTAAATCCTACCTGCTGATTTATGCCGATAAAGCTTCTCAGGGATTACATACTCATTTTCGTTTGGATAGCGGGAGTGGCGGATCGGTTTACCTGTTCGATGCAAGGGGACAAAAAATGGATGAGGTAGGAAATATTCCAAAACAACCTGCACCCAATATTGCTCGGGGCAGAATCAGCGATGGTATTTCTGCGTGGGCTTATTTTGTTGCGGCAACGCCTGGATCTACAAATACCGGAAAAACGTCGAATGAACTTTTGCCTGCTCCTGTTTTTAGTCAAACGGGCGGTATTTTCAAGCATTGTGTGCATGTCAGCTTGTCATTGCCCTCAGATGCGCCAACAGTAGTTTCTTTATCGGATATCCATTATACTTTAGATAACTCCGAGCCAACTGCCTGTTCCCCTTCTTACACTGAAACACTGACCATTACCGAAACAACCGTTGTACGCGCCAAACTGATTCATCCTGATTATTTGGCCGATTGGTCGATAGTTCATACCTATATTATTTCGCAAACAGATTTTGCATTGCCGATCATTTCCATTAGTACGGATTCTGCTTATTTGTGGGACGAAGCTTTTGGTATATATTGCCAGGGAAACGGTGATACTGATACGACCGGAAATGTCACCGATGCTAAGCCTAATTGGAACAACGATTGGCGACGTCCTATCAATTTCGAATATTTCCCTTTGGAAAGCAATTCGAGTGTATTGAATCAATTGTGCGAAATGCGTATCGGCGGCGGATTTTCGCGTACCTATCCACAAAAAACATTCATAGTTTACGGAAATAAACGATTTGGACCCAAACGGTTTGAATACGATTTATTTAAAGAAAAACCCAATCAGGAAATCAAGTCGTTTATGATTCGAAATTCCGGCAACGATTTCTTGCATACACACTTTCGCGATGCTGCTATTCAATTGTTTTTTGGTGGCAAAGTGGATCTCGATTATCAAGCCTATCAACCGGCCATACTTTATTTGAACGGAGCGTATTGGGGCATCCAAAACCTGCGTGAGCGCTCGGAAGAAGATTTTGTCCTTGCCAATTATGCGACCGAAGATATTGACTTGTTAGAATATTGGCGTGGTGATTTGAAAGCCGGTGATAGGATTGCATGGAGACAATTGATGACCGAACTGCGAAAAGATTCTTCACTACGGGATTATCAATGGATCATGGACCAAATAGATATTGACGAATTCATCAATTATATGATTTTAGAGATTTATGTTTCCAATACCGATTTTCCACATAACAATGTGGTTATGTGGCGTCCCCGTATGACGGACGGAAAATGGCGTTTCATCATGAAAGATATGGATCATGGATTGGGTCTAGCGGACAACGACATCACGCATAATGCCATCCTATACAATACCAAAAATGATACTGACGATCGGAAGTTATTCAATGCCTTACTTACGCAAGATTCGTTCCGAAAGAAATTTTATAGTCGATTTGCCCATTATATGGGAGATTTGCTGCATTACAATTCGACTTCGCAAATAATTGACAGCATTCAAAATATGATAGAACCGGCGATGCAGGATCATATAACTCGCTGGTTTTCATGGCGAAGCATGGATTCGTGGCGGAATGAAGTTTCCAAAATGAAAAATTGGTGCCTCGGGAGAAATGCGGAAATATACGAACATGTGCGGGATTTTTTCTCATTGGGAACGATTATGGACTTAAAGTATGAGATGTCAAGCGATTTGAACGGAAATCCTGTTGTGTTTATCGACGATGTTCGGATGCGGGATTCAGGATTAAATGGGTCTTATTTTCAAGAAGAAACAATTGAATTACGTTACGAAGGAAAAACGCTGGATTATGGTTGGGAAATAAAGCAAGTCGTGGATGGAACAACTACGGTTAATACTTTTATTCAACAGGAATTATCGTATCAAATAGCTTCAGGTTGTACTTCAGTGCATATAAAATTAGTGAATGATCCGACAGCGACAAGGAAACCGCCATCATCAGAAATCGACTTTTCGGTTGTTGATAATCAATTGCATATTTCGGGTCTGCTACATCCAACTGTTATTTCAATTTTTGCTATCAGCGGACAGTTGGTTTCAACAACGAGTACAACCGAGTATTCCGTGCATATTCCTCTCCATCTTCAAAAAGGAATATTTATCGTAGAAGTTTTAAATGAAACACAAAGAGTTATCCAAAAGATAGCTGTCACACACTGAATCAATTACGAATTACGCACTGTACATTGCTCGTAATTCGTAATTGATTCCTAGTCTAATTTCAGTACGGCAAGGAATGCTTTCTGGGGGACTTCGACTGTACCTATTTGCTTCATTCGCTTTTTTCCTTCTTTTTGCTTTTCAAGCAATTTGCGTTTACGCGAGACGTCGCCGCCGTAACACTTGGCAGTCACATCCTTGCGGACTGCTTTCACTGTTTCGCGGGCGACGATCTTCGCACCGATCGCGGCTTGAATGGCTATGTCAAACTGCTGACGTGGGATGAGTTCTTTCAGTTTTTCACACATACGCCGTCCGAAAGCGATGCTGTTGTCAAAATGAGTCAATGTCGAAAGCGCATCGACAGATTCGCCGTTCAATAGGATATCCAACTTGACTAATTTACTTGGACGGTAATCATACAAATGATAATCGAACGAAGCATATCCTTTGGAAATACTTTTCAGCTTGTCGTAGAAATCAATCACAATCTCCCCCAAAGGCATGTCGTAGATTATTTCAATCCGGTTTCCCGTGATATACTCCTGTCGTATTAAAACGCCTCGTTTACCGAGACACAACGTCATGATCGGGCCAATATAGGTCGTTTGCGTAATAATGGAGGCGCGTATGAACGGCTCGTCGATACGTTCGATAAGCGTCGGTTCGGGCAGTCCGCTCGGGTTATGCACTTCGATGCGGTTATCTTTGCGGTCATAGACGTTATACGACACATTCGGCACCGTTGTTATCACATCCATATTAAACTCACGATCAAGTCGTTCCTGAATAATTTCCATATGCAACAGTCCCAAAAAGCCGCAACGGAAACCAAAACCTAAAGCCACGGAGCTTTCGGGCTGAAACGTCAACGAGGCGTCATTGAGTTGGAGTTTTTCCAACGAACTTCTCAAATTCTCGAACTCTTCCGGATCGATGGGGTAGACCCCTGCAAAGACCATTGGTTTTAC
>JGI994J12354_10005764_pt1 | contig 10563 bp, 6 predicted proteins | sample IntmicLarv3ML3BL_FD_12354 | JGI IMG/M metagenome (IMG submission 12354)
CGTCAGGCGGTGTTTCTCCGCCGGAACCATCGTCAGGTGGTGTGCCCTCGCCGGAGCCATCGTCAGGTGGTGTGCCCCCGCCGCCATCGTCATTGACTTCGCCAATGGCTATGCCGGGAAGCCCGGAGCTCAGGGGAACGCCGGTTTCCTCGATGGTAAAGCTGGACACCAGCACTTCCAAATCGTTGAGTGTTTGAGTGTCAGAACCTTCAAAATCCGTCCGCTGGAAGGCTACAGCGATGGTATAGTCGCCGTCAGGCAGAGCGTTCATGGTGTTGGCGTTCAAGGTGACCTTGGTGCTGCCTCGCTCGGCAACGTAATCAACGCCACGCGCCAATTCACGTCCGTTGAGCCAAACACCACGGAAGAGGTTGTAGCGCTTGTTGATATGGAAAGACAGGCGGGGATCGCCGTCAGAGAACTGGAAATCAGTTCTGTCAATGACACCAAGGGCGCTGGGAACTGTGGCGAAGAAGAAGGTCGGAGTTTCGGCAAGCGTACCGCCGCCATCTACGTCAATTGTGGGGTGACCCAAATAGTCAAAATTGTTGCTGATTGCGTTGCTGTCAGGTGCGGTGCCTTCCAGATAAATTGTAAAGGGCACTGCGGTTGACATGCCGCCGGAAGTGGCTGTGAGCGTGAAGGAATAGGAAGGTTCCAGCGGGCCGCTATCCCAGAGTGCGCCATAAATGGTGCCGGGTGTCATGCCACTGGGCACATCTTCCGGCGCTTCATCACCGACAACCATGCGCAGGCCAACGGGCAGTGAGCCAGCAGAGATTTCGAAGGTGAGGCCGCTGTTGTCCACGATGTCGGTTACAGGTGTGAACCGATAGGGCACGTATTGATACAAATCCTTGGGCGGATTTGCCTCCATCACGCTGCCTCTCGCCCGATAATACACAGGGATGCCCTGCTCAACCGCCCATGTATTGGCAGCCGATCCACGGTAAACCGACAGGAAAAACTCTGCACGGCAACGCATTGTAAACCATGCCTCGAATGCGTCCGCCTGAGACGGATCCGTAGCATCGCCGGGGAAGAGTGCATCATCAAAATAGAACACACCACCGAGGGGAGCGTTTAGTTGGGCATACCCAATCGAAGGGGGCAGAAACAGAGCCAGCGGAAGCCGATGCGGGCTTGCGCCCCGCTCAAAGACCACGGGGAACGAGGCCGTGCCCAAAGTCGAAAGAACGGCGTTCCCTGGATCGGCGAAGTCAATGAGATGAATGGTAGAGCCGATGGTTGCGCCAAAGGCGTAAGGCATCAGAACCTGTGTGCTGGTGGGAACGTAGAGTTTTTGCAGACCGGCGCTGCTGCTGAGGAAATTTGCGCCGCAGTTATAGAAGGCGTATTCACCGATGGCTTTGAACTGATTGACGTTGAAAGCAGGTGACAAAATTTTGTAGCCGTCATCGCTGTTGGGCGTTGCGTTATTTGCAGAATACAATGCGAAGTCTCTCATGGTTTCTTCAATATCGTACTCAGCTAAATCGCTCTTTGCGGCGGGATACTGAAGCAGGGCATAGGTCGGAGGAATGCTGCGTCCTGCATTGAAGCTCAAACCATCGGTACAGGCGTATAGCACGCCGTCAATATCAAAAAGGTAAGAAAAATAGGAAAATGGGGAGCTGGAGTCGAAAGCAATTCCGGGAAGAACCGAATTCGTTTCTATCTGCACCACCTGATTGACCGTGATTTCCATCAAATCGGTGAGGGAGTGAAATTGAATGTTGGTCATGACACCTTCTTCATAAAAGGCAGCGAAGAGCTTTGCTCCAAATTCGATACCAAGAGCCTCGGTGCTCTGCACAATGCTGGCCTGACGCAGATGAGAGGGAATTGTGAGGTGGGTAAGACCGCTGTCAGCGACGAAACCTTCATCTACCACTAACATGGAGTCGGGGAGAGCCAATTCGGTCAAGCTGGCGCAGCCAGAAAAGGCATTGTAGCCAATGCCCCAGAGCTGGCTGGTACCATCGTCAGCGCCCTCAAAGAGGACGCTTTCCAGCGCACTGCAGTTCTCGAAAGCGTAAGGGGCAATCACCTCCACGCTGGCGGGAAGAATGACAGAAGTGATGGGCTGTCCGGAGAAGGCTCGCTCGCCGATGTATCGTGTGCCTGCAGGAAAGGTTACGGTGGTGCCGTCATCCGGATCGGGCACGGCGCACAGCAGCGTCAGATGGCCGCTGGCATTGCGGGTATATAGGGAACCTTTAAAAATGGTGTATGCTCCATTGGTAAAGGTGTTTCCATCAAGCGCACCGTGGCCGCTGTCTGTATCAGGCTCGCCAATAAAGGAAAACGCTGTGATGCTGTTGCAACCTGCAAAGCTGCTGGCAGAGATAGATTGGATGGAGTAGGGCAGTTCCATTTCAAGCAAGCTGCTGCAGCCGGAAAAGGCACCGTCGCCAATGGTATCCATGCCCGAATAGCTGCCGCTGCTATAGATGTTCGGTGGAAGCTTGACTGTAGTGAGGTTGAAGCAGTCACGAAATGCCTCGGTAGAAATGGCTGTGAGGCTGGTGCAGCCGGATAGATCGAGGGTTTCCAGCGCATAGAAATTCTGAAACGCATTTCCGTCAATGCGCTCCAAGCTTGTTGCGTTGGACAAATCAAGGGTAATCGGCGCATGGGACGTGCCATCATCAGCAGGGAGCTTAAAGAAGGAATTCTCGCTGATTGATGTAATGAGAGGCTCTTCGCCGCCGGAACCGAGGGGGAAGGAAATATTGCTGAGCTCTTGGCAGTAAATAAAGGCATCATTATAAATAGCCTCCAGCGAATAGGGGAAGATGACAGAGGTTAGCGCAGCACAGCTCTCGAAGGCACTGTCCTTGATGTCAACGAGTGCGATGTTATCACTAAGATCCAAATCAGTGAAAGCAGTGCCGGAGAAGGCGTGCTGGCAAATTTCTTCCAGAGCCGTTAGTGCAGAAAAATCCAAAGTATCGAGAGAAACGCAGTTTTCAAATGCTCTCATGCCAATGGACGTGATGAGCTCGGGCGCTTCAAAGGTAACCGACTCAAGAAGCAAACAGCTATCGAAAGCGCCGCTGTCAGCTCCGCTGGGGATGACGGTGATACCGGCGGCGACGACAACATGGAGCAGACTGCCTGGAATGTCCGCCTCAAGGAAAGCAGCAGCTTTCCACTCGTCAAAGCCATCGGAATCATGGATGATAAGGGTTCCGGAATCCGGCATGAAAGTGAAATGCTCATTGCCAATCGGCGTAGAAAGCAGAGCAAGCTCAAGCTTTGTCAGTGAGGCAGCATCAATAGGATTTCCGTTCTTGTCGAGTTCGGGCTCCAACTCTGGCTCGAGTTCGGGCTTCAACTCCGGTTCGAGTTCGGGCTCCAGCTCTGGGTCGAGATCAGGCTCCAACTCTGGCTCGAGATCAGGCTCCAGCTCTGGGTCGAGATCAGGCTCCAACTCTGGGTCGAGATCAGGCTCCAACTCTGGTTCGAGTTCAGGCTCCAACTCTGGTTCGAGTTCAGGCTCAAGTTCCAGCTCCGGCTCCAACTCGAGTTCGAGAGAGACGGCAGGCTCGTCCAGCGTAGAGGATTCCTCTGCAAAAACAACACCAGGTATCTGAATCAGCACCAGAGTGAAGCAGAGGAGAATAGCAAGGAATCGAGAAAATAGTCGTCTGGTCATTGCAAAAATCCTTTCCAGCAAGAAAACTTTGAATTTATTAGACAAAAAAAGAGTAAAACTTCAATTTTTTTAAGTTTTTTCGCACATTGATGCTGAAAAGAGTATATCATAGTAAGTTATAAAAGGAAACAAAAAAATTCAAAAAATGAGAAAAATAGCAGAGAAATCATCGAAAATAGCAAAATATGGGAATGACGAAGAAAATAGAAATATGCAAACGCAAAAAAGACTGGTCAGCAACGGGGGAGGACGGTTCGAATTTGTGGTGCAGGACAATTTTGGCACGAAAACTTCATATTGCAAAATTTGGCGCATTTGTGAGCCGAAAAGTTGATTTTTAGAGAATTGAAACGCTTTTATGCAAAAATAATCCTAAAATGCACAGTGTTCTACTGGACAAAATATAGAGAGTTGTGCTATTTTTTATACAGAAGAAAGCGATTACACCTAAACGCAGAGTTAGTCACATAATGGAAAGGAGAGCCAGCATGGAGCTCAAAAGATTATTTACACCCATCTCTATTCGAGACATGGAGTTGAAAAACCGAGTGGTTATGCCTGCATTGCACCATCTGTACACGCCGGAGGGTTATGCTACCGAGCGGTTCAACCGCTACTACTGGCGGCGGGCAGAGGGCGGCGCAGCCCTGATTTACGTGGGCGGCTGTCGCTTTGACGACTATGGTGGCGCACCGAGTATGATGAGCCTGCAAACCGACGAATTCATTCCTGGGTACAAGAAATTCACTGACGGCATGCACGCCCGGGGCGCTAAGGTGGGCGTGCAGCTCTATCACGCCGGAGCTTATGCCCATCGCATTGCGATTCCTGACGGCAAGTTGGCGCTGGCTCCCTCTGCGGTATTCAGTAGGTTCACCAAGGAAATGCCCAAGGAGATGACCCTCGATGAGATTCAAGAGGTCATTGCGAATTGGGCGGCAGGGGCCTTGCGGGCAAAGCAGGCAGGCTTTGACACGGTGGAAATCATTGCTTCGGCAGGCTATTTGATTACTCAGTTCCTCTCGCCAGTGAAAAATTTGCGCACCGACGAGTATGGCGGCAGCTGGGAGAACCGGAGTCGTTTTGCCTGCGAGGTGGTAGCCGCAGTGCGCAAAGCGGTGGGAGCGGACTACCCCATTACTATGCGGGTGGCGGGCAACGATTTTGTCAAGGACTCAAACAACAACGAGCAGGCGGTGGAGTTCTGCAAAATGATGGAAGCAGCAGGAGTTGACCTGTTTAACGTCACTGGCGGCTGGCACGAATCGGTTGTGCCCCAAATCACTGGTGATTTGCCTCGGGGCGGTTTTGCCTACCTGGCCGAGGCGATACACAAAGCAGTGCAGGTTCCCGTTATTGTGAGCAACCGCATCAACGACCCGGTGCTGGCGGAAAAACTACTGGCGCTGGACGTAGCGGATTTAGTCGGCGTGGGCAGGCCTCAAATTGCGGATCCGGACTGGGTGAAAAAAGGGCAAGAAGACCGGTTGGGCGAAATTCGCCGCTGTGTGGCCTGCAATCAGGGCTGCCTCGCCAGAACGTTTTTTATGAAGCCCATCGAGTGTCTGGTCAACGGTGAGGCTGGACGGGAGTATCTGCTGGCAGACAGTGCGTCGGCGACAAAGCAGCAAAACATCCTTGTGGTGGGTGCAGGCCCTGCAGGCTGCGAGTTTGCCTTGCAGGCGGCGCAACGAGGCCATAAGGTTACGATCTGGGAGAAGGAAGATCGCATTGGCGGCCAACTTCATATGGTCAGCGTACCGCCAGGTAAAGGCGAGTTTGCCACACTGGTGCGATATTTTGAAACCATGTTGAAAAAACAGGGCGTAGCTCTGCTGCTCAATAAGGAAGCAGCGGCGCAGGAGATTGTGGCGGCCGGCTTTGACACGGTGGTGGTGGCTACGGGTATAATTCCGAGCCAAATTCCTCTGCCGGGCAAAGGAGGTATTCCAAGCTATTCGGCTTATGAGCTGCTACAGGGACAGGCCATCGCCGGAAAAGACGTGGTTATCATTGGTGGCGGCTCTGTGGGCTGCGAGACGGCACAGTTTCTTGCTCATGACGCGGGCGCTACGCCGGAGCAAATCTATTTCCTCATGGAGCACCAAGCCGAGTCGGTGGAGAAGATTACCTCCCTGCTCAACAGCACCCGCCGCAAGATTTCCCTTGTGGACATGGCCAAAATCGGCGCAGGCTTCGATCCAGGTACCGGCTGGCCGGTGATGAAGGACTTACGCCGTCTTGGCGTACAGCAATATCCCTTTACAACTGTGGTTGATACGGATGAAAACGCCGTGACTATCCGTATCGGCGACAAGGAAGGCAAGGAGAGCAGCGAATTAACCATTCCCTGCGATACCCTTGTTATCTCCGTGGGTGCAAAGTCGAATCAGACGCTGCTCAAGGAGCTGGAAGCTTTAGGCGTGAAGGCTCATGGGTTGGGCGATACCCGTGCGGTAGGCAAAGTGATTGATGCCATTCGGCAGGCGACCGAGTTGGCTCAGAGCATATAACAGCAAACGAAACAGGAAAAAGGCAGCCCCCTCATAATTAGGAGGGGGCTGCCTTTGTTATCAGGTGGATGCAGAGTTTAGACGAAGCGAATAATCGCATCGGCATCCTTGCGGATTTTGGTGCGAATTTTGTCGTCTGCCGGGTAGCCGACTGCAATCAGTGCGCCGAACTGTTTTTCCACGGGGAATTGGAGTGCCTCGGCGATTTTTTCACGGTCATACATACCGATGATGCAAGTGCCTACGCCCAAATCGGCGGCGGCATAGCAAACGCTCACTGTGGCGGCACCCATGTCGCCCTTGGCGAAATACTGGCTGTCTACTACCTTGCGAATGCTTGGCATGAGTACGCCGTGCTCTTCCAAAACCACCACAAAGGCCTGTGCCTTCTCAAGAAAACCGTTCGCACCCATCTGCTGTCCGGCTTGAGCTACAGCGGCGACAGCCTCGGGGGTTTCCACTACGACAAAGCTCCAGGGCTGGGCGTTGCAGCCGGAGGGAGCCAGACGGGCGGCTTCCACGATTTGCACCAGCGTTTCGTGGGAAACCGGCTTGTCAGAGAAATTACGGCAGCTCTGACGGCGCAGACAAAGATCCAAAAATTGACTCATCGAACCATCCTTCTTTCTTTTACATGACCATGAAATGGAAATGTTTTAATTATAATGTTATTGTATCATGCGAAGTTTGCCTTGTCTACCACCGAAGTGGCGGTTAATAGTATGATGCCATGTCAGTGAGGGTGACCGAATTTTGTATGCTAATGGTGCCATAAGACCGCTTGATGATGCCCTTTTCCTCCAAATCAGACAATACCCGCCGCAGGTGGCGGGAGGTGATGCCCAGATATTGAGCCAGCTCATCCATTTTCATGCGGAGCTCCCCCGAGGACTGGATGGCCATCTGGTCAACAAGACAGCGGGCGATACGGCTGCGGATGGAGTAGAGCATGGTGCTTGAGTGCTCCTGAGAGGAGCGGTAGAGCTTGCCAGCAAAGCTTTTGCAAAGCATCTGTAAAAAGGCATTGTTTTCCATCATCACCGTGAAAAGTACGCTGCGCGCAATGGCGATGGCAGCCACATGGTTGAGGGCACAGACACTGTGAATGGAAGGCGCATTGTTGTAAAGCTCGATATCGCCATTTAAGTCGGTGGGCCCCAGATAGCTCAGCACCACGGTTTTCCCGTCTTCCGACAGAGGAACCACCTTGCAACGGCCATCCACAATGATGTGTAGCTGCTCCATTGGCGCACCGGCTCGACAGAGGAACTCTCCCGGCGCAAAGCGCAGCAGCTCGACCATAGGGCGAACTGGGGCGGGTATCGCCTGCCCCAGATGATAGCGGGCGATGTATTCGTCTAAAGCAGCGGCGGAATCCCGTATCATAATCAACCCTCATTTGTAGAACAAATGCAAAATATTTAGGGAAATACAATATTTTTGAGCCAGAAAAATGCGGACATTTGTCCTTTCTTTGCGGCTAACATAAATAGTATACTATGAATAAATAAGAAACGCAATACCTGTCAACAGACAGAAAGGAAGGAACCGTATGCAGTCTATCATTGACGACATTTCTCTGGCGAATCAGGGAGAGGAGAGCATGCCTTGGTTTCGCAAGAACATGCCTATCATTACCCAGCTCAACGCAGAGTTTGCGGTGGAGCGTCCGTTTGAGAATCTGGTGCTCGCCGCCTGTTTTCATATTGAGCCAAAAACTGCATATTGGATTGAGGGTTTCCTCGGCGGCGGCGCAGAGCATGTTTATCTGGTGGGCAATTTGGGCACAACCAAGCCGGAAACAGCGGCATGGCTGGCCACTCACGAGAAAATTACGGTGCTGGGCTGCGCAGGGGACAGCTATGAGGATCACAAGGCGTATCTTGCCAACGTGATGAAGCATAAAATCGACCTGTTTTTGGACAATGGTGCCAGCCTGATTTTGGCGCACGATGAGCACAAGCCAGACTGGAAACCTCTGGGTGCCAATGAAGAAACCCGCTCCGGCAGATTGCTCATTGAAAAAGCTGGTGTTGAGCCTGATTACCCTGTGGTGGTGGTTGACGATTCGCCGGTGAAGTGGCTGATGGAAAACTCCATCGGCGTGGGGCAGAGCGTGGTGGACGGCTTTATGCGGGCGACAAGTCTGCTGCTGGGCGGCAAACATGTGCTGGTTATCGGTTATGGCCACTGTGGCATTGGCGTAGCGGGCAAGTTCAAGGGCATGGGCGCAAACACGCTGGTGTACGACATTGATCCGGTGCTGTTGCTCAAGGCAAAACTGGACGGAAATCGGGTGGGTGAGCTGGCTGAGTTACTGCCCGAAGCAGATGTGGTTGTTACTGTCACCGGCCGCTTTGATATCATCACGGCAGAGCATATTCCCCTGCTGAAATCCGGCGTAATCCTCTGCAACGCCGGGCATTATGGTTTTGAAATCGACCGTAAGGGTCTAACGGCAGCGGCTGATTCAGTGTGCCAAATCAAATGCGACATTGAGGAGTTTTCCTTTGGGGGAAAGACAGTATTTTTGCTGGAACAGGCGAGTCCGCTCAATCTTTCCGCCGGCGACGGCAACCCAATTGAGATTATGGATTTAGGCCTTGGCTTGCAGGCCTGCTGCGCACGGCGCATCGTTGAGGGCGCCAAAGGATTGGTGAATGGGCTGCAAACCGTGCCCCGGGATATTGACGAGCGAATCAGCCATATGTCTCTCAAGGCGCAGAAGTAAGCGCAAGCGGAAAAAAGCAACGGAGGTGAGCTATGAAGATAACTATGCTGGGCGTGGGGAACGGATTTTCTCCAGGCGTGTATGACAACAACGTCCTCTTGGAGGACGGCGGGCAATGCTGCCTCATTGACTGCGGCACAACGGCTTGGCTCAGTCTGGAGCAGATGGGTCGCAGGCGAGAGGAAATTGAAACTATCTTCATCACTCATCTCCATTTTGACCATTCCGGCGGCGTGGAATCGGCGGCACTTTATGGGAAATATGTTGCCGGGCGAAAGCAACGCCTGATTGTGCCTCAACCCATTGCAGGTCTATTCTGGGACGGTGTGCTGCGTGGCACCATTGAAAATAAAGGCGAGGGACTGACAACCCTGTCCGACTACTTCGAGGTAGAAACTCCGGCAGAAGGGGAGACCTTTACCCTCTGCGGCGGTGTAAGGGCAATTTGGTTTTCAACCAACCATGTGACGGGGAAATTTAGCTGCGGCCTGTTCATGAACGGGCGAATTGTATTTACTTCGGACATGCGCAACGATCTGCCGCTTCTGCTCAACCTTGAAAGGCAGGGGGCAGAGTATATCCTCCACGACTGCCAGCTGAAGGGCGCACAGGTTCATGCAGACTTTGAGACGATGAAAGGCTATCCTGAGCAGATACAGGAGAAAATTTTGCTCATGCATCACGGTCTGCTCGATGAGCGTCAGGCGCCGGACAGTGGAAGAATGAAGTTTTTGTTCCAGCACCGCTCCTTGGAGCTATGATTGAATGCAATGAAACAGGAGGTTTTCGGCATGACAGAGATGGTGCAAAAAACGATAGACTATATGCGTCAGAAGCAAGCCGGTGAGAGCACCGGCCATGACTGGTGGCACACAAAGCGGGTGTATGACATGGCGGTGCATTTGGCTGAGTGCCAGAGCGAAGCTGTGGACATAGAAATTGTGGAGCTTGCTGCTTTGCTCCACGACATTGAGGACTGGAAGTTCAACGACGGCGATGAGGACGCAGGCCCGGCAGCGGCAGCTAAGTGGCTGGCCGGTTTGGGTGCAGGCGAGGAAACCATCAACCACGTCAAGCATATCATCCGTGACCTGTCCTTTAAGGGCAGCGACACCGGCAGCATGCAAAGCCTCGAGGGCATGATTGTGCAAGATGCAGATCGGCTGGATGCAGTGGGAGCCATCGGCATTGCCCGCACGTTTGCCTTCGGCGGAAAGCTGGGCAGCGAGGTGTTTAATCCGGAAATGCCTGCACGGGTGAACATCAGCGGCAGCGAGTATAAGGACAAAAACATCAAAATGACCACGGTGAATCATTTTTACGAAAAGCTCTTTAAGCTAAAAAACCTCTATAACCTGCCTGAGGCACGGAGCGTCGGCCTTGTACGGCACAATTATCTCAAGGCCTTTATGCGCACTCTGCTGGAGGAGTGCGGCGCAACTGATACGCAGCAATACCGTCTACTGGATGAATTATAATCCAGAGGTGGCACAAATAAAAAACAAATGAAAAATGGAGGCTATTATGAAAAAGACAATTTCTGCACTTCTGGTTCTCTTGCTTTGCATTTCTCTGCTGGGCGCCTGCGGCGCACCGGCCGCTCCCACCCCTGCACCTGCTGCGCCGCCCGCCGCTGAGACAACACCAGCACCGGCGGA
>JGI994J12354_10005765_pt1 | contig 10563 bp, 14 predicted proteins | sample IntmicLarv3ML3BL_FD_12354 | JGI IMG/M metagenome (IMG submission 12354)
CATATCAAAGTCATTCCGTAAGTAGTAAATTAGTAGTAAACTCATTCTGAAATCTTGCGGATGTCCTTGTAAATCAAGGGGTTTACGAGATAATCAACATTTATTGTACTAATACTGCTATATTTTTTTCGTTATACGCAAATGATAAAAAAGATAGTACCGCAATATAAGCATTATCTTCAGTAGTACAAAGTCAAACAAAGCTAATAAACTATAATTAAAAACGGGGAAACGTTTTTGGCGTTTCCCCGTTATTTAAAAAGCTGTGAGCGGAACCTATAAGCCGAGTTCTGTCGAGAACAGTCATCTATCTCGACCGCATGTTGCCATACGGCTCTAGCCACCCGTCGAAGCTCATCGGGCAAATGATTGCTTCGGTCGGTGTTGCACCGGATAGGGTTTGCAGGGCCACACAGTCTCCTGTGTGCCGGTGAGCTCTTACCTCGCCTTTCCACCCTTACTCCGGCGAACCGGAGCGGTATATTTCTGTTGCACTTTCCCTGGGGTCACCCCCGGCGGCCGTTAGCCGTTATCCTGCCCTGTGGTGCTCGGACTTTCCTCACGAAACACGGTTTCCCGCGTTCGCGCGACTGCTCAGTTCCCTCACATATGTATATGGTAAACTATGTTGCGCGGTTTGTCAACAAAACCAATGAATTTGTTTTTTTGTTTATAATAAAAACGAACTGTAGCAGAGGGTAAAACCACAAAAAAATTAGGGAAATTTCACAGAATTCAATTTTTGTGTTATATTTTCGGGAAAACCCTTGAACTTATGGGGAAAAAGGGTGTATAATATTCCTCATATTGCTTTAATTGTTAAGCGCTTTAAGTGGAAAGGCTGGTTTTTATTATGTCAGTTAAGAAAATTGCTGTTCTGACCAGTGGCGGAGATGCACCCGGAATGAACGCGGCTGTTCGTGCTGTCACTCGTTCTGCACTGGATAAGGGTATTGAGGTTATGGGAGTTTATCGCGGATACAACGGTTTGATTCACGGTGATATGTTCCCGATGGATATGCGGAGTGTTTCTGATATTATCCATCGCGGCGGTACCATGCTTTATACTGCCCGCTGTCTTGAGTTTAATTCGGAGCCGGGTATGCAAAAGGCTATTGCCACTTGCCGCGAAAACGGTGTAGAAGGTGTTGTAGTTATCGGTGGTGACGGCTCTTTGCGAGGTGCGCGCGACCTCAGTGTGAGGGGACTTCCCTGTGTTGGATTGCCCGGCACTATTGACAACGATATTGCCTGTTGTGACCATACTATCGGGTATGATACCGCTATGAATACCTGTATTGATATGGTGGACAAGCTTCGTGATACTGCTGAATCACATGACCGTTGCACAGTTGTTGAGGTTATGGGCCGCGGTGCGGGGTATCTTGCGTTGAACGTTGGTATTGCCGTTGGTGCGACCAGTATTATTATTCCGGAAATTCCTTATGATTTTGAGCGTGATATTATTTCGCGTATTAAAAAAACCTACTCAACCGGCAAAAAGCATTTTATTATCATTGTCGCCGAGGGTGTTGGTAATGTTATCCCGATGGTGGAGCGTATTCAGGCCGAAACCGGGATTGAAAGCCGCGCTACCATTCTTGGACATGTACAGCGCGGCGGTTCGCCGTCTGTGCGTGACCGTGTGCTCGCCAGCAATATGGGCTACTACGCTGTCAGCCTGCTTGCCGAGGGTAAGAGCAATCGCGTTGTGGCTATGCAGCGTGACCGTATTATTGATTATGATATCAATGTTGCGCTGGACATGAAAAAGCCGTTTGACTTTGACATGTACACCGTTGCCAACTGTATATCAATGTAATGGGCGGTGTTGCTACAGCTGTTATAGTGGCTGCGGGACGTTTCAGCCGTATGGAGGGCATTAACAAGCAGACAGCGGTGATTGATGATTGTCCGGTGCTTGCGCGGACTGTGCTTGCTTTTCAGCAGGCGGAGTCGATTTGTGATATTATTGTTGTTACCCGCGAATGCGACCGTGATGATGTGGAGCTAATGATTCGAACATTGGGCATGGATAAGGTGACTGTTGTTGTTAAGGGCGGTGAGACGCGTCAGCAATCGGTGAAAAATGGCGTGACGGCTGCTGTGTGCGAGCTTGTTGCGGTTCACGATGGAGCGCGGCCGCTTGTTCGGCCGTCTGTAATTGATGGTACGGTTTCTGCTGCGGTGCAATATGGAGCCGCCGCTGCCGCAGTTCCTGTAAAAGATACTGTTAAGGTGGCGGATGATAACGGGTTTGTTCGGGAAACTCCCGACAGAAGTCGTTTGTGGCTTGTGCAAACTCCGCAGGTGTGTGGCCGAGCGGCATGGCTCGAAGCCGCTGCTGATGCGGAACAGCGGGGTTTGGATTTTACCGATGACTGTCAGCTTATGGAGATGTCGGGGCAGGCGGTGTATCTTTACCATTCGGATTACGAAAACATCAAAATCACCACGCCGGAGGATTTGGTAGTTGCCGAGGCCTTTCTGCGTGCGGCGAAATAATATTCCTTGGAAAGGAATGGGATTATCCATGAGAATTGGACACGGATATGACGTGCATCGGTTGGTCGAGGGACGTGAGCTGATTTTGGGCGGAGTGCATATCCGGCACAAACAAGGTTTGCTGGGACATTCTGATGCCGATGTGTTGGTTCATGCTGTTATGGACGCGCTGCTTGGAGCGGCGGGGTTAGGTGATATCGGGAAATTGTTCCCCGATACCGACCCTGATTTTGAAAACGCCGACAGTGTAAAATTGCTTTGTCAAGTGATTGTACGTTTGCGGGAAAACGGCTTTAAGGTGGGTAATATTGATTCCACCGTTGTGGCCCAGTATCCCCGCCTTATGCCGTATATTGATGATATGCGGTGTAATATTGCCCGTGCTTGTGACGTTGATTTGTCACAAGTTAATGTCAAGGCTACTACCGAGGAAAAGTTGGGTTTTACCGGCAGTGGTGAGGGCATTTCCGCTTACGCTGTGTGCATAATTATGCAGGTTTAAATCCATTCCCCCGATTCTATCATCATTTGCCTAAAACATTACTGTGACCTTGTGCTGACCACCGTCCAGTAGTACAACGTCAGATGGAATACCGTCAACTTCCAAACCGGGATTACCACGCCTTGCGCGTATGGTAAGCCCGGTTTTTCTTATGCAAATTGACAAATCAAATCCGTTCCAAGATGAGGGAATACTTGGTTTTATTTCCATTCTGTCGCCGTGAGGACAAAGTCCCAGTAAATGCCGTAAAACTGCGGTGTAATACCCCCCCGCTCCGCCAGTATATTGAGTCCATCCCGCTCTTCCCGGGCATTCGTCGTTTGCCGAAACATCACCGGCCAGCGCGTATGGCTCGCCGCGGTAAATAGCACCCAGCCCATCGGCGTATTTCTGCGCCGTATTAATCAATCGCAACAACTCTATGCCATCGTCTGACCGCCCCGATTCAAGCATTGCAATGGCCAGCCATACGGCGGCATGGGTGTAGTAACCAAAAATACCACCCTGTATTTTTCGCAATACAGAATGGTATAATCCTATTAATTTCGTCTTAGTTATTCTGTATAAATGGCTTTATGCAGCACCAAAAACATATTCGTCAAGTTCTTCAAGGATACCTTCATCACCTGTTAAATGGAATGGCTCATATCCTAATCGGAGAAATCCAAGAATGTCTTTTTGTGCATTCAATTCAAGAAATTTATCAGGGCTTAATCCATGTCGCTCCATAAACAAACGTGATATATGGACTTGTAAAAATATCACAGGATTGATTAAGGTGTTTCTATTCATTCTGCATCTTCTCCTATTTCTTCTAAAAACATATCGTATACAAACTCAAATACTTCCAAGTATATGCCCGTTTCGACATCATTTAATACACGATAAGTGGATGAACCTAAAAACTGTTTCATAGCTGTTTCAAAAGAGATTGCTTTTTTTTCAGCATAGACTTCGCTAATTCGGGTTGTTTTTGAATCTACTAAAAATCTGAATCCCTTCACAGCTTTTCCACCTGACCTTTCTGAGTCAACAGTTTCGTAGCCTCATTTTTTGAAAAATAAATCTGTCCCGGAAGATTCTCAGCTTCAATATTTTTTAAGAGCGTGTTCAATGCTTCTTCGCTTCCCACTTCTCCGTAGAGTCCATCTAAATAAGCGTTGATAACAACCATAGTGTCATCGTTTGCTGTTGGTCCTATGATTACATCATATTCATGAGTGTGGTTACGAATTTTACGGTTTGATAAAACAAACTGTACCCATTCCAAATCTGCATCAGGAAATTCTTTCAAATTGAAATCATTTAATTTTAGCATATCCAATTCATAGGTGTGGAGATATGCTTCACAGGGTCTATTATATCTTTCTATCTCAATTCGTTTATTCCGTAAAGCAAGATTAGTAGCGTGTGATTTGGATTTTGTGACATAGAATCCAAGTCCGAAGTCTTTGTATGGTTTGCCCTTAGCAACGTCAATTTTTTCGATTGACGAAGTAGAACCATGATAAACCACGACTGTACTCATTCTCTCCACTCCCTTCAATTAATTCTTAACCGCTATCAGTATATCACATTATTATTAGCATTTCAACTGATTTCATAACATCTGTCGTGTTTTTACTTTCAAAAGTGATACTTCATCTTCTTACTTGACAATGTTAAAAATGTCGGCTATAATATTATAGTGACCTAATATTAGACGAAACGAGGGCGGCTGTATGAATTATATTAAACGTGATATGGAGAAAATATTTCTTGAAGTATCAAAACAATTCAAAGTTGTCTTGGTAACGGGACCGAGACAAGTCGGTAAAACTACCATGTTGGAAAAACTCATGAAGGGAACTGACCGAAAATATGTTTCCCTTGATGATATGGCGATTCGTGAATTGGCAATCAATGACCCAAAGGGATTTATTGAAACATATTCACCTCCGGTGTTTATTGACGAGGTGCAATATGCCCCCGGTCTGTTTAGTTATATAAAGATTCAAGTGGATACCCGTAAACAAAACGGAGATTACTGGCTTTCCGGTTCACAAATATTCAAGTTGATGCGTGGTGTTAATGAGAGTTTGGCAGGGCGTGTTGGCTTACTTGATTTGTTTCCATTGTCTCAAAACGAAATATACAATCATAAAGAATGCAGTCCGCTTGTTACGGAATTTGAACATCTTAAAGAGCGAGCTAACGATATACCTAAAGCCACGCCTATAGACATCTTTACCCGTATACACAACGGAGGTATGCCGGAGCTGATCTCAAGCGAAACAAATAATCGTGAACGGTTTTATGAAAGCTATATCCGTACTTATCTTGAACGTGATGTACGGGACATATCCGGTGATATTGATGTATTGAAATTTTATCGTTTTATGGTTGCTGTAGCGGCTCGAACGGCACAGCTTGTAAATTATAAATCAATAGCCGATGATTCCGAAATTGATCAGGTTACAGCTAAGAACTGGCTTAATATATTGGAAACCTTGGGATTGATCTTCTACCTCCATCCTTATTCCAACAACTTACTCAAACGAACTATCAAATCACCAAAATTATATTTTTATGACAGTGGATTAGTTGCACATTTGGCACGTTGGAATAGCGTTGAAGCCATGATGAACGGTGCGCAAGCCGGTGCATTACTTGAAAACTTTACGGTTTCGGAAGTCGCAAAGGGTTATCATAACAGCGGGAAAATGCCTTATCTTTACTATTTCAGGGATAAAGACAACAAAGAAATAGATTTGTTATGGGAAGCAAATGATACACTCTATCCGTTGGAAATCAAAAAAACATCCAATCCCGATGTCCGACTAACAAAGACTTTCAATTTGCTTGAAAAAAGCGGTAAAATCCTTGGTAACGGCGGTGTTGCCTGTTTGTATGACAATTTTTTGCCTCTTGGTAAAGACAATTATGTTATTCCTATCAGATGTGTGTAAAAATTAAAAATAAAAAAACAGCTCCCTCATCACAAAAGGGAGCTGTTTGCTTTTGTATTATCAGGATAATGCACCTTAACGGAAGGAACAACACTCGTTATCTCAACCCTATGTGAAACCCCCATAGCTTTAAATCCGTTGTTGATAAATCCCTCAAAGGCTTTGGTTCCGTTTTTTATACGTTCTTGTTTTGTCTTGCTTTCATACACATAATTTATTGGCATACAGTCTCTCCTCTCATTTGATAGGACTATTAATAAGTTTTGACTTCAAAGTGGTAAAATATACTATGAACTCAAATGATTTAGCCCTCTTTCCGTTCATTAATAAAGTTATAAAGTGTGGACTTAGATATACCACAACTTTTACATACATCATCAACAGAGAACCCACCATCATACATCTTTAACGCTCTTGAAACATTTTCGGTGCTTGTCTTTGGTCTCCCACCAATCCGACCTCTGGCACGAGCTGAAGCCAAGCCTTCCCGTGTCCTTTGGGCCGTGAGGTCAGCCTCGAATTGTGACAGCCCTGCAAATATAGTCAACATCAAAGCTCCGTGAGGAGTCGTTGTATCAAGCCAAGTTTCTTTAAGGCTCCGAACATCAGCTCCTTTGGATTGGATTTTATCGACTATTTCAAACAAATCCTTAGTCGAACGGCTTAACCTTGTTAATTCTGAAATGACAACCACATCACCCTCCCGAATTAAATCGAGCATTTTTATCAATTCGGGACGATCTGATTTTTTACCTGTGATTTTTTCGGTGAATAGCTTTTCGGCTCCGGCTTCTTTTAGAGAATCAAGCTGTCTTTCCAATCGTTGATTTTCGGTGCTGACTCTGGCATATCCTACAATCATGACGACTCCTTTCCATAAAACGTATAATACATCCTATTTTTGTACTTTGATATTTAAACGGGTTTTTGGACTTGAAAGCAGTGTTTTTGGACGAGTTATTGGAACCCATCTTAAATTCCAAATAACGACCGTTTATTGGACACCCAATTTGCAAACTTTATCTGCCTCTTCTTCGTTGCATATGAAGACAACATCATCATTTTTAGTATTGATGATTCTGATGGGATAGCCGACAGAGGAATGTATAGCACATGCAGCCAATATTATTTTTACAATCTTCTGTTCCGGTGTGAAGTGCTCATAATCCTTAATGACCTGAAACGCTCCGTCGGCTACTTCTGACCCACTCCCGACAGAAATATAATCATCATATGGTTCTACCACACATCCTTCAGCACCTATCTCGTAAAGTTTATCTCTGTGGGCAAAAATAAAGCTTGAGCATGAGCATTTATCATTTTCTGATTTTTTTCTTTTTTCCAACAAAGACATCATCTTCGGTACGATATTATTTACAACATCCTTAAATCGGATTGTTTTATCAGTAAACGCCTTATCAATGATATCGTCTGACATTTCTATGATATTACGATCAACAAGCAATCCGGTATGAGCGAATATGACACCGGATTCTTTAACCTCCCATGTCTTTTCGTGTCCCTCTTTTAAGATGCTTGTCAAGCCGTATTTTTGGCTCATCAGGCTGTCTGCTCCGACAAATATGGTATCGCCTTTTTTAATTGCAATTGCTAAACTCATATTTTTCTCCCTTCAATATAAATATTGCCCCTATTGTGATGCTTAACGTTCCGATGGCAGCAGTATCACACCGCCCATCAAATACAGCTTCACCTCGTCCAACGGGAAATCGGTGTAAGGTATTTCCTGTGTGATAATCAGCTCCGTATCGTTGTACCCATGAACGACACCGGAACTATCCTCATGATTGACTGTCAGCTTCCACACTTGGAAAGCCGGATCAAGTCTCTGGTCTGTCTGATAGCTTCCAATGACATCCAGAAACCAAAAGCATTCAGCAGCTTCGGCCAGAGCGATTATCCCGTCTGTAGCAACGGGGAACACGGGAAATGCTGAGAACTTATGATAAGCTTCCGAACCACTTGTATGGTTAATGATTTCGAGGATTTCTGTTGTTGATTTCATATATATTTGTTTCCCCCCTTAAAAATAATCGGCCGGGGATTATCCCCGGCCACTCATTTCAGTTTGTTTCTATTTTCGGTTTAATATCTCAGTCACGGCCCACCACGATTGCAACGAAATGGATTTATCCACGGACACTGAAACAGCTTCCTGATTTCCGCAAATATCGCAGATATGAATGTCGAAATGCCGTGACAGTGCATTTTTCAAAACGTTGGCTGACATACTATCCTTTCCGCATCTCGGACACGGAAGGCTGTTATCATGCTTGTTTTGGTTCTGCATCTCTGCATATGTTCTCAGGATACCACGGGCCAGATGCTCATCAGCGGTCATTCCGTCTTCGGGGATAAACGTTTGGTTACATAAGGGACAGTTACATTGTTTTTCTTGATTCAAGATGAATCCTCCTTCGTTAATTTTAATATTGATTTTGCAGAACCGACACTTGTAATCTGCAAAAGATAGTAACCAATGGAAGGTTAAGGCTGCGTAGTTTCTCTGTTTCGTGGGGGAAGCCGAAGGTGGACCCACGAACAGGAAACGGATGCAGCCGGTACCTGTAATTGGTGTATATCATTTGGATATGAGCAAATCCAGCGGGATCCCGCAGGGCCTTTGGCCCGGAGTGGATCCTAAAGGATTTGCGAATTGCTTGAAAGCTGTCACTTCGGAGAACCCCACAAAGTCCATTGAAATGTCTTAAATATTCAACGGTATCCATTACAAGTGCCGGTTGTGCTGTTTTACTTTTTGCAATCTGCATACTCATGAGCCGCATCTCAGGATCCTGAAGGGTCCATGGGTAGACTCGGTTGAGTATATATTTTTCTGGTTCGGATGAGAATTCAACGAAAAGTTGTTGATATATCTTAGAAAAATGCTGACTATAAGTAACATTTCCCTTGACAACCCGGAGGATTTCCGTTAAATATCCCGTTGAAGACCGGCCCGTCCTCCCTCGAGCTGCAGGCTTCCTCCATCCTTTCCTGAACAAGCTGATACTTCAGCTTAAAACGTGAAGTGTCTATGATAAGACTATCCATTGCAAAAACTTTAAGCAGACAAGTCTGCTTTGATACTGCTCTCAATATCGAATTGATTTTTCTCACTGTAGGTTTTTATGACATAATCAATGTACTCCCGTTCAATCATTCGGTAATATGAAACCAAACCACTCAACACCTGAACGTCATGTAGCTCCCAGCCTTCACCCGATTTTTTAGTACGAACATACCCGTCTAGCATGGCCTTAAAATGCTTTTTCTTTTTATGTCCGATGGTAATTTCGTTATCTTTGTTCAGCATGACTCCCAAATTCCAGTTGCGACCTGCTGAATTTCCGTACCGTGTCTTTTCCGGCTTTATGGTGAACGGTGCATCGAATGTCCTTAATGTCTCCAAAACAAACTTCTGAATTTTATCCTTATCAAAGTCATACTTACAAGAAATGAGAATATCGTCGGCATAACGTGTGTAGATAGCTCTTTTTCGTTCAAAGCTCCGTAAAGAATTGCTCAGCCTGTGGTCTATCGGAAGCATCATAATGTTTGTAAGAAGCGGAGATATAGGTGTTCCTTGGGGTAGACCTCCGTTCAGAAAACACAAGCTTAACGCTTTTGACAATTCCTCACGACCACCCGGATTCTTAGCGATTTCACTGAACGGAAAAATCATCGAAAGCATTTTCATAACAAACTCCGGTGTTGTACTCCCGAAGAAATTGGAGAAGTCGAGCTTGAGAAACCAGCGGCTCTCATTCTTTTGGTGTCGTTTGATTGCATCAACCGTACATCGTCCCTTAATGTAGGAAAAGGCCGAAGTGTGGTATAAAGCAAACATATTCTCCTCCATCAGAATTTTAAGCTGACGGAGAGCGTTCATCAGTTCCGGTTCCGGTGCATCTATCCGTCTCAGTCCTCCGCTGCTTTTCGGGATATAGAACGTCTTGTACAAGGAATTCCTGTCTTTATCGAACAGAGCTTCATGGGTTTGATTGAACGAACGTAACAATCCGATCATATGGTCAATGTTCGTGTTCTCCAATAATTTTGGATTTACCTTTTCGGTAAAATAAGTACGGGTATTTGATGTGTTATGATTGACGTATTGAGATAGGTCTTCAATTCCGGTTATTACCTGTTCAAATGTGAGCTGGATATAAGCCGGGGGTTGTTTAATTGTGATATATGGCATGGGAAGCCTCCTTTACGTTTATTTTTTTCTTTCAAAGTAACAAAAGCCTATCTTGTCATCTTCCGGGGAGATCGCTTCACCAAAATGACGGCTTCTCTCATGCAGACATAACAAATTACCGTTGTTTACTGAAACATCAGAATGTTTACAGTCCTTGCAAAGCTCACTTTCCCGTGGTGGTAAGTTTGAGAAGAAGTTATCCATACACTTTTGCAAATTAGCACCGGCTTTTTTAACTTTGTACCAACTCCACCACAATCTTACACAACAGAATAAATGGGATTCGGGTCAAACGGAATTGCGCCGGATTTGGCATATCCGTTACTGTCTGTCGGGCCGATTGTTCCTACTGCCGTGCCGCTCGAATTATATGCGGTGAAAATCGC
>JGI994J12354_10005766_pt1 | contig 10562 bp, 7 predicted proteins | sample IntmicLarv3ML3BL_FD_12354 | JGI IMG/M metagenome (IMG submission 12354)
GCCATACCGGAATTTATAAGTAACAGACTGGCATCATTTTGCGGCACAAGCGGGAAACTCGGCATACGGTAGTGGTCTTTAGATTGAAAGAATTTGAGATATCTCTCACGTATTTCGTTTAGTCCTAATTTTTGCATTGTCATTGCTCCTTTTTGGTTTTATATGTATCATTATGTTAATTTATATTTTCTCATACAAATACGCATTGCCCTTTTTTCCAACACGCGCTACTACACCCATATGGGTCAATATATTCAACGCCGTCTGCGCACGTCCGCGATTAATCTTCGCCGCTTTGTGGTAGTCCGCCGATGTAAACCGTTCTGTTAACACATTCGGTACAAATTTTATATAATCCGCTGCGCTATTGATATCCACCTCGTCCACGATATCCACAGGTATCCTGTCGCACCGCGAGGAACCCTTCTTTTTGTCTTTGCTCCAGCCGTTTAAATACCGGTATTCCTCAACCTCCAGCAACGTTATACGAAGGTGCAGGTTCGGATGCGTCAGAAACGGCTTGATTCTGTATAGCTCCTGAAAAATCTCATATATGCCGCCACGTTTGGGCGACTTGCGCTTTTGCGTTACCTCGCCGTTTTCCTCGTCTATCCACACAAGCCATTTTGTAGCCGGCACAGGATACACAATTGTTACAGTATACTCGTCCAGAAACACATCGAGCTTCTTGCGCATCTTGTCAAAACTGCGCGTCTGGATCTCTGTAATCTGCGCACCATCGCATATATCTGCGACATGCCTGCCTATTTTCACCTCGTGTTTGCTGTCGTCCTGCTCGTAGTAGCATTTCAGCACCATATGCAGGGTCTTTTCGCCGAGTGTGCCGATTCCGTTACGTTCACGCTCCACATTGATAACGCGCTCGCATGCTTTCGCAAATTGCTGTTTGTCGATACTCATCGTACCTTCGCGCCGCTTGGCATATCGCCGTCTGTTGTGCATACAACCAGCTTCTTACCCTTTTCGGCGCACAGTATCATACCCTGCGATTCAACTCCGCGAAGCATTACCGGCTTTAAGTTCGCGATAACGATTACCGTTTTGCCGATAAGCTCGTCCGGTGTATAGTGTTGCGCAATACCCGACACAACCTGCCGCTTTTCTTCACCCATTTGGAGTAACAGTTTGTATAACTTGTCTGCCCCCTCTATCTTCTCCGTCGAAAGCACCTCGGCTGTACGTAAATCCAGCTTGGCAAAATCATCGATTGTGGCGTATACATCATCCGCTTCTTCCGCAACTTCAACTGCTTGCTCAGCAGGATATTTCGCCGCTATAAACGCCTCGATTTCCTCAAGCTTCTTCGCTTCGTCGAGCCGCACAAACAGCGGTTCCGCCTTGCCAACGCTGCTGTTTGCCGCCGTCGCGCCAAACCTCTGCACACTGTCCCAAGCAGACGTTTCTGCGCCAATCTGCTCTATAATCTTCGCCGCGGTATCGGGCATAAACGCCTCCAAACACACCGCGATAATCCGAATTGCTTCTATTAAATTATACATCACCGTCGCGAGCTTCGGTTTGTCTGCCTCATCCTTAGCCAGCACCCACGGCGCGGTCTCGTCTATATACTTATTTGTGCGCGACGCAAGCGCGAATATCGCGTCGAGCGCGTCGGCAACACGAAGCTGCTCCATCTTTTCTTCGACCGTTTTAACTGTCGCTTCGGCTGTTTTTATTAAATCCACCGCAAACTCATCGCTCTCGCCCGCCGCAGGTATCACGCCGCCGAAGTATTTGCCCACCATAGCGACTGTGCGGTTTACGAGGTTGCCGAGCGTGTTTGCCAAGTCGGAATTATACCGCGCGATAATCGTTTCGTATGTGATATTTCCGTCCGCAGCAAACGGCATTTCGCTGAGTACATAGTAACGCACCGCATCCGTACCGAATTGCTCGATTAGGTCGTCGGCAAACATAACGTTACCCTTCGATTTGCTCATCTTGTCGCCGCTCATCAGCAACCACGGATGACCGAAAATCTGCTTTGGAAGCGGCTCGCCCAGCGCCATCAGGAATATCGGCCAATAGATGGTGTGAAACCGCAAAATATCCTTACCGATTATATGCACATCCGCAGGCCAGTATTTTTTGTATAACTCCGACGAACCGCTCGGGTCGTCCGGGTCATAACCAAGCGCCGAAATATAGTTGCTGAGCGCGTCGAGCCACACATACACAACATGCCCCGGGTCGAACTCAACCGGCACGCCCCATGTGAATGTCGTGCGCGATACGCACAAATCCTGCAAACCGGGCTTGATAAAGTTATTTACCATCTCACGTTTGCGCGACTCAGGCTGTATAAATCCGGGATTCGCTTCAATATGCTCCTCAAGCGCCTTCTGATATTTGCTGATTTTAAAGAAATACGCCTCTTCCTTTGTCGACGAAACAGCGCGCCCGCAATCGGGGCAACAGCCGTCAACAAGCTGGCTTTCTGTATAAAACGATTCGCACGGCACGCAGTATTTGCCCTCATACTCGCTTTTGTATATATCGCCCTGGTCGTAGAATCGCTTAAACATCTTCTGCACAACCTTCATATGCGCCGCGTCGGTTGTACGCACAAATCCGTCGTGCGACGAACCTGCCAGCTTCCATATATCCTTTATCTCGCCCGCGATACCGTCTACATACTGCTGCGGTGTAACGCCCGATTCCTCCGCCGTTTGCTGTATCTTTTGCCCATGCTCGTCTGTGCCTGTCAGAAAATAGACGTCATAGCCGAGTTTGCGCTTAAACCGCGCGATTGCGTCTGTTAAAATCACCTCATACGTATTGCCGATATGCGGTTTTTTAGAGGTGTACGCGATTGCCGTCGTTATATAAAATTTCTTATTTTTCGCTTCCATTGCTGTCATTCCCTCCCGTTTTTTCTAACACATTATTCATTGTATCTGCCACCGCATTCGCCGTATCTGCCGCAACCGTTTCGCGCCCCAGCATCTTGTCGAACGCGCCTGCGTCGTATAGATTTTTTACTACAAGCACGATAATCGGCCCCAAAATCATGCCGAATATACCGAAAAACCGCAGCCCTGCATACATCGCTATCAGCGTTACAAGCGGCGGCACACCTATGCTTTGCCCCACTATCTTCGGCTCAAGCGACTGCCGTATTGCCAGCACCGAAAAGTACATTACAAGTGTACTCACACCCATACGCACATCGCCGTTTGCAAATGCGATTATGCTCCATGGGATAAATATGCCGCCTGAACCCAACACCGGCAGGGCGTCGAAGATCGCGATAAACAGCGCAAGCAGTATTGCAAGCTGCACGTTCATAATGCTCAGCCCGATAGATAGAATTACAAATACAATGCTCATGATTATAAGCTGCGCTTTCACATAACCGCCGAGCGCGTGTTTCAAATCGCGTATTACGCTGGAAATTCTGTGTGCGGCGGCCGTACCAAGCAGCCTTCCGGTCAGCTCACGGTTTTTAATACGCTGGCTGCTTATAAAATATGCCGCCAAAAATACGACTACGAAAAATATGATGCTCGACGGTATACCTGTGGCGAAGTTTGCCGCAAATGTTAGTATCGACTGCCCTACCGGCTGCAACAAAGATGTAAGACTACCTTTCGCTTGGTCGAGCGCAACACTCGCAATGCTCTGTGTCTCCGGCGACAGATTGTTGTAAAAATCCAGTATGCCATCCCTATAAGTCGTATACTGCAGCTGTATTTGTTCTTGTATATACGCCCAATTTTCGGCGACTTTCTGCACCTCTACCACAATGCGGAATACAATAAAATAGACCAGTGCGCCAAGGATAAATATAGTCAAAAACACGCCTATCGCCGACGCGATTGACCTTGGCACCCGCAGTTTGTTGCTTAGCAGCCGCACCAAAGGCTCCATCATTGCCGCAATGATATACGCGATAATGAACGGAGCAAACACACCAAGCAGCGGCGGCATCAAATAGTAGATTGCAACACAGCCTATTACTATATACAATAGCATCAGCAAAAGTTGTTTATTTTGCTTTTTCTTCTCCATCAAAAATCTCCATGCGCCCGGCCGCACATAAACTTAATGAAAGAATCGCATGGAGTCACACCGAGTTTTATTTGATTCCGCACTTCTTTCACGTTCCCATCTCCCTATTTTTGCAAAAATATATCCATCAGCGTGTGTCCCTGTGCCACAAACACGCCCGTATCTGCCGCTTCGGCTTCTGTATAGCGGCGCATTCGGTCTTTTTCCTCCGCTGTTACGCTTCCTGTACTGTCATGCTTGCCCTTCCTATATAATGCATACGGTACAGGGGCAGAAGAATGCGTCTTTGTAGCAAGCGGCGTTGGGTGGTCCGGCAGCAGAAGCACCGAATAATCCTCGCCGAATTTATCAAGCTCATTTATAATATATTCCGTAACCTTGTCTATCTGTTCTATCGCGCAGACCTTGTTTTCAACCTCACCGCGATGCCCGCACTCATCTGCCGCTTCAATATGCAGATATACAAAATCTTTGCCGGAGGTTAACGCGTCAACAGCCGCCTTTGCCTTGCCCGCAAAGTTGGTATGGATATTGCCTGTTGCGCCTTCAACCTCAATTACCTCCATACCTGCGCATTTGGCTATCCCCTTCAGCAAATCTACCGCCGATATCACAGCGCCGCTTAGCGCATATTTTCCGTAGAAGTTGTCCAGCCGAGGCTTACTGCCCTGCCCCCACAGCCATATCGAGTTGGCAGGATTCAGCCCTCTTGCAACACGGTCTTTGTTAACAGGATGTTTAATCAACATGTCGTAGCTCTTCTTCATCATACTCAAAAGCATATCTGCGTTGTCGCCCTGCGGCAAATATTCGGTAATCTTACGCCCCGATATATCATGCGGCGGGGTCAACTTGCAGTCCACACTGCCATTTTTGTGTACCAGCAGATTCCGGTAGCTTGTACCCGCGTGAAACTTCACAGCATCGGATTCAAAAGCAGCATTTATAGCCGCGATAAGCTCCGCGCTTTCGGCGGAGGATATCTCGTCACTGCTGTAGTCTTTCATCGTCATATCTTCGTATGCGCAATCGCCGTTACATTCGCATTCACACGAAAGCGTTACCATATTTGCGCGGAAGGTTACGTCGGTGTCGTCCAACTCAACGCCGATGCTCACAGCCTCAAGCGGCGAACGCCCTGTATAGCACTCATTTGGGTTATAGCCCATAACCGACAGGTTCGCAACATCGCTGCCAGGTGCCATGCCGTTTGGCACTGTATTAACAAGCCCCATCTCGCCCAGCGTTGCAAGGCGGTCAATTGTAGGTTTATTTGCCGCTTCGAGCGGTGTTTTGTTTGATAGAGCAGCTAATGGCTCATCCGCCATACCGTCACCAAGTATAACAATATATTTCATACGTATCCTCCCCTTCGTATGCACAATCTTCTATATAAATATAGCATTTTATTCTTCCAATCAGTATACTACATATCGAAGCGGTTTACAAGTTTTTTGTGTTGGTTTTTGCATGTTTTTTGCACTATCTTGAATTTTTACACACACATCTTTACAACTCCCCCCACAATACGATATAATAACCATATTACAAATAAAATCGGAGGATATATAATTATGAAGAAACTACTCTCAACGCTTCTCACCCTATGCCTGCTTATCAGCACGCTAATCAGCGTACTCCCTGCCGTACCTGCATATGCGCTCAACGCCATGGATTACGGTATCGGCATGATGATCGGCAACAGCCGCGCGTATGCAGACAGAGAGTTCGTTGAATTCGACGTTCTTCCTACCATCGTAGACGGTCGTACACTTGTACCTGCGCGCGTTATCGCTGAGAGCTGCGGCGCGTCTGTAAAATGGTCGGACGAAGAGCGAACCGTTTTTGTTGAGCTAGGCGAACACGAGGTTCTGTTTACCATAGACAGCGACGTAATGATTGCAAATGGCGCACCTGAGCCACTTGAGGTTCCGGCGCAGATTATAGACGGCAGAACGATGATACCACTTCGCGCTATGGCGGAGTCTATCGGTCAAAATGTGTATTGGGACGACCGCGGGCTTATACTTATCACTGAATTACCGCTCAGTGCGGAAAAAAACAGCTTCCTTATAGAATCCGTATACAATTGCCTTCAAACAGGTGAAGAACCTTCGTTTATACAATCCTCGTCCGTTTTGTCGCCCAATGTTATAAAAGACGCGTTCGGACCTAAGACGGTAATCTTTGATATATCATCCCAATACGGCGCGGGAGCGCAGGAACAGTATGGCTCTAAGGCGCTGTACTACCTGTGTTTGGCTGTTAACCTAGACCCTGCTACCACAAACGAAGACGGCACTTTAGCAAGCGACGCTGCTGCCGACAGTATCAGAATGCTTGTATCCGGCGGAAGAGAGCCATTTTGCGCAAACGGTCCGTATCCGGCTCATGCGGATATCACCAACGCGCTTGCGTTAGCGAAACACACACCCGAAATTTGGAGCCAGCTCACAGACGATGAAATTGCCAAGGTCGACCTGCTAATGAAGTCGTTTGCCATATCGTCGAACTGGGGATACAACGACTGCAACGACTACAAAACAGGACTTTCGCTCATGGGCAACTTCGACAAGCTCTGGAACCCGAACTACAGATGTGCCGGGCTTATACCAATCATGAACTGCGTTATCTATTTCGGCAGCGCAGACGAGGTTAACGAGATTTTCACAAGCTTCGATTACGATACGTATATGGACGAACTCCTTGATGCTAAATTTACCAACATTCGCACAACATGGGCAAAAACCGGCAAGGACGCGATGGAAAACGGCGGCGACGCTCCATACCTAAACGGCGGCACAGGCGCAGGCGTGAAACAGGAATTTGTATACAATGGTATGCCGCTTTCCGACATTGAAGGCATCTTCGAAGACCTGGTGAAATGCGCATACAACGGCACGGTTGCAAGCTCTTTCGGCGCAAAAGGCACAAAGGCGTATGCTTATGTTTTAGACGGCGCAGTATCTCCGTATGAGGGCAGACAGGGCATGATGTTTGAGTTCAATTCTATGGACGCTATGGGTATGCGCAGCGACGCGAACTACTGTGTAATGAGCGCGGGCAACATTATCCCGTTTTTAAACAACCTCAAGATACTCCGCGGCTGGGACGGCTCAACAAAACAGCAGAAGGAATGCGAGGAATTGATATATGTTGGCACCGAAGACCTTATCTTTAAGCTGCAGCACGGCTACCGCAGTTATTCGAAGGGTATCGGCATCGACGGCTATGAAAACGGGCATTACAGCGGCGGATACGGATTCTTCAAGGATATTTGGCGGAATGTGCTTGGGTATGAAGCGGAGTAGTGTTGCGTGACGATAAAAAAATCAGGAGACGAATAATAATATGGTAAAGAAAATTTCAAGTTTGCTTTTAATTATATCTATACTGTTAGCAACAGCGCCAACGGCAATGGCCATAGGTGATATTTTTTCAACCATTTCGGGCGGTTCCTCCCATACAACAGCAATAACATCAAGCGGCTCTCTTTGGACTTGGGGTGAGAATTTCACCGGTCAGCTTGGCAATGGCACAGTGGCGGCTAAATACGAACCAACTAAAATCATGGACGGCGCAATCGCTGTCTCGGCAGGCACGTCCCACACAACAGCAATTACATCAGACGGCTCTCTTTGGGCTTGGGGATGGAATCTCGATGGTCAGCTCGGCGATGGCACAACGGCGAATAGACTCACACCCACAAAAATTATGGACGGCGCAATCGCTGTCTCGGCAGGCGCGTCCCACACAACAGCGATTACATCAGACGGCTCTCTTTGGACTTGGGGATATAATCAATACGGTCAGCTCGGTGACGGCACAACGGTGAATAAACTCACACCCACCAAAATTATGGACGATGTAATCGCGGTCTCGGCAAGTCTCGGTCACACAACAGCAATTACATCGGATGGTTCTCTTTGGGCTTGGGGATGGAACCGCGAGGGTCTGCTCGGCGATGGCACAACGGTGAATAAACTCAAACCCACCAAAATCATGGGCGGCGTAATCGCCGTCTCGGCAGGTTACTACCACACAACAGCAATCACAGCAGACGGCTCTCTTTGGACTTGGGGGTCGAATCGCTACGGTCTGCTCGGCGATGACTCAAATGAGCCAAAACTCACGCCAACCAAAATTATGAACGACGTAGTCGCTGTCTCGGCAGGTTACCACTACACAACAGTAATCACATCGGACGGCTCTCTTTGGGCTTGGGGATATAATCAATACGGTCAGCTCGGCATTAAAGAGGTTTGGACAATACAGTATAAACTCACGCCAACCAAAATCATGGACAACGTAATCGCTGTCTCGGCGAGTGAATCCCACGTAACAGCAATTGCATCAGACGGCTCTCTTTGGGCTTGGGGACAGAATGGCGCTCGGCTCGGCGATGGTGGAACGGCGAATAAACGCACTCCCGTCAAAATTATGGATGGCGTACGATTACCCAGTACTTCCATTACCTCCACCCCCATCGCGCCAACCGTACTTATAAACGGCAAATCCATCACATTCGACGCGTACAACATAAACGACAATAACTACTTCAAGCTCCGCGACATAGCGTATATCCTAAGCGGTACAGGCAAGCAGTTTTCCGTAGATTGGATCGCGTCGTCGAACGCAATTTCGCTTACGAGCGGCAAGCCGTATACAGCAGTTGGCGGCGAGATGGAAAGCGGCGGCACAGAAGCGAAGATACCAACTCAGACCGATTCGAAAATCATGCTGGACGGCAAAGAAGTATCGTTTACCGCATATAATATCGACGGCAACAACTACTTCAAACTGCACGATATCGGCAAGGCGCTGGATTTCGCTGTGGACTGGGATGGCGCACAAAACACGATTGTGATAGATACGTCTAAGGGCTACACAGAATAGTGCAAAAAACAGGGAGTTGCGGGTCAAGCCCGCAATGACGGAAATTTTTCGCAAAATCGCAAAATAACTATTGCATTCTATAGCAATATATGTTATTCTACTTTAGCATGTATATACATGCAATACTCACCTCGCTTGAGTTGCTTGGCGGTTGCCGCGAAAACGGCTCCAATCAACGATGATTGCGTGGGCGGTAAAACAGAAGCGCAAGCGCTTCTGTAAAAAATTAAAAAACCGGGAGGAAACAAACAATGGCAAACGTAATTTCTATGAAACAGCTTTTGGAAGCAGGCGTTCATTTCGGACACCAAACCAGACGCTGGAACCCCAAAATGGCGGAGTATATCTTCACCGAGAGAAACGGTATCTACATCATCGACTTACAGAAGACCGTTAAAAAGGTTGAAGAGGCTTACAACTTCATCCGCGAAGTAGCATCCGAAGGCGGCGACATCCTGTTTGTCGGCACAAAGAAGCAGGCGCAAGACTCTATTAAAGAAGAAGCTCTGCGTGTTGGCATGTACTTCGTAAACGCAAGATGGCTGGGCGGTATGCTCACCAACTTCAAAACCATCAAAAAGCGTATCGACAGACTCGAGCAGCTCAACAAGATGGAAGAAAACGGTACATTCGAACTTTTGCCTAAGAAGGAAGTTAGCAAGCTGATGGGCGAGCGCGACAAGCTGGAAAAATACCTGGGCGGTATCAAGGATATCAGAAAACTGCCGGGCGCGCTGTTTATCGTTGACCCAAGAAAAGAAAAAATCGCAATCGCAGAAGCGAAGAAGCTCGGTATTCCGATCGTTGCTATCGTTGATACAAACTGCGACCCGGAAGAGATCGACTACCCTATCCCGGGCAATGACGACGCAATCCGTGCCGTTAAGCTTATCACCTCTGTTATGGCGAACGCTATCGTTGAAGGCAGACAGGGCGAGCAGATGGGTACTTCCGAAGACGAAAGCGCTGACGAAGAATAAAAATTGCACATTTAGAATTACAGTATCTAAAAGCGGACTTTGGCGGTCTATGACGCAGGGCCCGCTTTTATGAAAATATCGACGAGGCACCACGCTGCCTCTACATTACATTACGAAGGGAAGTAATACCAATGTTTACAGCACAAGATGTTAAAAATTTACGCGAAATGACCAGTTGCGGTATGATGGATTGCAAAAAAGCGCTTACCGAAACAAACGGTGATGTTGAAAAAGCTATAGAATTCCTTAGGGAAAAGGGTCTCGCTTCCGCTGCAAAGAAATCCGGCAGAATCGCAGCAGAAGGTCTTGTTGACGCTATGACTCAAGACGGCGTTAGCGTTGTGCTTGAAGTCAACTCCGAAACCGACTTCGTTGCTAAAAACGAAGAGTTCCAGAACTTTGTTAAAGATGTTATGAAGCACATCATCGCTGTTAATCCAGAGAGCGTTGAAGTTATGCTCGACCAAAAGTTTATGAATACAGGTGACGAAACTATCCGCGATATGCTAACAGCGAAAATCGCGAAAATCGGCGAAAATATGAACATCCGCCGTTTCGAAAGATACGAAGGCGTTGCGCAGATATATATCCACGGCGGCGGCAGAATCGGCGTTATCGTGGGCTTTGATGCAGACGCTGCGGCTGCGGCTAAGC
>JGI994J12354_10005767_pt1 | contig 10559 bp, 10 predicted proteins | sample IntmicLarv3ML3BL_FD_12354 | JGI IMG/M metagenome (IMG submission 12354)
GGCCGCTTTAGCGGCGGCCTGTGATAGTAATGTGGTTGGCGGACTATCGATGTCCTTTGAGGGGCTGTGTCAGTACCTTGCCCTTCTAGGGCTAGTTTGACCACCGGTTTAACTGGTGGTCAGGATTGTTGCCTAAACGAAAACCGGCGGCCAAGCCGGTGGTTCAAAAAGCTTAAGATATGAAATCAAGAGCAATATTGGAAAGATACGGCGAAAATATGTAAAGAATTAGCTAAGCGAGGTCATCGCGAACGATCGGATAAGCTTGCAAGAATACGTTGCCCCGCATAGTTTTTATCTGCGGCGATAGTGAGTAGGAACAAAAAGGCAAATCAAGAAAAGGCGGTTTGTTTTTAAAGACATAAATGGTTTATCACATTCAAAGCGGAGATAGCAGTGCCCTCATTGTGTCTGCGCCGAAATATTGCAGGAAAGAAATATATGGGGCGCTAAAAGCCGACAGAGGACAAATACTGAGAAACTAAAATACAAATACGGCAACCGGCATTTTTGGTGTGGAGGATATTGCTTCAGGCCGGATAGCACTCAAAGAGTATGTTGCGCCTCACTGTTTTCGCTTACGCGAAAACGTGCCTTCGGCTTGCCTGTATCTTCATGTACGGCGAATTCGGTTGAAATCGGCTTCGCCGGGAGCGAAAACCGTGAGCGCTTCAACACATCCTGCGTGAAGGCGCGGCGGCATGTTTTTAGCATGTTGGGCGTTTCTTCCAACATGCATTATGCCGTTTTTGCCGTAGACAAAAATACAGAACGTACCGCGTGAGGGTGCGGCCGTTTTGAATCGGATTAGTGTTATCTGTTTACGGGCGGCAAAAAAACCAAGGCGTAAAATAGTTGGCCGACTTTTGATGCCCCTTGAGAGGCTGTGTCTGTACCATGCCCTTTCGGGGCTGTGCATACCACTATTTAGCCGGTAGTTTTGATTTTGTGTGTGAGAGAGGCGAAGTTTTTTTGCATTTTCACAAAATAGTGCATATTCCCTCTTTCAAAACGGGTGCGTTTAGGGTATGATAGTATACAAGAATAAACGCTTTGGGGGGATGATTATGCCGTTGATCGATAAACCATTGGCAGAGCTTGCGCAATATCAAGGCACCAACCCGCGCCCCGTGGATTTCGATGCGTATTGGGAAGCGGCGCTGGCCGAAATGCGCGCCATAGACGCACAGACAACTTTGGTGCCGGCCGCGTTTTCGGCCCCGAATGCCGCGTGCTTCGATTTGTATTTCACAGGCACGGGCGGATCCCGCATCCATGCGAAATATTTGCGCCCCGCACATATCACTACGCCTGTGCCTTGTGTGCTGATGTTTCATGGCTATACAGGCAGTGCGGGCGATTGGGCGGATAAGCTTGCCTTTGTCAATATGGGCATGGCCGTGATGGCGATGGATGTGCGCGGACAGGGCGGCACGTCAGAGGATATAGGCTGTGTGAAAGGCACCACACTCAACGGCCATATCATCAGAGGGCTGGACGATGCGCCCGAGAGGCTGCTGTTTCGCAACATATTTCTCGATGCGGCGCAGTTGGCGGGCATCGCCATGGCACAGGCCGAGATTGATGAAACCCGCGTGGGCGCGATGGGCGGCTCACAGGGCGGCGCGTTGACGATTGCCTGCGCGGCGCTGGAGCCGCGTGTGGTAAAGGCCGCGCCGGAGTATCCCTTTTTATCTGATTACCAACGCGTGTGGGAAATGGATTTGGCGAAGGACGCATATGCGGAGCTACGCGCGTTTTTCCGCCGTCACGACCCCGAACACGCGCGTGAAACCGAGATTTTCACCAGGCTCGGCTATATCGACATACAAAACCTGGCAAGCCGCGTCCGCGCGGAAGTTCTTTGGGGCATCGGCTTGATGGACACGATTTGCCCGCCGTCTACACAGTTTGCGACGTACAATAAGCTTGTTTCCCCAAAACGGATGCGCATATATCCCGATTTCGGGCATGAGGGGCTGCCCGGGTTCCAAGACCAAGCGTACATGTTCATGGCGGAAATGCTGTAGACCCAAAAATTATATAGTAGGGGTGAATGGATGTGGTATCTCAAAACGATCGTGAAGTATTGAGGGCGTTAGGCCGGCAATATATGGAGGCCGCCGCGGAGCCGCGCAACACGGAAACAATCAAGCTTTGGAAGGCGCTGAACAGCGGCAGGATGGAGCGCCCGATGGTCAATATCGATCAGCTTCCGCATCATGAGCTGGAATCGGACGAAAGCTTGATGTGCCGCGTGACAGACCCGTTTTGGCGCGGGGTCGAGAGGGGCTTGCGGCGCAAGCTGTATATGTGGCGGCATTTCCCGGTGGACATGGTGATTGAGCCGTTTATCAGAATCCCCATGGCTGTGTCTGATTCCGGCTACGGGGTGAAGGATTTGGAGGATGTTTTGGTTTCCGACCCCAAAAACGATGTTGTGTCGCATAAATACCGCCCTGTTATCGATGAGGATACGGATTTGTCTATCATCACCAACCGCGCTTTTATGCATGATGACGCGGAAACAAACCGCCGCCTTACGGAGGGCGGGGACATTTTTGCGGGGGTTGCGCCCATCCACGCACATGGGGTAAGCTTCCACCTCGGCATATGGGATGAGCTTACCAAATGGCTTGGGGTGGAAGAGTGTTATATCATGATTAAAGACAATCCTGAATTTGTGCACGCGCTGCTGCGCAAGCTGACCGACTCGCTGCTTGCGGGCATACGCCGGGTTAATGAGCTGCAAATCAGCGATGATGCGGCAAATATCTGCCATTGCTCGTATGTGTATGACGATGCGTTTTTGCCCGCGCCAGGCGAGGGTAAAGGCGCGGTGACGGGCAACTCGTGGGCATTCGGGCTGGCGCAGCTTTTTTCGGTTGTATCGCCGGAGGTGACGAAGGAGTTCGAGATGCCGTATATCAGTGAGCTGGCGAGGGAGTTTGGCTCGATATACTATGGCTGCTGTGAGGGCTTGTCCGACAGGCTTGACATATTGAAGGAAATCCCGAATGTGCGCAAGATTTCCTGCTCGCCCTGGAGTGATAAGGCGCAATTTGCGGAGCGTTTGGCCGCCCCGCTGATTTTGTCATACAAGCCGAACCCCGCCTTCCTTGCCACAGACGTGATGGACGAGGGTTTGATACGCAGGGATTTGCAGGAAATCAGCGATTTGGCAAAGAAGCACGGCAAAAAGCTGGAAATTATCCTGAAGGATGTTTCCACCGTGCGCTACCAACCGGAGCGGCTGACGCGCTGGAACCAAATCGCCATGGAAGTGGTAAAAGCCTGGTAGAGGCTCAATGAAACAAGACGGAGGAAGAATGATGGCAGCCCAAAAAGAGATTGCGATGCCTGTGCTGAAAAGCGAATTGGTGGGCAGCACGCGGAAACGCTTGCAGGCGGCGTTGTGCCTGCTTATGATGAATGTAGGCGAGTTGACGGACAAAGAGAGCTATGAGGATGAACAGCCCCTCCCGGAGGCGGCCATGCCGCATAGGGACGCGGTTTTGTCTGCCGTAAAGCGGCTGGATGTGGCGCTGGCGGGCGGCGGGGTGCGGGATGCACTGCTTGGCGAGGTTACGGGGCAGCGGGATAAGCTTGTGGCGGATACGCGTGTGCTGACGGTTAGCATGGATTATTTGGAATCAGCACTGAACCGCGTGCAGGACGCGTTTTCCCTGCGCGGGCTGGAGAAGCTTAACGCTTTGCCTATACACAAGACAGAGCTGGTGCGGGATTGTATGCTTTTTGCGCGGCACATGATGCAAAAGGATAGGGAGCTTTCGTTTCTGGAGGAGCTTTTGGCTTGCTTTCCGTTTTGCATGGCGCGGGAGAAGTTTTACGCTTATTTGAAGGAGTCGCTGACCCGTTTGCTGGAGTGCTGCACCGCGCCTGTGGCCGAGGACATTGCGCGGATGCTGTTGTACAAGCTGTTTCCCGAGGATGTGCCCGGGCACGGCGCTTTGTTTGCCGAGTTTACCGAACGGGTGACGGCGTTTGCCCAAACGGAAGCAGAGGCTTTGACGGAGGAAGAGCTGCAAACCCTGTACGATGAGGGATTAGAGCTGGCGGAGGACATACAGTTTGCCATAGAATCCTTTGAGAGCCTGTATGAATCGTACCAGTATCTTGTGCTTTTGTTGACGTTTGCGGATGATGCGGAGAATTTAACGGCGGACGATGCCGTGGCAAAGGATGTGTTTTACGCAACGGTGGAGGCTTTGCTTAAAGATGAATACGAGGCCTTCCGTGACAACTTGATGAACGTATTGGACGAGAAGCTGCCCCAAATGCTGGATGAGGCAAACGCCGCACACGCGAAGGCGGCCAAAAACCTAAACGGGTTTGACCCGGCGCTTGCGGATGAAGAGCTGGCGGCGCTGGTGTCGGTGCGCAGCATAGTGGACAATTTGTTCTTCTCGCAGTTGCGGACGGCCGCCGCAGGAACCGCCATCGCCGCGCCGGAGCTTACAGGTGCCCAAGCGGCGGACATGGCGGCCGATTTTACGGCGCAGTTAAAGAGCAGGCTGGCACCGCTGCCGCCCAAGACGCAGAAGGCCATGCGGCGCGAGCTGTTTACATTGGTGCCTGCGATGTTTGGCCCGCAGGAGCTGGAGGCATATCTGGATACGGCGTATGACGCGGCGGCAGGCTTTGTTGCTCAGGCCTTGATTGTGGAAAAGGTGGGGCGGTTGTTTGAGCGCTTTGGCTACAACCCGCCCAACAAAAACGTGCATGAGCATCAGCATGGTGAGGATTGCACCTGCGGGCATGACCACTACCATCACGGTGAGGCCTGCGATTGCGGGCATACGCACTAATCGGCGAGGGGTTTGCCGTCAAAGAAATCAAGCGCGTATTGTATGGAGGTGTTCCAAAACGGCCACGAATGGTCGCCTGACCACTCCTTATAGTGGTAATCAAAGGTCAGGCTGCGCATGTGGTCGCGGAAAGCGGTATTATCCTTATACAGAAAGTCAGACAGGCCGCACGTCGTTAAGATGCGCGGCTTTTTGTCGGGCGCAAGGGAGTTTGTTTGCACAGAAAGCTTCATAAGGTCGTCACTTTCTTTAACCCGTCCGCCTGCGCCCAGCAAGGTTTCAAACTCGGGCAAGCGCGCCTCAAATTCGCCGGAGTTTACAAGCCTTTGCAAATCGACCGCCCCTGAAAAGCTTGCGCAGGCCGCGTATTGCTCGGGATGCCGCAAAGCGCATTTTAACGCACCATAGCCACCCATCGACAGCCCTGCCACAAAGGTGGTTTCGCGGGTATGGCGGAAGCCGAAAAGCTTTTCGCACAGGGCGGGAAGTTCTTTAGTGACATAGGTGAAGTATTGGCCGCCCCGCGCGTAATCCATATAAAAACTGCGGTGTACCTCGGGCATGATAACGGCATAACCGTGCGCCTCGGCAAACAGCTCAACCGAGGTGCGCCGTGTCCAAACGCTTGCGTCGTCGGACAGGCCGTGCAGGAGGTACAGGATTTTCTTACCGCCCATGCCGCTTTCCGGCAAAATAACGCGCAGGGCGGTTTGCATCGCGAGGGCTTCGGATTGGATGTTGCCTGTGAAAAATGCCATGAGGAGCGCTCCTTTCGAAAACATATATCAGGTTTATCATAACCTGTGTGCAAATCTCGCTATAGCCCCAAAAGCTGTTTCTTCTTTGCAGCAAATTCATCCTCTGTGATGATGCCTGCGTCCAAAAGCGATTTCAACTGGCGGAGCTTTTCAAAGGATGCGTCGTTGTTGTTCTGCACGGGTTGCGCAGGCGCGCCATAAGCGTTTTGCGCAATCTTGTTGATTCTGTCCTGCATGAGGATGATCGCCACAAACGGGAAGAATATGCCCAGCAGCAAGTACAGCACTGCGAAATCCGCACGGTCGCCGTGCTCCTGCGCGATGGCATCCAGCCGCTGCCCCTGCTTGGCGTACCAATATATGCCGTAAAACGGTATAAACATGAACAGGAGGAGCTTCGTTGTTGGGTTATGGAATGCGCCGTTTTTGACATGGTTGCAATAACGCGTCGTGCGGTGCACCCAAATCAGCATCCAAATCCCGCAGGTGAGGAACAGCAAAATTACATGCTTTGCCATGTCGATGTAGCCTTCGCCCGCTTCGGTGCCGTCGCGCCCGATCGGATTAGCCTTTGCGTAGGGGAACACAAGCCAATGCCCCGCAAAAAACAGTGCCAGCAGTGACAGTGGGGCGGAGATGAAGTCTTCCGGAGGGATTCCCCAAGTAATCTTGAGAACAAAGTTCAAGATAACCAATACCCCCGGCACCAGCCAGAGATACTTTATGCTGCCCAATTGACCCTCGTCCTTATCGCCAAGATTCAGTGCGGCAAGAATTGTCAAAGCCGCAAACGGAAGCATCGAAAAAACAGTCACGTGAAGAACGAGCATAATACCGTAGTAATGATGCAGCGCACCCGAACCGTTGTAAAATATCAAGCAGCTCCACACGGCCAGCGCGATCACAAGCAACTTGTCTCTTCGCTTCATCAAAAGCAATACGCCGACAGTCAAAGGTAATAGCAGAGCGGTAAAATTACGAGGAATGTATTGAAGGCGCGAGAATATTTCCAGATACCCCCCATACACGCTGCCGTGGTATTCTATAATTGGTACGAGATTCAACGCGGCTGTAATAAAGAAAAACACCGCCGCAACGGGGAATTTCACAGGCATTGGGTTTGCAGTAACGGTGATATTGTCGTTCATGCGATAACCTCCATTGTTCATATGTTGTATTATTGTATCACATAATAGCCCGTTACAGCAATCGGTTATTCTGAAATTGTTATGTTGCGATGCAAGGGGCGCTCATGATATAATAGGGAAGCAATAACGGAGGTGGTTTCTATGTTCGACAAAATAATATCCCTGCGGATGGAGCGGCAGTGGCTGCACAAGCGGGCGGATTCGGCGGCCTATGATGCGTTGTACCGCGACACATCCCCCGGGCAAAATGTGTATTGGAACGGCTTCGGCGACCCGCCAAGCATGACCTTTCGCGCGGGGTTTGACGATATCGAATACAACCGCAGGCGGCAGAGGGACCGCGCCCTTGTCAAGGGGCGGTTTCAGGGCGGCAATCTGGGTTGAATTGAGGCGGGCGATATGGAGCTGTTTGCCTGCCTAAGCCGCAAGCCGCTGGATAACCCCACGCCGATCCAGCGCAGTGTTTTGGAGCTTATCGAGCGCGAAGGCCCCATGAACATCGGCCTTATGAAGGAAATGACGGGCTATCTTGTTAAGGAGATTACCCCGGTGCTGCATCGTTTGCAGGAAGCCTTTTTGATATACGAGGATCAATACGACGGGGAGTGGGACAGGGCGTGGTATCGCTTCGAGGAAATGTTTCCCGAAGTGGATTTGGCGCGGCACACGCGGGCAGAGGCGCTGCGGGTTGTTCTGCGGCGGTTTGCCTGCCGCCATGTTTGGTTTGATATGGAGATGGCGAAATCCTTCTACAAGCTGCCCGGCAAAGATATTAAGGCGGCGCTTGCGGCACTTGCTACAGAAGGCATGCTTTTGGCGGTCGAGGGCGGGTATATGCTGAGAGAGGACGCGGTGTTGCTTGCGGATTATGATGCCGCGGTGCCAAAGGGTGTGTTCGTGATGCATCGGAACGATTTTTTGGTGAAATCCAACGAGCATTGGCTGAAGGTGAAGTATAAGCACGCGGAGTACGACACCCTGCAATATTTGCTGATTGACGGCGCGTTTGCGGGGGCGGTGTGGGGGCGTTTCAAGAACGGGCCTTACATTATCGAGGATATAGTGACAGACGAGGCGCACGCAGGGCGCAAGGAGGAGATTGTAGAGGCTGTGTACACGGTAAACAGCCGTGAGCATAGCCCCATACGGCGGTTTATGGGGGAGGAAGTTAAATGACGACCATATATTTTGTAAGGCATGCGCAGACAGACCACTCGGTACATGACGACCAAGCGCGCCCCTTGACGGAAAAGGGCATGGAAGACCGGGCGCTGGTAACGGCGTTTTTGCGGGATAAGGGCATCGGCGCGGTGTATGCAAGCCCGTATAAACGTGCGGTGGATACGGTGGCGCCCTTTGCCGAACAAGCGGGCTTGCCGATTGAGGAAGTGTGGGATTTTCGCGAACGAAAGGCGGACAGCACGTGGTTATCAAATGAAGAATTCTCAATTTTTCTGCAAAGGCAGTGGGCGGATTTTACATACAGCCGCGATACGGGCGAAAGCTTGGGCGAGGTGCAAGCGCGCAATATCCGCGCGTTGAATGAAGTGCTGGCGAAACATGAAAACGAAAGCATTGTCATCGGCACGCATGGCACGGCGCTGTCCGCCATCATCAACTTCTATGACGCAAGCTTTGGGGTTGAGGACAATTTGGCGATGATCGGCATTATGCCGTGGGTGGTTTGCATGTATTTTGACGGCACGCACTGCGCGGGGATGCAAAAGATTGATTTGTTTCAGCCCGATGCCCCGGCGGGCGGCTGTGTTGTGAAAATGGGCGATAGCGGGAGCTTGGGCGGCTACCGCTTTGTGGTTATATTTGCGCGGTACCGTGGGCAGTGGTTGTATTGCCGTCACAAAACGCGCGACGCCTTTGAAACGGCGGGTGGGCATATCGAAAACGGGGAAACGCCGATGGATGCGGCCAAGCGCGAGCTTTTTGAGGAAACGGGCGCGCTGGATTTCGATATAGAGGCCGCGTTTGATTATGCCGTGCATCAAGGGGACGGGTACGCCAACGGGCGCGTGTTTTTGGCCGAGGTGCGGAAACTTGGTGAGTTGCCGCCGTTTGAGATGGCCGAGTTGCGCGGGTTTGACACCATACCCGGCCAAATGCGGTTCCCGCAGATTTTGCCTGTGTTGTTTGCGCGGGTTTGTGAAATGGAAGAGTGTGGAGGCGTGCGCCGGCCACCGGTTTTGCCGGTGCAATGATTCTTCGCGCGGCTTAGGATAACAGGGTGCGGGGGTTCTCGAAGTTGTGCTCATAGGAAAGGTTAGGCCGTGGCGCGGAGCTTGCGGCCTTTTTTGTTTTTGCAAAAAAATGTGAAAAAGGTGTTGACATTTGGAAAAGGATGTTGTATAGTTAATTACATCAAGTGAGTAACCCAACAACTCAATAACCGAGCAACCAAAGAGAGGTGAAGCAATGAAGGCAATACTGGAGGAAGGCAAAAGCATTTATCTGCAAATTTCGCAATCTGTGGAGGACGACATCCTAAACGGGCTGCTTGCCGAGGAGGAGCCAATCCCCTCGACAAACCAATTTGCAAAGCATTACGCGATTAACCCGGCCACCGCCGCAAAAGGTGTCAGCCTGCTGACGGAGGAGGGAATCGTATACAAGAAGCGAGGGATCGGCATGTATGTGGCAACGGGCGCGAAGGAAATCATCCTGAACAAGCGCAGGAACGAATTTTATGAAAGCTTTAAGGAAGTCATACGGCAGGCGGAGGCGCTGGGCGTGGCAAAAAAAGAACTGGTGCAGATGATAGAGAGGGGGCAAAATCATGCCGAATAAAGACTGGGCTGTGGAGCTGAGAGGCCTGACAAAAACATATGGCGCGTGCAAGGCGGTTGACAACGTTTCCTTGCAGCTTGCGCCAAACAAAATATACGGCCTGCTTGGGCGCAACGGGGCGGGCAAAACCACCATCTTGAATATACTGTCGGCGAGGTTGTTTGCCTCCTCCGGCGAGGCGAATGTGTTTGGGCGGCCCGCTTATGAGAACATAGACGTGCTTAAACAAATCTGCTTGATGGAAGAGAAGGGTTTTTACGACACCGCCGTTAGAGTGCATCAAGTGCTGACGCTGGCGGCGGGGCTGTATCCGAATTGGGATGCGGCATACGCGCGGGAGTTGGTTAAGCTGTTCGAGCTGGATCCGAGAAAGCGATACAAGCAGCTTTCCCGCGGGATGGAGTCGGCCTTGGGCTTGATTGTCGGGCTGGCCTCTCGCGCACCCTTGACGATATTTGATGAGCCGTCCTTGGGGCTTGACGCGGTGATGCGTGAGCGGTTTTACGATGCGGTGTTGGACGATTTTATGGCGCACCCGCGCACAATCATCATATCCACGCATTTGATTGACGAGGTGAGCCGTTTGTTTGAGGATGTTGTGATTATAGACGGCGGCAAAGTCCTTCTGCATACAGAGGCGGCGGCGCTTCGCGAAAAGGCATTTTTTATCAGCGGGCGGGAAGATGCGGTTTTGGCAGCGGCAAAAGATGCTGTTGTAATGGATACGGAAAGCTTCGGCGGTACCAAAATTCTGTCGGTTTTGGCGAAGGACGGCCTCAGGGCGGCCGAAGGCGTGGACGTGCAGCCCATACCCATGCAAAGGCTGTTTGTGCAGCTCATTAACCACAAAAATCACGAGGCGCTTCGGAAGGGCGGTGTTTTGAAATGAGGTTAAAAACAATCTTGAAATATAACGTGGCAACGGCGTGGCGGGCGCTTTTGCTTTTCTACTGTATTTATATGGCGGCCACCATCGGCAGCGTTATAATGGGTGGTGTGGTGACGCTGAGCCTGTCGGGCACAGG
>JGI994J12354_10005768_pt1 | contig 10558 bp, 10 predicted proteins | sample IntmicLarv3ML3BL_FD_12354 | JGI IMG/M metagenome (IMG submission 12354)
GTGCAGGAAGAGCAGCAGCGTGACCGGCAGGGTGGCCAAGAGGCTGTATGCCGCGCTTTGGATGGCCTGCCCCGAGACACTGCCCGATATTTGATGGAGAAAGACGAAATAGAGCGCGTCGTGGGCAAGGGCGCTTAACAACGCCATGAGCGCGGCGGCTTTTTCGGTGCTTCGCCGCGTCAGCCAGCCGAGCAGGCAAACGCTTTGCCACGAAATCAGCTCCAGCGCTGCCTGTATGGCGGTATACCACAAAATCGGTTCCCCTGTCATATCCAGACCCTGCTGCCAGACCGCCCGCTGCATCGCGTAGGAAAGGACGGGTGAGGCAATTGAGCCAATCAGACTTATCACGCTCCAGGGCAGAAGAATGGTGCGGCGCAGGGCGGCTGGCAGCAAAAACAGCGCCAGCCAAAAAGAAATGCCCAGCAAATCCGCGCCAACAGCGCTGAAGGCACCCGCCGAAAGCGACTCGCCAAAAAAGCGCGCAAACAAACGATAAACCGCCCGCCCAAGCAGGACGGCACAGGCCGCCAAAACAACAATCCGCTTGATTTTTTCTTTGTTCATGGCAATCTCCTTCTATATCACATTCCCGAATTCTTCCGCTTCCCCAAAAACCCATGCGCCGTTTTGCTTCACGCAGTGCAGGTCAAAATCCGAAAGATAGTGCCGGGAATCCTTCTCCTGCGTCAAATCATAGACGGTCACCTTCAGCGTCCACTCGGCATCGCCCGATCGATAGGTATACAGCTTCTCCATGCGCGGCGGGCTGCCAACGCCCTCCAGTGTAAAGGTGTATAGCTTGCCATCCGCATTCCGCGCACCGATGATTTTCAGCGCGGCCCTTGCCGCCTCGTCCGTGAAATAAAGCTTTGCCTCCGCCAGCAAATCGGCATAGGTTTTCACGCGGTTGTGACGGATGGGCGAATAATCCGCGCCGCTGATGCTGCGGACTGTGTCCCTGTCCTGATATTCCTGCCCAAAAATCCAATTCGCATAAAAATTCTTCGCCGCTTCATATGCCTGCACGATTTCGGCATTTTTCGCGTCGGCGGAGTTGATATAATAGTCAAAGGCACCGTCATACTGATACAGCTCGCGGTAAACCTTTTTCGCCTTGGCTTCATAGAATTCCAGGACAATTCCCGCTCTGTTGATTCGATCCTCAGAGCCGCCCATCGGCTTATATTGATTCAGTGCCTTCTCCAAATCCTGCTCATGCGATGCCAGATATTGCTGCTTCTCCGCTTGGAATTTTGCCTGCCTGCTGCCGGAGGAGAGCTTCACCAGCCGGTCATACGCCCAAGGGATTTCATTTTGCCAGAATGTAATGGCATAGCCGAATGCCGTCAATATCTGTGTAACCGATCCGTCGAAACGGCCGTCCGCCGACTGGATGGCGGAGATGGGATTCTTCTTGAAATATTTCTCAAAATCGGCATCGGAACGCGCGGCAGCGGCAGTTTCCGCCGTTGTGTTTTTCGCTGTTGTGCTTTCTGCCGTGGCTGTTTCGGACGCAGCCGTGCTGTTCGGGGCCCTTGTGCTTGTTTTCTTTTCGGGCGCGCCGTCATGCGTGCAGGCAGCAATGCCCAGCAGCAGAAGCAAAGTCAGCAGCACCACCGCCACTCGGATATTTTTGTTTTGTTTCATACGGATATCCCCCTTTTTTCTCATTGTATCACGGCAAACGGGAAAACGCAAGACCCGCCGCAGCGCGGACACAATGGTTACAAAACGGTAACAATACTTATTACAATACTGTAACTATTTTTTCGCAGAAAACGGTTGCATTCCGCAAGAATATATAGTACAATTCGCTCGTGGGACAAAAAATTTTTAGGAGGTAATTGAAATGCAAAAGAACCACAAAAATGGCATCCGGCTTCTCGCAATCCTGGCGGCACTGCTGCTGCTGCTGCTGCCTGCCGCATCCCTGTTTGTTTCGGCGGAGGAACCGCCCGCACCGACTGCCGCCGCGCTGAACTTGACGGTGTATGAGGACTATATGAGCGTGGACATCGCGGCCAAGTTCAAGCCCGCACTCTCCACCCTTGCCGGTTCCCCGACGGTGAACATCAGCGTCTTTGACGGCGAAGGCAATCTGGTGAAGCCGCTGATTGACGTGTACGACAACCTTTCCTATCTGTATATCCGCGGTTTGCCCACCGGGGATTATACGCTGGTAATCAAGGTTTTCACCGATGATATCAGCTATGTGGGCACTGCAGCCTTCAAAATGCAGCGGTATTCCATCGCGGCCAGAGAAGGCTTAAACATTGATGCACTGATGGACGCACTGGACAATTGCTATCCTTGGGATTTGCTGCCGTATCTCTATACCCAAGGCAGCTGGGAATCCTATGAAACCGCCTGGTTCGCCGCAAGAGAACTCTATTGGGGCGCAACGGACGACTATTATCCCCTGCCCACACAAGCGGTCATTGATGAAGCCGTGCAGAATCTGCGCGCTGCGTTTGCGGGACTGGAAAAATTCACCAGCGCCGTTGTTGACACTTCCGCCTTGGCCGCCGCGCTGATGGAGGACTGCTATCTGTATGACCATTACAGCGGCTGGTACACTTACGCGAGCTGGAAAAATTTCTCCGATGCGTGGTATGCCGCCGAAGAGCTGCTGTATCAGGTTTGGAGCGGATCCACCGGCGTTGACCAAGCAGCAATTGACAGCGCTGCCGCCGCCCTGATTGCCGCCTGCGGCGCGCTGGAAGAATACGAATACAGCGAACTGGACATCAGCGCGCTGGAGTATGCGCTGTACGTGGAATATTACTACTATTATATGGAACCCACGAAATACACCGCCGCCAGCTGGAACAACTTCAGAAGCGCCTTTTTTCTGGCGGAGTCGATGTACGACGAGATCGTCTACTGGGGTGAATACAACTATTCTCAGGCAGAGGTGGACGAGATGGTGAAGACGCTCACGGACGCGGCCAAGGGGCTGGAGCTGCGCACCGGATTCGACAGACTCCAGGGTATCATCGACAGAATCGTGGCTGCTGTTACCGATTGGTTCTTCGAGCTCTTTAATTGGGGCGGCGAATCGGTCAGCTTCTTCTCCTGGTGGTTCCGCCAGCCGCTGGAAGCGCTGCGGTATCTGATTGAGCACGGTATCTAAAGATAAATGCATGCGCCGCAGCTTCCCGCTGAAACGGAAGCTGCGGCGCAGATTTTTGGTGTGAAAGGGAAAACGGAACATGAAAAAAGTTCTTGCGATTGCCTTATTGCTGCTGATATGCACAGCCTGCTCGGCGCGGTCGGACGGCGCGGCGGAAAGCAGCACAGCAACGGCGCTTGTAAACAACCCGCCGACATCCACAAATACAGAAACGGAAACACCTGCCCCGCACACGCAGGAAAGCATAGACACCGCAGCGGATACAGCGTACCATCGCAACGGCATCTGGGACGGATTTCTCCTGCCCAAGGAACCTTCTGTAAACGAAGAGGACTTCCGCGCAGACAGCGCAGGGCAGCGGCTGTATATTGGTCTGCCCTTTGCGGAATACGAAAAAGGGAAAGGCAAGCTTACCCCCGCAAAGGCTTCCGAATATCTCGCATGGCGCAAAGGCGAGACGGATTTTCGGCATTTCTTCCTGTATACCTATGAAACGGACGACGCAACGCTCTACTTTGCGGATTTTGACTAGGATCGCCTGGGCAGAGAACCGATGGAAATGTTTCTGTGGGCTTTCACGCTGAAAAGCAGCTGTTGCAAGACCAAAAGAGGCGTTGCGGTAGGGGATTCCGCTGAGACGGTGCGCCAAAAATACGGCGGCACAGCAGAAGCCCCCGGCGCATTCCTGCAATATTATTATGACCAAAAATGGACCTTGTACTTTGAATTTCAGGACGGAAAGGTGTTGGAAATACGGATGAACGCCACGCCGAATGATGTATTGCAGCCATAAATGAAACCCGACCCAAACCACCTGCTAAACTGGAACCCCGACCCAAAAATATAATCTCTTCGCGAAAAAGAGCAAAAAACAAGCCGCGCACCACAGCGCGACCAACATCTAACGTCTAACATCCAAAATCTAACATCTTAACGGGAACCCAAAAAGGGCTACAACGCAAAACCGTCGCAGCCCTTTCACCTTATCCGAACACGTCAGACCCTTAGTACATCCCGCCGCCTTGCGCCGCCGCCATTGCTGCGGCGTTCGCTGCGTCTGCCTGCGGGTCGGGCTTATCGGTGACGAGGCTTTCGGTGGTGAGCACCATGCCTGCCACGGAGGCCGCGTTCTGCAGGGCGGAGCGCACGACCTTGGTCGGGTCAAGAATGCCTGCGGCAGCCATATCGGTGTAAACATCCTTGGCGAAGTCAAAGCCGTAGCCGGTTTTGCCGGATTCCATGATGTTGTTGATGATGACAGAGCCTTCCAGCCCCGCATTCAGCGCGATTTGGCGCACCGGCTCTTCCAAGCCCTTGAGGACGATGGCAACGCCGGTCTTCTCGTCCGCATCCTCGGTAGCTTCCAGCACGGCCTTGACAGATCGGAAGATGTTCAGCAGCGCAACGCCGCCGCCCGCCACGGAGCCTTCCTCATACGCTGCTTTCGCGGCGGAAAGGGCATCCTCAATGCGCAGTTTTTTCTCTTTCATCTCGGTCTCAGTGGCAGCACCGACCTTGATGACGGCCACACCGCCGGAGAGCTTCGCCAGACGCTCCTGGAGCTTCTCGCGGTCGAAATCGGAGGTCGTGTCCTCAATCTGAGTGCGGATTTGCGCCACGCGGGCTGCGATGGCGGCCTTGTCGCCCGCGCCGTCCACGATGATGGTGTTCTCTTTTTGCGCCTTGACCTGGCGCGCAGAGCCGAGCTGCGAGAGCTGGGTGTCCTTCAGCTCCAGACCCAAATCGGCGGTGATGACCTCGCCGCCGGTGAGCACGGCGATGTCCTGAAGCATCTCCTTGCGGCGGTCACCGAAGCCGGGTGCCTTCACGCATACGCAGGTGAACACGCCGCGCAGCTTGTTGAGCAGGATGGTTGAGAGCGCTTCGCCCTCCACGTCCTCCGCCACGATAACGAGCTTGCGGCCGCTCTGGATGACCTGCTCGAGCAACGGGAGAATATCCTGAATGCTGGAGATCTTTTTATCGGTAATCAGCAGGAGCGCTTCATCAATGACGGCTTCCATCTTATCGGTATCGGTAACCATGTAGGGCGAGATATAGCCGCGGTCGAACTGCATGCCCTCCACAACCTCGGACTCGGTGAACGCAACCTTGGACTCCTCCACGGTGATCACGCCGTCCGCCGTGACTTTCTCCATCGCCTCGGCGATGATTTTGCCCATCTCCTCATCCCCGGAGGAAATGGTGGCAACACGCGCGATGTCCTCGCTGGTGGTGACAGGCTTGGCGTTCGCCTGAAGCGCCGCCACGGACGCATTGACCGCGTTCTGGATGCCTCTTTTGACAACCATCGGGTTCGCCCCGGCGACGACATTCTTCATGCCCTCGCGCACAAGCGCCTGCGCCAGAAGGGTTGCGGTGGTGGTGCCGTCGCCCGCGACATCGTTCGTCTTGGTGGCGACTTCCTTAATCAGCTGCGCGCCCATGTTCTCAAAGGCATCCTCCAGCTCGATTTCCTTGGCGATGGTCACGCCGTCGTTGGTGATCAGCGGTGCGCCGTACTTTTTGTCCAGCACCACGTTGCGGCCCTTGGGACCCAGGGTAATCTTCACGGTATTGGAAAGCTTGTCGATACCCGCCTGCAATGCCTTGCGTGCATCCTCGCTGAAAATGATTTGCTTTGCCATAATCTTGCTTCCTCCTAATAATTATTCTACGATTGCCAGAATGTCGCCCTGCTTGACGATGGTGAACTCCTCTTTGCCGATCTTGACCTCGGTGCCGGAATACTTGCTGGTGATGACCTTGTCGCCCACATTGACATACATCTCAATCTCTTTGCCCTCGACCATGCCGCCGGGGCCGACTGCGATGACCTCTGCCACCTGGGGCTTTTCCTGCGCGGACGCGGACAAAATGATGCCGCTGTTGGTGGTTTCTTCCACTTCGATGAGTTTGACAACCACGCGGTCTGCAAGGGGTTTGATGTTCATGCTGCTGCCTCCTAAAATTTTTTGGACGCGCGGCGGACTGTTCCGCCGGAATGCGCCTTGAAACGTGTGTTGGCACTCGCCTTGTTAGAGTGCTAAATGTATTATAGTCTGCTGAGCGAAAAAATCAAGTAGATTTTTCCAAAGTTTACAATTTTGTCATAATTTCCGTTCCGATATTGACTTGCCGCTGGAAACATGCCATAATAGTGATAGCAAATGCCACATAAAATTTCAGAAGAGAGGGTAATTTTATGAAAAGGACAAGCGCAATTCTGTTGACCATCCTGCTGGCAATTTCCATGGTTTCTCTGATGACCCCGGCAGTCAGTGCAGACGCACAGGGAGATTTCGAATACGAAATCATCAACGACGAGGCACATGTGGCCGCCTACACCGGCGCGGGCGGCAACATCAGCATCCCCGCAGAGCTGGGCGGCTATCCGGTAACCGGCATCTACGGCGATGTATTCCGCGATAACCTAAGCATCACGGGCGTTACGATTCCGCAGGGCGTGAGAGAAATCGGTGGCTGGGCATTTTCGGGCTGCAAAAGCCTTGCGTCTGTCACCTTTCCGGACAGCCTGACAAAAATCGGGGCTGCAGCGTTTGCTCTTTGCGAGAGCCTTGCAAGCGTGAGCTTTCCGAGCGGCCTGACACAAATCGGCGCCCTTGCGTTTTACGGCTGTATCAGCCTCACAAGCATTGTCATTCCAAGCGGTGTGTTGGGCATTGACCCGGCCGCATTTGCCTTATGTAAAAACCTCGTCTCCGTGACCCTCCCGGACAACGTAATCGCAATTGTGGAATATGCGTTTCAAGGCTGCGACAGCCTAAAGAGCATTACCATCCCGAAATCCGTAAGAAGCATCGGTGACATGGCTCTTGGCTACGCATCCAACGGAACACAGATTCAGAGCTTCAAGATTCGTTGCTACAAAGACTCGGCGGGGCAGAAATATGCCGAGGATGGCGATTTCCTCTATGAACTGGCGGACGGCAGTTTCTTTGATAACATTTACCGTTTCTTCATGAACATTTACCTGCAGATTCTGTTTTATTTTGATCTGCGCGGTTGATGTCCCCGCGGCTTTTCCTGCGAATCTCGGGGTAACGCAACGGTTTTATCCCGAGATTCGGGTTCGCATCAGCGAGGCAGAATAAGAAGGAGCATCCGCCGCATGAAACAACAAACCCACAACCCAAAATACGGCTGGGGGCTGATTATCACCCTGCTGGTTTTCTTTTTTCCGCTGGGGGTTTTCTTTCTCTACAAGCGCTATGCCACCGGGCGGGGCGTGCTTTTGGGCGATACCAAGGCACTGACCGTCCTCGCTTGGTTTTTGCTGTGCAACGGTTTTTTTTGGCTCTATGCCGCAGTGGACAGCGACCTCGGCGAGATGGCACTGACCGACGCCAGCCCCAGAACTACGGTGCGCATCATCGTTGTCATCGGCCTCGGCCTTGCGTTCTCCGGCCTGTTTGTGCTGGCGAAATCCTTTCTGTTTCAGCGCGGCGCGGCCAAATACGCCGCCTATCTCCACGCCGTTATGCGGGAGGGGCAAAGCTCCCTGCGCGTTATCGCCGATGCTGCCGGGCAGAACTTCGAGACCGCCCGCCTGGATTTGCTGGCCATGATTGCGCTGGACTTCTTCCCGCACGGCACTCATATCAACGAGGGGCGGAAAGAAATCGTCCTGCCGCCGGGGTTCGCCGTTACGCCGCAGGTCATCACCTGCGCAAGCTGCGGCGCAAGCACCACGGTCTATCCCGGACGCGCGAACAAATGCGAATACTGCGAATCGCCGCTCGTTTCGGCAAATCCATCACAGGACATATTCTGAATTGCGCAAGACTTTCCCTCGAAAAACACGAGTTCGCAACTTTTTTTACATGATTTTTCCAAGCGCCGTATGCTATACTCTTCACGAAAAGCACGGACAGCAGCTCATTTGGTCCCCGGCTTCGTAACCCGGCTGTGCTTTGACCAAAGGCGCGTACAGCAAACCGCAGTGGTCGAATCCGAAAGGGTTCGCGCGCCTTGTACATTGCGGAGGAAAAATCATGTTACATTATCTCAAGCAGCAAGCCAATCTCACGCACACCGAAAACGGCGCGGCAACCTACCGCAGCTCCGGCTCGGCCTGCCTGGATTTATTCGCAGCCATCGGCGCGCTGCGCGAGGCGGCGGATGCCGATGTCGTTGCCCGCTTTCAGAACGCCTGGGCGGAGAACTGCGACCTTGCCCTGCGTACCCTGTTTTTTGCCCGCGACATTCGCGGCGGACTTGGCGAGCGCAAGGTGTTCCGCACCGTTCTGCGCCATCTGGCGCACACGGCGCCCGAAACCGTAACAAAGAATCTGTGGGCGGTGGCGGAGTTCGGGCGGTACGACGATTTGCTTCTCCTGCTGGATTCTCCTCTGCGCGCGGATGCCGCCGCTTACATCAAGGCGCAGCTGGACGCTGACCTGCGGGCGCTGGAGGACGGCGACGCGGTCTCTCTGCTGGCAAAGTGGCTGCCCTCCGTCAACGCACACAATGCCGATACCCTGCGCCATGCCAAAATCCTCGCGAAGGCGCTGGGCATGCGCGAGACGGAATACCGCCGTACGCTGACCCGCCTTCGCGCAGGCATTCCGATTCTGGAAAACAAACTGCGCGAGCGTGACTATTCCTTTGCGTATGAGGCGCAGCCCTCCCGCGCGATAATGAAATACCGCCGTGCCTTTCTGCGGCACGACGGCGAGCGCTACAGGCGCTTTCTCTGCCGCGTGGCAAACGGCGAGAGCATTATGCACACAGGCACGCTGTATCCCTACGACATCATCCGCCCCGCCCTGCACAACTACATGACAGGCGATATGAGCGAAGCGGAGCGCCGCAGCCTGAACGTGACCTGGAACGCGCAGGAGGACTTCACCCGCGGCGAAAACGCCCTCGCGGTCATCGATGGCTCCGGCTCCATGTACGGCGGCTTCGGCAATCCCCTGCCCGCCGAGGTTGCGCTGTCCCTGGGTGTCTACTTCGCCGAGCGCTGCAAGGGTGCCTTTGCCGGGCATTTTATCACCTTTTCGAGCGAGCCGCAGCTGGTGGAAATTCAGGGTAAGGATATTTTTGAGAAAATCCGCCATTGCGCAAAGTTCGATGAGGTCGCCAACACCAATATTGAAGCCGTGTTCGCGCTGATTCTCTCCACCGCCGTGCAGCATGAGCTGCCCCAAAGCGAGTTGCCCGCAACGCTGTATATTATCTCCGACATGGAGTTTGACGAATGCACCGAAAACGCCGAGTGCACCAATTTTGCTGCCGCAAAAAGCGCCTTCGCCAAGCAGGGCTATCAGTTGCCGAACATCGTGTTCTGGAATGTGGACAGCCGCAGCGAGCAGCAGCCCGTCGCCCAAAATGAGCAGGGAGCCATCCTCGTCAGCGGTGCGAGTCCCCAAATCTTCGCCATGGTGCAATCCGGCAACCTCACCCCCGCCGCCTTCATGCTGGACACGCTGAACCGCGAGCGCTACGCAAAAATCCAAGCATAAACAGACGCTTTGCCCGTTCGGCAGCGCCGCAAGACAACGCCGAACGGCTTTTTTGCGCGGCACATCAAAAGATAACGCGAAAATTCTCAAAAAAGCTATTGACAAAAAAAGTGTGACAGGGTATAATTTTTTTCGGTTCGGTTTTCCGTTCTTTGCATATGGTGGGTATGGTTCAGTTGGTTAGAGCGCTAGGTTGTGGCCCTGGAGATCGTCGGTTCGAGTCCGATTACCCACCCCATTTTTTGAAACAAGAAAAAACGCAAAGCCGGCCTTTGCGTTTTTTCGCTTCTCCCGCAAAATCGCATATTGGGGTGTCGCCAAGCGGTAAGGCACCAGACTTTGACTCTGGCATGCGTAGGTTCAAATCCTGCCACCCCAGCCATTTCAACCCAAATCCGAACACGCCGTATTTCATATTCGTAGATGGTTTGTTCGGATGCGTCTTTTGGCGGGAGCGTCAAAAGTAAAAAAGCCCGGCAGCTGGATTTTCTCCGCTGCCGGGCTTTTTTGTTCTATTTGCCGATAATCTCCTTAACAGCGCTGTTTGATGCCCACATCTTTTTAGCGGTATCAAGCGCCGCCTCCATCCACGCCACAAGCCGTTTCTCCGTTATAATTGGCTTGAGGTATGCCGGGATGTAGGGATACACCTGCGCTATAACAGAGGCCTTTTTGAGTGCGCCTGTGCCGCTGCCCAGCTGCGCTTCTGCGGCGGTGACTAAGTGCACAAGAATCTGCGTTAAGATTTGCTTTTCGCCTTTTACCAGCGCCCAGACGGTCCCCGCGATGACGGCGGCGGCCATGAGTACGGCGCTCCAGTTGGCGGCGAGCCAGTTTAAAAGATTCATATTCTCCCCCTACTCCACCGTGTCCGCGTTCACCCAGCCGTAGGCATTCGTTTGATTGCTTCCGTGCGGGATGACATGGTACGGGT
>JGI994J12354_10005769_pt1 | contig 10558 bp, 16 predicted proteins | sample IntmicLarv3ML3BL_FD_12354 | JGI IMG/M metagenome (IMG submission 12354)
GGCATAGCGGGGGGTTTGTCTGACCGGGGTGGCGAAATGCTGGTTGCCGCGCCCGCCGCGCCCGCCTTTGATAATGACACGCCGTTGGCCAAGCTCCGAAATATCCGCCATCACTTTGCCGCTTTCCGCCTCACGAATGATGGTGCCGACAGGCACCTTCACCACTATGTCCGCGCCCGATTTGCCCGCGCAGTTTCGCTTGCCGCCGTCCTCGCCGCGCTCCGCCCGAAACGCGCGGGTATAGCGAAAGTCCAAAAGCGTTGACATACCGCCGTCCGCTTCGAATATCACATTGCCGCCGCGCCCGCCGTCACCGCCGTCGGGGCCGCCGTTTGTCACATATTTGGCGCGAAAGAGCGACACACAACCGTTTCCGCCATCGCCGCCTTTGATTTTGATTTTTACTTTATCTACAAACATAATTCACATAATCTCCATTAAATCCACTATAGTAAAATAAGGGGCTTTCAAATGCAAGATTTGAAAGCCCTCAGGTACGCATTATTCCGCTGCTGCCACCGGGTAAACCGAAAGCTGCTTCTTGTCGCGGCCTTTTCTCTCGTATCTCACACGGCCGTCTGCCAAAGCAAACAGTGTGTCGTTGGAGCCTCTGCCCACGTTCAGACCGGGATGAATCTTTGTGCCGCGCTGTGTAAACAAGATATTGCCGGCTCTAACGACCTGCCCGTCCGCACGCTTGGGGCCCAGGCGCTTTGCCTCGCTGTCGCGCCCGTTCTTTGTGGAGCCGACACCCTTTTTATGTGCAAAAAATTGCAGATTCATTTTCAACATGCTACTCTACACCTCCTTGTCATATACACAAATATGTTCCTCGTATTCAATCGCGATGGAAACCAGACCAAGCCGCAAAGCGCGAAGGAGCAAATCCGCATCTCGATGATGCTCGCCCTTCTTGATTTTCGGCAGCTCACACGTAATCGTGCCGCCTGCTTCCTCACTCTTGTATTTCACCTTTGCATCCGTCAATTCCTCAATCGAGTTAACGCAGTTCGTAACCAAAGCGGAAACGGCCGCACAGACAATGCTGTCCGCATGATCCTCGACTTTGAAGCCGCAAATCTCCGACCCTTCGTTCCGATAAAAATACGCCTTAATCATTACGCGTTGATGGATTCGATTTTCAGGCTTGTAAACGGCTGTCTGTGACCCTTCTTTTTATGGAAGCCTTTTTTCGACTTGAACTTGTACACGATGACCTTCTTGCCCTTGCCGTCACCGATAACGGATGCTTTAACCGCAGCGTTTTCCACATACGGCGCGCCGAGAGTTACATTCTCGCCCTCTGCCACTAAAAGCACCTTGTCAAACGAATAGCTTGCACCGGCTTCTGCCTCAAGCTTCTCCACACGGATAATATCGCCTGCATTTACCTTGTACTGCTTGCCACCTGTTTCAATAATAGCGTACACACGTACACCTCCTCTAAAAAAGCTCGCTGATTACGGCGGCACGAAAACCTCTTCATGCACTTCAACCTCACCACGCGGCAAAACGTTCCTGCATACACTCACAAGAATACCAAAATACTATACCATACCCGCATCGCATTGTCAATCATTTTCATATGTTTTCCACGTATTTCCATCGCCATGCGGCCAATCAAAACCCCATGTCCCGCAAATCGCGTACAATCCCAACATAAAGCCCGCGGATATCCACATCACGAATGTCCCGCCGCCGCATATCCACCACATCACCGTGGGAAATCCCCCGGCGTCCCGAACCCTTGACCTCGCCTCGAAACCGCCCCCACTTGGACGATTCTACAGACACAAGGCCGTCGTTCGCGCCGTCAAACCGCTTGACGAAACCATGCGATATAACAAAAACGATATCACTCAAAGAATCCTGCATACTGGAAGCATAGCTTTGATAATATACACCCTCACCGTTCTTGCATTTCTCGTTAAACACGCAGGCCGCTGAAGTTCTAAACTGCCGGCAGACCCTGTAGAAATCAGGCCGCTCATCGCCTAGCAGTTTAAAAAACAAGTTCACAAAAACCCCTATAAAACGGAACACCCATTTCGGCATCTTTTGGAGAAAATCCATTGTTTTCATGCCGTGGTGCGGCGTGGATATGGTTGTCAAGGATGCCACCTTATCCGCCATCCCCAGCACAGAAATCATATACCGCGCATCCAGCCCGCCTTTTGAATGTGCAAGCAGATTCACCTTGTCTGCACCTGTTTCCAGCAAAACCGCTTCCACGGCACCCTTCACCATTTTCGCATTGTTCGCAATGCTGCCCCATGCATCCTGATGGCTGTAAAACACCTGTGCACCCTCAGCTATCAACGCCTTTGGCACGCGCCCCCAATAATTCAGCAGCTTCCTATCGCGAAAACCCGTTCCATGCACCAGCACAAGCGGGTATTTTGTCTGACAAGCAAAGGAGGCAGAAGCCTCGGACTTTGCGTTTTCAGCGCGTTTCCGTTTCATGCTCCCACCTCCTTGCCATACAAGCCTATTGCAAGCGTTCCACCGTGTAGCCAAGCTCTTCCATGGCCGCCACAATGCCGACATCATAAACCATATGCAACGCGCCCACTATAACCATAACATCTTGGTCACTGTTTTTCAACATTTCATCAATCTGCGCAATCATGTTCACATTGCGGATTGTGTTCATCTTCTCGAAATATTCAAGCGATGCCTCGTCTGTAAGTTGGTCGCGACCCAACACCGCTTCCAAAATTTCTACATCGCCCAAGCTCCATATCGCAAGCAACAAGTCAACGGATTCCTGTGCATCAAGAAAACCCTCCGCCCCACTTTGTGCTGCAAGCACATGTTGCAGTTGAACGATCTGTGTCGCTTCTGACATGGAGGCGATCGTTTCGATCTGTAAGGCCGCCGATTCCAGCGAATATATCGGTTTCTCATCCAAAAGCGCCAATATCATATAGAACATATCAATGCCAACAGAGTTTGCCGCATCGCCTTCAGTTATGCCCATCGCCGTGATTATCAGCTCAGCGTACCATGGACGCATCATGTTGTATACTTCCTCCGGCAAACCGATTTCCGCCATAACCTCGCCAACAAGGGCGTATGTTTCTTCATCGAGCACATCCTGCAACGTGGTTCCGTCGTGATAGAAACCCTGCGACATAACAAGCTCTTCAATATCCATCTCGGCATCGTCCGTCAAATCAACTTCGACCACCAGCAGTACCGACTCGGCATACGCCTGCATCATGGCCTCCGACAACGGATATATGTCATAGTTCGCCACATGAATCGAACCCAGCAAGTATACCGAGTTATCCTCATCACTCACCTTCCACAGAAATCCTGTGCTGCTCAAACCCATTTCCCGTGCGGCATATTCATATATGCGCTTGGCAAAAATCAGCGCTTCTTGGGTGGTGCAAACCGCGTCCAAAGCATAGTTGCCGTCATCGCGGCCCATAATCAAGCCATTCTCGATATAGAAAGAAAGTGCATCCGCTGCTGACACATCCATCGCCATGCCTACCGCGTCATACAGTGCATCCAAAACATATCCGCGGGTCACCACGCCTGCCTCGGGTGCTGCCAATTCCTCTACCGCAACGCCCAAGCGTGCGCCTACCGTTTCCTGCAAAAGAGAGAACTGCTCAAAACCCATCTCACTCGTAAACCCGGCAAACACTTCCTCCGAGCCAAGGCCGTAGGTTTCTGCCATAAACAACTCCCTCAGTGCCCAGTCGCTCGGCTCATTCGCCACACGCCGCTCTGCGAGCAATTGCATCGGCGATGCCAGCAATGTCACCAACAGCGCTACACAGGTAAACCGTTTCCAAAACTTCATCCTTTTTCCTCCTTGTATAGGCCGCGCTTACAGCTTGCTGGTCAAACCGTCCGTGCTCAAACCATCGCGCCGCGCCATTTGCTCAAGAACCTCCATGTCTGTACGCATGTCAAGGGTCTTGTCGTATATAAGACTGTCAAGCTGATTCTGGAAGGCCGCAACCATGGTGCGCAAAAGCCCCTCCATTTTGTCACTGATATCCTTGCTTGCACCGATACGCAACACTTCCTGGTAGGAGCGAATCATTTTCAGAACCTCCGGGAAGTAATACTCATTAAACTTCCGAATTTTCACGGCACAGTCGGGATTGTCCGCGACATATTTATAAATTTTCTCCGCAATGCTGTAGATTTCCGCCATTTCGTCTTTCATGCGAGGATCTGCCATGCTTTGATACATGCCATACATCTCCGTCATCATCCGATAGCCTTCTTCCAAGGCAATCTTCTGCGGGGTCAGAGGGGTTCCGTCATCTACAGTTTTTTTAGCTTCGCCCATAAACTCGCGGCGCACTTGTTCCTTCATAGCGTTTTCGTCACGCATTTCCGTTACAACGGCATATCTCCGTAAATACTCAGCACGCGAGAGCAGGCCATGAACAATCCCCACAAAATACGCCAGACAACCCAGTACAAAGAACAACACCGTCAGACCAAACGACCAGTCGCACCCAATCCCTATCAGCCACATAGACCCGGGAACCGCATAGGCTACAGCCGACACAATCCATTTGCCCGCCTTCGCACGAATACCAATCCATAAAAAAGCGATCCAAGCACACCAAGGTATAAACACCCAGGCCAACCACAACGAATTGCGCGTCCGCCACATTAAATCATCCCGTTGCTTCACGCAAACCACCTCCATATAATGAGCATAAACGGATTATGCTCTTTTGTCAATAGATACGTGTCAAACAACGCAAGGTCTGACTTTCATACAAACGAAAAGCGCGGCGCCCGTCTTATACGAAGCGCCGTGCTCATTGGTTGTTACACCAGCTCGATGAAAACCTCTTCCGCACCGTCGCCTTTGCGTTGGCCAAGCTTCACCATACGGGTATAGCCACCATGCCGCTCTGCGTACTTCGGAGCAATTTCCTCGAACATTTTCTTGGCCATATCAACAACTTTCGTATCGGCCTTTTTCTTGAAACCGTTTGCCGGCACCTCGGTTACGGGGTACAGCACGCTCAGAATCTTGCGTCTGGCGTTCAAGCGGCTGGGGTTATCCTTCTTGATTGTCTTTTCCACTTCGTCGAAAACGGTCACACGCTTGCCGTTTACTTCCTGCTTCACGCGCACACCTTTATCGTCCTTTTTGGGGACTTTCGCCGTCACGGTAACCTCTGTGAAGTTATCGCGCTCCTTCACGGCCAAAGTAATCAACTTTTCGGCGATTTTACGAACTTCCTTCGCACGGGTTTCCGTGGTTCTGATTCTTCCATGGTATAATAAATTGGTTGTCAGATTCCTCAGCATTGCTTTACGCTGAGAAGTCGTCCGCCCAAGCTTTCTATAGCCCGGCATTCAAAACCCTCCTTCGATCCAAAAATAAATGCGGGTGGTAAGTTGGCTTATTCATCACTGGGCTTTAACACAAGCCCCAGCTCCGCCAATTTGTTTAACACTTCCTCCAATGATTTGCGGCCCAAGTTTCTGACCTTCATCATATCTTCTTCCGTGCGGTTCGCCAAATCCTCTACCGTATTGATACCGGCACGCTTAAGGCAGTTGTACGAACGAACGGAAAGGTCAAGCTCCTCAATGCTGAGTTCAAGCACTTTCTCCTTCGTCCCCTCTTCCTGACGTACCAGAATATCAGGGATATTCGCGCTGTCGGAAAGGTTAATGAAAAGATTCAAATGCTCGTTCAAAATCTTGGCACCCAGACTCACCGCATCTTCGGGCCGGATGGTACCGTTTGTCCAAACCTCAAGAATCAGTTTGTCGTAATCGGTAATCTGACCAACGCGCGTATTCTCCACAAGGAAGTTTACGCGTCTGACCGGCGTATACAGTGAATCCACCGGGATCAAGCCAATCGGCTGATCCGGCTTTTTGTTGCGGTCCGCACCGATGTAACCCCGGCCTTTGGTAATGGTAAGCTCTGCATAGAACTTACTGTCCGGGCCGCCGGAAAGCGTGGCAATGTGCAAATCGGGGTTCAAAACCTCTATATCGGGATCGAACTTGATGTCGCCTGCCAAAAGCTCGCCCTCGGCCGTCATGTCGATATAGGCCTTGCGCGGCTCGATACTGTCACTGTTCATCTTAAGCGCCAGATTTTTCAGGTTCAGTATGATTTCCGTTACATCTTCCTTCACGCCCGGCACCACGCTAAATTCATGCAGCACACCTTCAATCTTGATGCTGCTAACCGCCGCACCCGGCAAAGACGAAAGAAGAATCCTTCTCAAAGAGTTGCCAAGCGTTGTACCGTATCCTCTTTCAAGCGGTTCAACAACGAAACAGCCATATAGGCCATCCGGCGTCTTCTTCAAAATTTCAATATGTGGTTTCTGAAATTCAAACACGTATACAGAGCCTCCTTCACAGGTTCCGCAAATCGGGGGCGGGGCAACGCCCCGTTATATATAAGCCTTTGCCATTTTATGGAAAAGCTATACACCGCCGGCCGATTATTTGGAATACAACTCAACGATAAACGTTTCACGCACAGGCGTGTCAATCTGCTCTCTCGTCGGCAGTGCGTTTACCGTGCCACTCAAGTTGTTGTGATCCGCACTCAGCCATGCCGGTACGATTCTGGAGCCCGTTACATCCAAAATATCCTTGAAACGCTGGAACGACTTCGCGTTCTCCTTCACCTCAATCACATCACCAACCTTCACACTGTAGGAAGCGATGTTGACCTTTTTGCCGTTTACACGAACAAGGCCATGGCTAACGACTTGTCTGGATTCCCGGCGGGTTCTGGCAAGGCCAAGACGGTATACAATGCTGTCAAGCCGCAGCTCAAGCAACATAAGCAGGTTCTCACCCACCAGACCCGTTCTAAGCTTGCTTGCCTTCTCGAAGTACAAACGGAACTGCTTTTCCAGCACCCCGTATACAAATTTGGCTTTCTGCTTCTCTTTAAGCTGCAAGCCATATTCGCTTACTTTTCTTCTCGTCATGGGAGGCTTTTTCTTGCTCTTCTTGCTTACGCCAAGGAAAGCGGGCTCTAACCCCAAGCTTCTGCACCGTTTCAAAACTGGTGTTCTGTTAATCGCCATTTACTTGCACCCTCCCATCATTATATTCTTCTGCGCTTCGGCGGTCTGCAACCGTTGTGCGGTACCGGGGTAACGTCTTTAATCATCGTTACATCCAGACCCGCTGCCGAAAGCGCACGAATCGCTGCTTCTCGCCCGCTGCCCGGGCCTTTGACAAATACTTCTACCACGCGCAAACCAAACTCCTTCGCGGCTGCGGCTGCCGTGTCGGCTGCCTGCTGTGCCGCATAGGGCGTGGATTTACGAGAGCCTCTGAAGCCAAGCTGGCCGGCACTCGCCCAAGACAGCGCATTTCCTGCCGCGTCTGTAATGGTAACGATTGTATTGTTAAACGTGGATTGGATATGCGCTTGGCCGCGCTCAACAACCTTCTTCTCACGGCGTTTACGGCTTGTTCCTTTTTTAACTGCTTTTTTCGCCATTTGACTGAAACCCTCCTACCTACTTTTTCTTGTTTGCAACGGTACGTTTCGGACCCTTACGGGTACGCGCGTTTGTCTTTGTTCTCTGGCCTCTTACAGGCAGCCCGCGTCTGTGGCGGATACCTCTGTAGCAGCCAATTTCAACCAGACGCTTGATGTTCAGCGCGATTTCTCTGCGCAAATCACCCTCCACAACCACAATCTTCTCAATTGCGTCACGGATGCGTGCCACCTCATCGTCCGTCAGATCTCTGATCCGAGTATCGGGGCTTACATTGGCGCTTGCCAAAACCTTATTCGAGCTTGAACGGCCAATGCCGTAAATGTACGTAAGCCCTATTTCAACGCGTTTTTCTCTTGGTAAGTCTACACCAGCAATACGTGCCATGCGCTAACCGCACCTCCTGATTCAATTCTTTTCAAAGCATCTCTATCAAAATATACCGGCAGGGCAGCCGCTCCCTTTCCAGACGTGCTTTCTTCGTCCGGCTTGCCGTTCGGATTGTAATTTTTGTCCGCCAAGGGTTCTGACCCCCGGCCTGACCCCATTCAGCCTCGCATTAACCCTGACGCTGCTTATGCTTCGGGTTTATGCAAATCACGCGGATTGCGCCCTTGCGCTTGATGATTTTGCATTTCTCACAAATCGGTTTGACCGACGGCCGTACCTTCATGATGGTTGCTCCTTTCAATGCAAATCTGCGTTTATCAGTTCCTTACTTATCACGCCAAATAATTCTGCCCTTTGTCAGGTCATACGGCGACATCTCGATCAAAACCTTATCACCAACAATGATTCTGATAAAATGCAGCCGCAGCTTTCCCGATATATGCGCCATGATTTTGTGGCCGTTTTCGAGCTCGACTTGAAACATGGCGTTCGGAAGTTTTTCAATTACCTTTCCTTCAACCTCAATAACATCATCTTTTGACATAAATAGCCTCACTCCTCACTCAAAAGCCGACCCATCTTGACCTCGATACGCCACCAGCATTTTCCTGATATCCGCATCGCTAATCATTTGACCGCTTTCCTGTTTTTGTATCCAGCCGCCTGCCAAATGGTTCGTCGGCTGCATATGTTTATGCTTCTTTCGCTTCGGTTTTGCCAGCACGCGGCGTTTTCCATCCGCCAACATGGCATAACCATTCTCTACAGCGACAACGATAAACGGATGCCCCGCATCCCTGCCGCGTTTCACGTACACAATTTGGCCTGTGGACAATTCCATACACCCACCGCCTTTACAAAAGAGTCAAAATCTCAGGCGCGCTGTCCGTAATCAAAACCGTGTTTTCATAGTGCGCAGAAAGCTTCTTGTCCTTCGTTGTCACCGTCCAACTGTCTTTTTGATCCGTGTCCACTTCCCATGTGCCTTGGTTCACCATTGGCTCAATGGCAAGCGTCATGCCCGGTGCCAGCCTCGGCCCCCGGCCCAACGGTTTATAGTTCGGTATCTCGGGCGCTTCATGCAGCTCCCGACCGACCCCGTGCCCGATATACGTGCGCACCACATGAAACCCGTTCGCCTCCACGTGCGTCTGAATGGCACCGCAAATTTGATGCAAAAAGCAGTTCTGCTTCGCAAACGCAATGCCTTCAAAAAAGCTTTGCTTCGTAACGTCAATCAGCCTCTGCGCCTCCGCCGAAATCACTCCGACCGGAAATGTTCTGGCCGCATCGCCATGAAATCCGCCGATATACGCGCCTACATCCACACTGACAATATCGCCGTCTTTCAAGACCAACCCACCCGGTATGCCGTGAATCACAACCTCATTCACCGACACGCAGGCAGAAGCCGAAAACCCGTTATACCCCAGAAACGACGGAACCGCACCATTTGCACGAATGCACGCCTCAACAGCTCTGTCGATATCCCGCGTCGTTATGCCCGGACGAACTATCTTTTCCGCCGCCTCCAGCGCAAGCGCCGTTATACGGCTGGCCATACGCATCTTTTGAATCTCTTCATTTCCTTTAATGTAAATAGCCATTACTTACCTTCTTCCAAAGCGTGGATCAACCGATCCGCAATATCCTGCATCTCGCCTACCCCGTCAATCTCCAGAAGAACGCCGCGCGAACGGTAGTAACTGATAATCGGCTCCGTCATCTCGTGATAGATACGCAGGCGGTTCTGCACCGTCCGCGCTTTGTCATCCTCACGCTGTACAAGCGCCTTGCCGCAGGAATCGCATAATCCTTCTTCCTTTGGCGGATAATAGTTACGGTGAAACATCGCGCCGCAATCAGGGCAAGTCACCCGCCCTGTCATGCGCTCCATAATGACCTCATCCGGCACATCCACAGAAACAACACGGTCAAGCGGCAACCCCAGCGCCTTCGTCATCGCCGAAAGCGTTTCCGCTTGCGCCAATGTCCGTGGAAACCCATCAAGGATATAGCTTCCGCCCTCAATCACCGGCTGCACAAGCCGTGTAGCCAGCTCATCCGGCACAAGCTCACCGCGATCCATCAACTCACGAATAGAGTTGCCTATCTCTGTACCGTTTCGCATGTGTTCGCGCAGCATATCCCCGGTGGAGATATGCGGCGCGTTAAAGTACGTAGCCAGATTCCTTGCCTGCGTGCCTTTTCCGGCACCCGGCGCACCCAGAACAACAATCCTCATTTGGCGTCCATCCTTAATTTAGAAAACCTTTATAGTGGCGCATCAACAACTGCGATTCAAGCTGCTTATTCAACTCAAGCGCCACACCCACCACAATCAAAAGCGTTGTGCCGCCAAAACCTGCTTGAATACCAAATATCCATTCAATCAACACCGGAACCATCGCCAAAAGCGAATAGAACACAGCGCCAATCCACGACAGCCTGTCAATCGTGCGAACGATGTAATCGCTCGTCGGACGCCCCGGACGAATACCCGGGATAAAACCGCCGTTTTTCTTCATATTCTCCGCCATCTCAATCGGGTTCACCGCGAAAGAAGTGTAGAAGAACGTGAAGCAGAAAATCAATATGACATACAGCACCGCACCCACAGGGTGTGTGATGTTGACCGTTTCAACAACCGTCTGCAACCACGGCGGGTTCCACCAGCCGGCAATCGTCTG
>JGI994J12354_10005770_pt1 | contig 10555 bp, 11 predicted proteins | sample IntmicLarv3ML3BL_FD_12354 | JGI IMG/M metagenome (IMG submission 12354)
ATCGGTATTTCCGCGCAGACAAAACTCACACGCGTTGGCGCATTTGTTGGTTATGTTAAGATAAAGGCTGTTATCAAACTCATAGGTAATGGTCATATGTTAAAAAGCTCCATTCCGTTTTTCGCTGCTTGAGTTATAACTTCCTCTGCTGAAATATTGCGAAGTCCGGCGATTTCATCAGCGACAAAGCTCAGAAATCCGGAATCGTTTCGCTGTCCTCTGTAAGGTGTCGGCGCAAGGTAAGGGCAATCGGTTTCAAGCAGCAGACGATCAAGCGGTATGTGTGCCGCAACCTCTTTGGGAGTTTTCGCGTTTTTGAAGGTGACAGGACCGCCCAATCCGATATACATGCCCATTTTTATCAGTTCGTCAGCCATTTCAACCGAGCCGCTGTAGCAATGAACAACACCCTTCGGGCGGTATTTTCGAAGCAGCTCCATTGTGTCGGCATGTGCTTCGCGGTTGTGAATAACAACAGGCATATCAAGTTCTTTTGCAAGCTCTAAAAGACGAATAAAGCAAACGCGCTGTTCATCGGGCGTTGAATGATTATAGTGATAATCAAAGCCGATTTCTCCGATTGCTTTTATTTTAGGAAGCTGTGCAAGCGCTGTAAGCTCGGCAATATTTTCATCTGCAAAATCCTTTGCATGGTGCGGATGTATTCCGACAGAGCCATACACAAAATCATATTTTTCAGTCAGTCCGACCGTAAGCCGTGACGAATTCATATCAGAGCTTGCGCCCATAACCAAACCGGCATTTTTGTCCTTGAGCGATGTCAAAAGCTCGTGACGGTCAAGGTCATAGTCCTCGTCATAGTAGTGAGTGTGCGTATCGAAAATCAGTGGCATTATTTACTTTGCTCCCATTTATCTGTAATTTTTCCGTTGCTTCCTACCTTTATATAAATAACCTTGCTGTCCGTTTCGGTGTCAAGAGGACGGAAGATAATAAGATAACCGCGGTTTTCTTTTTTTGGTGTAAGGCTGTAGTAGTTATCGAGATTTACATTATCACTCTTAAGTTGGTTGTACGCGATTTTAAGCGCACGGTCATCGGAAACTGCTCCAAAAAAGGAAATTGAAAAATAAATTGAGAGTAAAACCGTGACGAAAACAAGCGAAAAAATAGCTCCCCTGCGGACATGAACGGCATTTTTTTTAGCTGATTTTACGGTTGCTTTTAGTTGCAGCATGGTTCTGTTTGAAAGGCTTTCGCTCGCAGGCTCTTCATCAACTGATGAATTTGATTTTCTTTTAGACGTGTTTTCATCAGCAATACTGTTTTGTTCGATTTCTGAGACAGCTTCCTTTTCATTGCTTTTTTTCATAATCAAGGCTCTCCTTTATGATTTCCTTGGAGTTTGCTTTGCGCATTCTATTTCAGGTCTGTTCCACGGCGCATTGCAGTAATTGCAGGCGCTTATATAGGATTTGTTGTAGAATCGCTTTATGCTTTTTCGTAAATTATCACGGCTTTGCCCTGAAAGATTTACAAATTCATCGTCCCTGGCAGGAATAATGCCCAAATCATTGCCCTGTGAGGAGCGCGGGCATGTGAAAAGCTGTCCGTTAAGTACCGTTTTGCATTCTGCCGAGGTACAGGATGAATAAATTTTTTCAATATTTCCGTTGTTTTCAGGCTTTAAAGAAAGGTCACCGTAATCTGACCAGGATTCGTAGCAATTCAGAAAATAGCGGATTCCGTTTTTTTCAAGTGCGTTTATAATCCTTTCGAAATCAACATTCGGATAGCGGCTTATGGAAACATATATTTTTTTGTGCTTAAGAGCATCAAGAACAGGCTGGGAAGGCAGTATTGTACCGTTTGTGATGACCTTTACGCGCTTAACTTTTTTGTTGTCTGAAAGAAGAGTAAGTATCTCCGGAAGCTCCTTCCTTAAAAATGGTTCTCCGCCCAAAACTCCGACCTCTTCAATCGCGTCAACAGCTGATAAAAGGTTTTCTGTACTTTGTTTAAGAAGCTCCATATCTGTGTGATAGGGTTTTTTGTAATGCTGCATAAGGTTCGCGCAGTTTTCGCAGTTCATCGTACATTTTGTCGTAACAACAAGCTCGACATACGGCAATGAAAGGCGGAAACAGATTTCCAAAAGTAAATAAGGGCTTATAACCGCTGAAACGATAAACGTTACAATGTTTCGCAGAGCACGGTTTTTGATATTTTTGCTTTTTGGAAATATTCTTGTGACAGTATTGGCTGCGATAAGTCCCGCGTATAACCGTTTTATTGCAGCTCACCCCTTTCAATTATATCAACCCATTCATCATATATTCTGTCGCCCGAGAAGTATTCGGCACGGTTTAGAGCCTTGCTTTTGTAAGTGTTGTTAAGCTCGTCGTCAGTAAGAAGCTTTTCCATTCCTTTTGCAAGACAAACGGCACTTTCATCAGGTTCTTCAATCCATTCGCCGTCATGCGCGGGAATAAGTATTCCATATTCGCCAAAGGTTACATCGGTCGCTCTTTGCGATAAGGACGGCGCAAGAATTTCAGCGGGACCGCTTAAACAGTCAACCGATACAATGCTGAGTCCGCAGCACATCGCTTCAACGATGACGTTGCCGAAGCCCTCGTAATGCGAGGAAAATGCAAAGGCTCTGCATTTGGACATTATACAAAACGGATTTTTTGTAAAGGATACAAACCTGACAGCGTGCTCAAGACCGAGTCGGCGGACAAAATCCTTAAGCTTTTTGCCTAAATGCCCGTCGCCTATCATAATAAGTCTTGTATCGGGAAATTTTTTATTGAGAAGCGAAAAAGCAAGAATCAAACGGTCAAGCGACTTTTGCTCGGTAAGACGCGCAACATTGACAAAGGTATTTTTGCCAAGATAGGGGAGAAGCTCATCGGGAGCCGACTCTGCGCTCATTTGCTTTATTTGTTCGATATCGGAAGAATTGTATATATAAAATATTTTTTCGGACGGATAATTTTTATAAAGACCCGAAAGCTTATCTCTGAGACTTTTTGAAACGGCAACTATACAGTCGGCTTTTTTTACGACCTTTGAAAACCATTTTTCCATAAATCTGTCTTTGTGTGAAGGGGTCATTTCGTGCTGAAGAAAATAATTGTGCATGGTTGGGATTTTGCGGCATTTTCCCGGGGCAAGCATATTGACAAGATTAAGAAAATCCATTGCGCTTATGCATACGTCAATGCTGTATTTTTTTCTGTAGTACCATGTAAGAATCAAATATTGAACCGAAATAAGGGGCATAACAGGAGAGTCCTGCTTGAAATAAAAGCTGATTTTGTGAAGCTGTCCGCCGTAGGGATACGCGATTTCCTTTGTGTTCATTAAAAACAGATGAACCTCATATCCTTTTTTTTCAAGCGCGACCGAAAGCTCGGCGATAATTCTCTGAGCGCCGCCAAAACAAAGGTCGTTTACCATAAGAGCGATTCTTTTCATCCGATATTTCCTTAAGTTATTTTTTTCATAAACGGGATTTTTCTGAGAGTATATATAGCCAAAAAGCTTAAAAGAAAAATTATAAGGGAAGCCGGAATTTCGGAAAGAAGTGAAAAACGGTTGATTGCGTGTGTTCCGAAAAGAGTTTTGGAAACGATAATAAATGCATCGTGGCAAAGATAGATACCGAAGCAGCATTCCTTAACGGGAGAAACAAATTTTAAAAGCTTTTCTCCCATGACCTTTTTTTCGGAAACTTTTTTGAAAAAAAGGACAATTGCAGCCGCAACCAATATATTCGAGGGGGAATTGGGGGCTCCGAAAACAAGAACGGTAATTGGCTTATCGGGTAAAAGAAGGGTGTTAAATACCGGAATCATTACAAGACCTGTAATACCCAGAAAATATATTGCTGTTCGCAAAGGCTTTGACGGAGGATATTTTGAAATTATATATCCATACGCAAAAAGAGGGATGTATAAGACTGACTTAGTCCACGCGCTTGTGCCTAAAATATTTTTGCCCGAAAGCTCAAGAACAAAGGGAAGCACGTTAAGGCACAAAAATACAGCAATCAAAAAAACATACGCGCCCGCTTTGTTAAGCAATGAAAGTATCTTGCGCAAAGGAACGACCAAGATATAAATAGCGGGCAAGGTGCAAAGAAACCATAAATGATAATAGGGATAGCCCTTGATCATGTCAAGCATACGTGCTGAAAATTCGGATAGGTTTATTTTTCCGGTTACCGCCATTGAGGACAGCTGATAAAAAAGATTCCACACGACAAGATACATTAAAAGCCGGACAGCCTTTTTAAACATGTATTTGAAGGTAATGGTGCGGTCGGGCATCATAAAGGCGATACCGCTTAAAAGCACAAAAACTCCGACACACCAGCAAAAAAGCGACGAAGCACAGTTTGCAAGCTGCCAGCGAAGGCTTAAGGGAAGAAGTGATTTATTGCTCCAGTTATTGTATATAACATGACTGAAAATCACTGCAAAGGAAGCCATAATTCTTAAAAAGTCAAACCAATCGTTTCTGCCGTGCTGTACATTTTTAAGATGTTTATTATTTTTTTGATGTATCTTGTCCATGCCTGTCAATCCCCTTATTGCGAAAATAAAGAAGAATGTCTGTAAATACCATGAAAAAATTTATGACATAAAAAACAAATACGTAATTTATGCTTCCCAAAAAGATTTTACACGCGATTCCGCAGGCGTAGCCAAAAAGTATGAAAAACAGGAAAAACAGGCTTTTGCCTTTGGCGGAACGCGCCTTAACCGATTTGTAAATTGACATCGGCCACGATATTCCAAAGCTTATGACCATAAGTGCCTCAAGCAGTGAGGCAAAATCAAAGGAAGAGATAAAAAACACCCCGATATGTCAACTCATTATTTATTCTAAACAATTATAACAGCTAATCGAGTATTTGAAAAGGGTAATTTGAAAATCTTTTTCTCTACTATCGACCGACAGCTAAAACTTGAAAAACCACCCCGGCGCTTCGCACCACCCCTCCACCGGAGGGGAATTAAAGGAACGTCACCCTCATTCCCCTCCGGTGGAGGGGTGCCGCATACAATGCGGCGGGGTGGTTACGACTAAAGATTTAGGTTTAACAGAGTACTAGTGTCAGCACTATCTAATTACTTGCGGCAGCTGCGGCGGCGCTGCTTGCGCAAATAGCGGCAATCATGGCGGCCTCCTGCGCGATGATGATATTGGTTATGCTTGTAGCGAGCGCTGCGGTTAATACGTTATCCTTCAGGTTTTCAGCGTAGACAGATGCAACAATTGACGCGGAAAATATCAACAGCTGCTGTTTATCGACAGAAAAGGATCCAAAGCCTTTTTGTGAACGAAGGAAAAGCTGTGCATGGTCAATGTCGTTCACAATGGTTTCCGCGTCAATCGGAATCAGGGCGAGAGTGCCGAGAACGGGCAGGGTATATGTTTTATCAAGCTTTATGTTATGATTTTTCAGTGCGTCGCGCAAAACGAGAACGCGGTCGGGAGCTTCCGCGGTGTTTCCTCCGAGAATCAACACCTGCGTCAATGTCTGTAAGCTGTTGCTTCCCCAAAATTCCGGCTTCAGACGGCTGAAAATCTGCTCCATGTGTTCTGTTCCGTCAGATACCTCAATATCGGATAATCCAAGCATTGCGGCAAATATATAGTCATCCTGCCCCGTCAAAAACCAGTGTTTGGATTTCATGCCGTCATAAAACGCACGTGTGCGCTCAACAATCAGACCGTACTGTTCCGGATTTCCGTGAGCTGCAATCTGATAAGCGGCAACCGCGAGAAAATCGGAAGCGTACAGCTTTGTTTTTTTAAGCATTTCATAGACTGCAAGTGTGTTGGAAAATACGTTTTCAGGATTGTCATTCATTGACATAAGCGCGGCAACGCACAGAGCCATGTTTCCGCGAAATACAGAAAAAGCCCCCGTGTTGTTTTTTATAAGCTTGTGTGCCTCTTCAATAGCGCCGCAATCAATTATTCTGCCATTTAAGGCGTATAGAAGCGCCGCCAGACGTTTGCTCATTTCATCATGCCAGCGGAAACTGCTCTTGATATCTTGTGTATTTGACGCAAACAGTGCGAGCTTTTGCTGTAAATTTTCATTACAGATTTTATTTTCCATGTTAATCATCCTTTCAATCTTCTGCAATTATACACGAAAAAATATTATTTATCAATTTTTTATTGCGGAGGATATTTTGAAAAAAACATGCTGTTTTACAGGATGTACAAAAATATCGTTCGGCGAATACGAAGGTATCGCCAAACGATTAAGGAATAAAATTATTAAGCTTATTGAAAACGGTTAAGAGATGAATCATTCTTTAGCGGAAGGCGAGTCTGTACTGTCAATGGCTATTTTTCCATTTTCCTTTTCATATACCGCGATAAATTTTAGTATTAGCTGAATAATTTGGCTGTTTGCCGAGCGACCGGTATATCCGCAAACGTATCTGAATTTCTTGAGAATTTCATCATCAATTCTTAATCCAAAATGCCTTTCAAGCATAATATACCTCCATAAAGTTATTATAACTTTATTTTAGCTTTAAAATGAGTTATAATACAAAAATGGAGTCATTACAACTCTGATTCAACTCTTGAATTTTTGAAAGGCTGGTTATTTTGAAAGAAAAAACATGCTGTTTTGCAGGATATAAAAAAATACCGTTTGGCGAATACGAAGGTATCGCCGAACGGTTAAGAGATGAAATTATTAAGCTTATTGAAAGGGGCTGTATCCGGTTTATCGCAAGTGCATCACCGGGATTCGATATACTTGCTGCACAAATTGTGGTTGAGTTGAAAAAGCAATATCCGAAAATCAATTTGATTTTGGTTTTGCTTTGTAAAGAACAGCCGGAAAGATGGATGAAAGAGGATATAAAAAGATTCAACGAAATTCTTGAAAAAACAGATAAGGTCGTATATACGTCAGAACAGTATGACAGCTGGTGTATGTACAGGCGGAACATATACATGATTGACAACAGCAGTTTTTTTATAATTTATTATAATGAAGGTGCGGAGGATTTCGGTATTGTTGACTATACGGTCGATTATGCACGGAAAAACGGACTGAAAATCAAATTTTTCTGTCTGTGTCCTAAATGAAGATTGACATGTTGCCCCGTTTTGGCATCCCATTTTCATACTGTCATCAAAGAGTACGAAAGATCCTTCGCTTCGCTCGAGGATGACAACGAGGGGAATAATGACAATTGCAAAGATTTGATTGTGTCAAAATACTACGGTTACAGGCATATTTTTAAATTGATTTCATTAAGCTATATCAGCGGATCAGGGTCAGCATCCAATGTGACAAAATAATCATAAAGCGGCATCAAAAACGTATACCCTTCAATAAGCTTATTGGCAAAATCCGGTGAAAAAAGCTCTGCGCTGATTGGCTTTTCGCAAATGAGAGAAAATGATTTTTTATTGTACCAGTCTGCCGTTTTTTTGGTCGGAGCTTCTTTTTTTCTTGCATATTCAGCACCTTGCAAAATGAATTTATCCTGTTTTTCAAGCGGTGCTATAAGCTTTTCAAATTGCTTAGGAGCTTTGTCTATACGTGCTCTCAGCTTTGCCATGGTCAACGCTTTAGCCTGATAATACCCAAGACCGAAGCTTATACCCTCCGGCATTAGCTCAAACCAGAACACAGGTGTGCAGGTCCACTCATCACTTGGCTTTTCGATGGAAAACCACAGATGATCCCGATACGGTTCGCCGTCACGAATACGGCGGGCATCCTTATATATGCGCGATACCTTATGAATAAAACCGCGGTCGCCGCAAGCCTTCTTGACACCCTCGAAAACCTCTGCGCCAAGCTCTTTCATCGGAATTTGAAATTCACGATGAAATTCCTCCTTGTGCTCGGTAAACCAGGTCTTGTTATTGTTGAGACGAAGCTCCCACATGAAGTCTATTGTGCGCGAAGAAAATCCGTTAAACATTTAATTATCTGTCCTTTCTTTTATATGTTCCACCGGTATTTTCACTTGTTAAAGTTCCTTTTTTTTCAATCAACAGACACTTGACAAGAGAGGTGCAAACCGGTCTGTGTCTTGTTTTTTTAGGAATAACAATCAAATCACCGGTATTCAGATCTGCAAATCCATCTTCAAATTCAACCTGCATTTTTCCATCAATAACATAAAACAGCTCATCAGAATCTTCGTGAGCATGGAAATCCAGTGTACGGTTTTCCGCTGTTATGATATTGAGCATATGGTCGTTCAAATCGCCGATATGCAAATACTCGAATAATTTTGTCACGGAATCTGAACAATCGCTTAAATTGTGCTTTTGAATTAAGGGCTGCCCGACAGGAGGCTTCAATATGGCATAAAGCTTCATATCCAGCGGCTGACCGTTTTTAAGCACATTTTGACGTAATAGTCCTTCAAATTGAAAGCCTGCTTTCTCCAGAACACGGCATGAGGCTTTGTTGTACGCGTAAGGCTCTGCAAAAATGCGTATGATATCGGTATTTTCAAAAACATAAGCCCACATCTGTCGGACAGCTTCTGTCATTATTCCCTTGCCCCAATAGGCTTCGGCTATATAATAACCCAGCTCAGCGGTTAAACGGTGAACACCTTCCCGACGAAACACTCCTATACTGCCGATAACCCTGCCGTCATATGTAACGGCAAATGCGTATTGTGAATCCTTTTCCGCCGCTAAAGTCGCGACGATAAACTCTTTTGCATCCTTTTCGGTGTACGGATAAGGGATGCCGTCACGCAAATTATCAAGAACTTTTTTATTGTTGACAGCCGCCGTCAAATCGGAGGCGTATTCAATTTCCCATTTGTGTAAACCTACACCTGATTGCTTTATCATAAAATACCTCACAAGCTGCATAGCTTTTAGATTATTTCAGACTGATAATAAGCCGAAATCAAGAGTGCCTTGCTCCGCGCCGTTGACAATAAGCGTAACTGAATGTATTCCCGAATAGTGTTTTCTTGTGCTTAAATCAGCAAAGGAATGCTTTCTTGTGTAAGCTTTTTTCTCGTTTTCTTTGAGCGAAATCTCTGATATTTGGAAGATTTTCCGGTTTCTTTTCCCATTAGCTTTAACATAATCAATTCCGTATTCCAGCCTGATTTTTGTTGCGCTTGCGGATGTAAGCGTAAATGAAAAAGCAATATTTTCCCCAATCAAAACAGATGATTTCTCCAAAGCAAATCCGGTAACGTCCACGGAAGCAACATCATGAAGTCCGAAAATAGCCAGTACATCACGATTGCCCTTTTTAAGAAGCGTCCTGCACCCGTGCTTTACAATCCAATCGGTGTATTCATGCTTGCTGTACCAGTCCTTTGCGATTTTCACAACCAAATCCGGATGAGTTTTTGAAATGTCGTTCAGATTATTGGCGACACTTTTTCGCACGTGCAGTGACGGGTCGGTCTTTAGCTGTTCCAGTATGGGAAGAATAGGGGAGGGGTCTTTTTTGAAGCTGTTTAATGCCGGCGCCCACGGAAGAGCGGGGCGGCAGCCTTCACAGGAAAGCCTTCTGACAAGCTCGTTTTCATCTCTGGACCAGACATACATCTGCTCCATCATACGCTGCTCATATTTTATAATAAACGGCCTTATGGCAATTTCCGATGATGAGTATGGAGTGTATCGCTTTAACGCGGCGATAGATGTGTCAAGGTTTGCTTCATCCTGCCCGTAAACCTCAATAAAAACAGGAAAGAACCAGCCAAAACCGTCCAGCCAGGTGCCGCAATGTACTATCACTTTATCAATAATGCCGATGGCTGTGCTGTAATCCTCCGGCAAATATTTTCCTAAATTTACGCTTATACGGTAAATTCTGTCCTTCAGCTCTAAATCTGCCCATGTATCATCCATTATTGATTTTGAAAACTCATCCACTGAAAACGGGCTGTAAACGGATTTGATATCCGATGCGACTTTGTGAATAAGCTCTTGACTCAACAAGTTTTTTATTAATTCCGGCATGTTAATCTTCCTTTTCTCTTATTGGACAGATATTCATTCTCAATGACCCAATACTTGCCGCTTGTATACTCTCATTGCTAAAAACCACGCTGCAATTAATATTCCCGCGCACCACGCAAGGGCAATCCAACCGCTGTTTTCTACGGGAGTTCCGTTAAGGAGCGACCGCAGTACTTCGACCATAGGCGTAAAGGGTTGATGCTTAGCAAAAGTGCCCAAAGCTTTTGGCATGGTTTCTACGGGAACAAAGGATGAGCTGATAAAGGGCAGAAACATTACAGGATAGGCAAGAGCAGCGGAGCCTTCAGCGGTTTTTGCCGTTAGACCCGGAATGATTGCGACCCATGTGAGGGCAAGGGTTAACAGGGTCAGTAATCCAATAACGCCAAGCCATTCAAAAAAACCGGCGCTTGACCGAAATCCCATAATCAGAGCCATAACAATAACAAGACCCAAAGAAATCACGTTTGATACAAGAGATGTCAGTATATGCCCCCACAAAAATGCCGAACGGCTCACCGGCATACTGTTAATCCTCGACAGCATACCGCTTTGCTTATCCAAAAACAACCGGAGTGCAGAATAG
>JGI994J12354_10005771_pt1 | contig 10554 bp, 7 predicted proteins | sample IntmicLarv3ML3BL_FD_12354 | JGI IMG/M metagenome (IMG submission 12354)
TGCGTCAACACCGCATCCACGCGCGCTTTGCCCATATACCGCAGATACGGCAGGACAACCCATCGGCCCGTGTTGTCGCCCAGCTCCTTTTGCGCCTGTCCGCCTCCGTCCCAGATGACAGCCTGCCCGCCGCGCGAAAGCACCAGCGCGTCGCCCTGCCCCACGTCCAGCATCGTGACCCTCAACGGTTTCGGCATAACAAGCATCATCAAAACACCTGCCGCACACAGCCCGCCCGCAGNCCAACGCATCCATCTGCGCCGCCTATGCGCCGCGCCATATGCCGACATCGACAAAGCCGCCAACACCAGCACAACAGCGTATATAGCTAGCAGCCACAACGGCGGCCTGCCCGTCAGCACATTCGCATACGGTACCGCCAGCACCGCGCGGCATATCCACTCGTATGCCCGCAGAATCACATGCGCCGCGCCCGCCGCGAACACGCCCAGCGGCGGCCATATCATGCCCAGCACGCCCGCTAGAAATCCCGAAATCGTCAGCAGCGTCACCGTCGGCAAAATCACGATATTCGCCAGCAAACTAATTGGCGATACGCTGTAGAAGAACCACGCCGTAATCGGCCACGTCGCCAAAAACACAGCCACCGCCGCGCAAACCGCGCGCCGAAAACCGTCTACTGCGAAGACCTTCACCACAATCAACGGCACATGCCCGAAACCCAGCAACTTCTTCAGCGCCCGCTCCACCGCGCCCGTGCCAACCACCAGCGCAAACACCGCCGCGAACGAATACAGGAATCCGACATCCCACAAATATAATGGACTGTATAACAGCAACACAATCGCCGCGAAGCTCGTGGCCGAGACCGCATCCGCGTCCCGCCGCACCACCGGTGCCAAGGCAATCACGCCGAACATCACCACCGCCCGCACCGCAGACGCGCTCGCGCCCGTGAACAGGCAATACAGCGCCACCACGCCAAGGGCAAACAGCCCCGCCGTTCTGCGCGAAAGCCCCAGCCGCGATAGAATCGCAGAAATCGCCGCCGCCAGAATCGTCATATGCGTGCCGGAAACCGCGATAATGTGGTATATCCCTGCGGCACGGTACATCTCGCCGACCTCTTCATCAATGCCCGCCGTGTCGCCCGTAATCATGGCGTTCAGCACGCCTGCGTCCCGTTCGGGCAGCACCTCGTAGAACACCTCGGTCATCCGCCCGCGCACGGCAAACAGCATCGGGCGAATGCCCCAATGCACGCCTCCCGCCTTCATCACATCCGCATACATCTTCGCATCAACGCCCCGCGCACGATGGTACAGCCACTCGTCAAAGCCGCCCGGATTCCGCGCCGTCTCCAGCATCATCAGTTCGCCGAGAACAACGAAATCCTGCCCCTCTTCCACAAGCGTCCCCTCCGGAAAACGCACCAGCACGCGCACCTCTTCGCCATCGATTGACGTGCGCAAAACGCCCGAAACGCTGCCCTTCGCCGAGACTTTCACATTGTTTATCCGCCCGTGCAACGTCATTGCTTCGCCCGTCTTGGCACACACGGCGGCCTTCTCCGCCGCCGCATTATACGCCAGCAAATACCCTGCCGCCGCGAATACCGCCGCCAACAGCACCATCGGCAACAACACACGCTTGCGCAAGCACAGCCAAATCCCCGCGCATACACCGGCAAACAACGTCACCACGCCGATGCCAAGCGCGGCTCCATCCGCGCTCCGCCCCAGAAAAATGCCCGCAACCAAGCAGGCCAAAGCCCACACCAACGGCCGCTTCATCGTCACCATCGCCGCCACCTCGCCTGATGCACCTCCGCATCTCTATCTGGCAATCACATCCGCATCCCGCTCGAAGGGCTTGCTCAAATCATAGCTGAGTCCCTTCGAGTCGAGAATATTATCGTTGTCAATCAAAAACTTAACCTTTTTCACATTCGGAAGCTCCGTCAGCGAATTCACAATCGAATAAATCATCAACCGTTCCGCCGCCGTTCCGCCGGTAAACTTGTTCACAAAATCGGCGGAGAAATCGACATAGCATATGTCGCCCACCGTATACGCGCTGTGCAGCTTCGTGTCCGACGCGATGGTCTTGAACAGCGCATCCGACGCAGGGCCTTTTAACAACTCCTCCACAATATACTGCTCCATCGGCTTGTTCAGGCTCACCTCTACCGAGCGCTTCTCCGCAACCAGTTCCAGCGCCTGGTCATCCGAGAAATACACAATGACCTCCTGCTCATTCACAGGATCGGGTACAACCGGCGCGTTGCCCAGCAGCATGTTCCCGCGGTTCAGCGCCCCCACAGGCTGGCCGTTCAGCGACATCAGCTCCGTCTCGCCGATGTAAAAATACACATCGTCCACGAACGCAAGCTCCGTCAGCGAGTAGACAATCGAATGCAGGCACCGTGCGCTTGCCACGCCGTCTAAGTCGTTATACTCCTCAGAAAAGGTGACCGCCACCGTCACATTGTCCCGCTCCACGCCATACGCATCCGCCTTCGTTCCCTCCACAAGCGTTCCGCCCAGAATCAGCGTCGGCGACGGCACACTGCCGGTTAACGTCGCGGATCTCGGCCCCGCAACCAGCATGTTCAGCACCTCAGACACCAGCTCCGTTCTCTTCGCGCTCGCCGTGAGCGGCCGCGATTCCGTCTCCCACTGGTTCGTCACCGTGTTGACGAAATACAGCTTACTTGATTCCACAGCCTCGTCCGTCTGCCCTGACGACAACCATACGCCAATCCCTACCGCCAGCGCCACAGCCGCCGCAATTCCCAGCGCCGTCCAAACCGGCAGGCCTCTTTTCTTCGTTGTTTTCTTTGTGTTTGTGGGCATATAGACCCCTCCTTGCAATCCGTTTTCCTTGCTTTGGTTTCTCCAATTACACATTCGTCCAGTGTATCGGCAATCTGATAATGAACGAAGACCCTTCGTTCTCCTTGCTCGCCAGCCGAATGCTTCCGTTGTGCAGCATCACCGTTTTGTGCGTAATCGACAGGCCAAGCCCCGTGCCGCCCGTCTCCCTGTCGCGCGTCTTGTCCACGCGGTAGAATCGGGTGAAGACCTTCTGCTGATCCTCCTCGGCAATGCCCATGCCGGTATCCTGCACAGTGATAAAGGCATTCTGATGATCCGCATCGGCAATCACCTTGACAGTGCCGCCCTCGGGCGTATACTTAATGCCGTTTTCGATGACGTTCGACACCGCGAGACTCAACTTCATCTCGTCCGCGTCAATCACCACCGTTTTCACATCCTCAAACAGCAGCTCAATATTCTTCCTCTCCGCCAGCGGGTACAGGCGTTTCAGAATGTCCTCAATCATTTTATTCATCTTTAACGGCGCGATATTCATGTCCGGTTCCGAGCGGTCCAGCCGCACAAGCGTCAGAAGCTCGTTGATGATTGCCGTCATTCTGTCCACCTCGGAGTTGATGTCCGTCAAGAACTCGCGGTACATCTCGTTCGGCACTTCTCCCATCAACAGCAGCGACTCGCTCAGCACCTTCATGGAGCTCAGCGGCGTTTTCAGCTCATGTGACACGTTCGACACAAATTCCTGCCGCGACATCTCCACGCGTTCCAGCTGCGCCGTCATGTCGTTAAACGCCGTGCCCAGCTCCGCAAACTCATCATGGCTCGTCAGCGTGACGCGCTGGTTCAGATGCCCGTCCGTCATCTTCTTCACAATGCTCAAAATGTTCCGCAGCGGATCAATCAACAGCTGGGATATGAAGAACACCAGCACTACAACAATGCCGCCCAGCAGCACCGTTAACAGCACCAAATTCCGCTGCACCTCGCGCAAAATCTCGTTGATTTCATCCACATACACGCTCAGCAGCACCGCGCCAATCACCGCGCCGTCCTCATCCACAATCGACGACGATGCATACATCAGCGAATTGTCCGCGGAAAGCTGCGCCTGATTCTTCATATTCATCGCGTCCACAAGCTCCGGCAGCCACAGCATCTTGCCGACATCCAGCTGCTTCGAATCCGCCGCCACCTGCATCGCCGCGTCCACCACAAGCACGCGCAGGCCAAGATCCGCGCCCTTCTGCATAATCTCAACTTCAAACACCATGCGCTTCGACTCGTCAAACAGGAAATTGGCGGCAGACACGCGATCCGCAATCGTAATCGCGGACTTGCGCAGCTCGGCCGCCCGCTGCTCCGTCAGATACTTCCACATCGTGTCCGTTATGTTGTTCGCAAAAAACAGCAGCGGAATCAGCCCGACAAAAATATACGATACAAACAGCTTCCACCGAAGACTGCTCAACCGATACCCCAATTGCTTCACTTTACTTAAAATAGTAACCAACTCCCCACTTTGTATGGATATACTTGGGGTCGCTCGGATTCTCCTCTATCTTCTCCCGCAGACGGCGCACATGCACATCCACCGTGCGCGCATCCCCCGGATAGTCATACCCCCATACCGTGTTCAGCAAGTTCTCGCGGCTGTATACCTTCGTCGGGTTATCCATAAACAACTCCAGCAAGTCAAACTCCTTCGCCGTCAGGTTCGCCTCCTTGCCGTCAATCAGCACGCGCCGCGCCTCCAGCTCCACCTCGAGCCCGCGCACACGCTTCACCTTCGACCCCGCCTCCTGCACGCTCACCGTGCGGACACTCCGCCGCAAAATCGCCTTGATGCGCACCTTCAGCTCCAGTATATTGAACGGCTTCGTCACATAATCGTCCGCGCCGTATTCCAGCCCCATAATCTTGTCCATGTCCTCGCCCTTCGCCGTCACCATGATAATCGGCACGTTCGAAAACTCGCGAATCATCTGGCACACCTGCAAACCATCCAGCTTCGGCAGCATCACATCCAGCACAATCAGGTCATACGCCTTTTCATGCGCCAGCCGCAGCGCCTCCTCGCCGTCATACGCCGCGTCAACCTCCATGCCCTCCTGCTCCAGGCTGAACTTAATCCCCTTCACGATAAGCTTCTCGTCATCCACCACGAGTATATTGTATGCCATAACAACTCCCCCTTATATATAATCTAGATTCGCATCCTCATTCTCTCACACAAACTCGCGACACGCCCTGCTTGAACATACCCCCAAGCACCAGCGCTTTGCATGGAAGGGCGGCTGGTCGTATCAAATACGGACTGCGTCCGTATTTGATACTGCTCGCCCATGCGTCCAGGGGTGGGCGGGACCCTAAACAACCTCTCGACAGCGCCTCGCCACCCGCTCACTATTTCACACATACCCCATCCTTAATCGCCTCAAACGTCTTCGCCCCGATGCCGGACACCTTGCCCAGCTCTTCCACCGTGCGAAACCCGCCATTCGCCTCGCGATACTGCACAATACTGTTCGCGCGCACCTCGCCGATACCCGGCAGGCGCATCAGCTCTTCCTTCGTCGCGGTATTGATGTTGATTCTTCCATCTGCTGTCACCGCATTTTGCAAATCCGATGTATCCGCAGCAGCTGTCTCGCCCTCCATCGGTACGGTAATCTTCTGCCCATCCAGCACGAACGCCGCCAGATTCAAGGCACTCTCATCCGCGCCCTCGGCAAACCCGCCGGCAACCGCCACCGCATCTTCCACGCGGCTCTCCGGCGACAGCCCATATACGCCGGGATTCTGCACCGCGCCCGCCACATGCACCTTTACCTCCGCGCTCGGCAGCACAGGCGCAGCCTCCGCCATCAACTCTTCTGTCGGTTTCGTCTGCACAGGTGTTAATTCTATTGACATCTTAGGCGTTTGCGACTGCTTATTTGCAATAAAATGGTAACTGCCGCATAAAACAAAGACAATCGCGGCAATAATAATGTATGCCTTCTTCGTTTTCCTGCCCATATGCTTCCTCCGCCAATACGATAATGACTTATTAATCTATTGCCATATTATCATTATACTTGAACCGCCGCCATTTTGCACGCACATTTTTTCATCTTGCCTATTAGGCCGCACGAGTGGTATGATAATATAGAACAACCACGACAAAACCATATTATAGTCATTTAACTTCAAAATCGGTTCAAGCTTCGTTGCAAAATTGCTTGAAGCGTGCAATTTTGCGTCTCGCTTTCATCTGTTTTGAACTAAAACGACTATACCTACACTTCCGGGAGGTTTATTCATTGACTTTGACAAAAAAATTCGTTGCCATCAGCATCGCGCTGTTCACGCTGCTTTCTTGCACAGCCAACGCATATGCCCTCGATGCTGCTGCGGAACACAATACAGACACATCCGCCGCCCAGCCCATAGACGATGCCCTGCCCCCACTCGCCAACACGCAGGCCGCCTGCGTCATGGATGTAAGCACGGGTATTGTTCTCTATGCCAAGGATGCAGACGCGCAGCACTACCCCGCCAGCACCACCAAGCTCATGACCGCTCTGCTTCTTCTGGAGTACGCGGAGGGCAATTACGCCGAGCGCGTGCATTTTTCAAACAACGCCGTCTTCGGCATTGACCGCTTCAGCAGTCACATCGCCATGGATGTGAACGAAACGCTGACCATCGAAGAATGCCTCTACGCCATTTTGCTTGCCTCGGCGAATGAGGTCTCCATGGCCGTGGCAGAGCATGTCGCGGGCTCTGTAGAGACTTTCGCCGTCATGATGACGGCACGCGCGGCCGAGCTCGGCTGCACCGGCACGCAGTTCACGAACCCGCATGGCCTGCATGATTCCGATCACTACACCACCGCGCACGACATGGCTCTCATCATGCGCGCCGCGGCGAAGCACGAAATCTTCCGCACCATCATCGCAACCCCTTCCTCCGAAATCCCGCCGACAGAGCGGCAGCCGGAGCCGCGCCCGCTGTGGAACTCGAACCAGCTCATACAGCCCGGCCGCTATGCCTACGCCCACAACATCGGCGGCAAGACAGGCTTCACAAACGAAGCAAGCCACACGCTTGTCACCTTGCACGAAAAAGACGGCACACAGCTCATCGTCGCCGTCCTGCGCTCCGAGAAAAACGAAATCTACACAGACACCATCGCACTGGCAGACTATGGCTTCTCGCGCTACCAAGACATCGAAGCCGTATCCGGAGACACATACCGCATGGAAACCGATGTCGTGCAAATCAGCGGCGGCGAAACCACCGTCATCGGCTCTTTGCCCGTCGCGCCTGACCGCTCGCTTTCCCTCCGTCTGCCCATCGCGGCAGACGGTGTAGAGGTCGTGCAAATCCCTGTCATCGACAAGCCTATCACCGCGCCTGTCCGCGCGGGCGAGATTGTCGGCTCTTTGCAGCTGCGCTACGCAGGCGCGGTCGTCGGCATGGTGAACCTCGTCGCCGCCGCATCCGTCGATGCCCTCGACAGCGCCGCGCTGCAAGACAGGCAAACCGCCCCCGTCTTTAACAGCACAGACAGCGGCATGGACGCACCCGCAACGCCTCTCCCCAACCCAACAGCCATCGGCGCGAACACGGGCGGCATGCTTCCTTCGCCTACCGTCATTTTGCTATACATCGGCGCGGTTGTTGTCGCGCTTGTCACTGTCACCGCCGCCCTGTATGCCCTGCAACGCCGCCGCGAACGCACGCGCCGCCGCAGTCCCTATCGGCGCACATCGGCAAACCTCGGCCGGGCATACAACCGCCCGCAGGAAACCGCAAGGCCGCACCGCCGCGGCTGGGATCGCTAGACATATGCAAACCGCAGAACCCATCGAGGCCGACGTTTTTCAGAACGTCGGCCTCAAATTGATTCCACCCCGCGCCGCGCGAAGAATCTACCTTTTCCCCAATTTCCTTCTTGCCCCATCCGCGCAACAGGTCTATAATAAATTGTATCTATCTCACACAAACATCGGAGGACATCCACATGCGAATCGGAATAGGCATAGACACCGGCGGTACATACACCGACACGGTTGCATACGACTTTGACACAAAAGCAGTTATGGGCAGCGCAAAGGCGCTGACAACGAAAGAGGACTTGACGCACGGCATCCTCGGCGCGCTGGACGGGCTTCCGCCCGATTTGCTGACCCGCGCGGAGCTTGTCTCCCTGTCCACAACGCTCGCCACAAACGCCTGCGTCGAGGACAAGGGCGGCCACGCACGGCTCATCTTCCTCGGCGGCGACAGGGACATCATCGACAAGCTGGGCGGGGCATACGGCCTGCCCGCCTCGCGCGATATGCACATCCAAGAGGCGTACACCACCTTCTCGGGCGAGGTCACGCGCGAGGCAGACTGGGCTCTCCTTCGTGCACATCTGGCTGAGACGGACTACAGCGGCTGCACAGGCGTAGGCATCGTTGAGTCCAACGCCATCAAAAACGGCGGCGTGGTGGAGAAGGCGGCAAAGGCCGTCCTCCGAGAGACATGCGGCCTGCCCGTCGTCTGCGGCTACGAGCTGTTCAACGCGCTCAACTGCCTGCAACGCGCCTCGGGCACATTGCTGAATGCGCGCCTCTTCCCCGTGATACAGGAATTTCTGGATGCCATTAAAGCCTCCCTCGCACAGCGCGGTATCCATGCCGCCGTTGTCATGATGCGCAGCAACGGCACTCTCATGTCCGAGGCGTTCGCGGCGGACAGGCCTGTGGAAACATTGCTCTGCGGTCCTGCGGCCAGCGTCATGGGCGCGTCAGGCCTGGCAGACGCGCCGAACAGCATTATCGTGGATATGGGCGGCACCACGACGGACATCGCGCTCATCAAAGACGGCATGCCTGTGTCCGCTGTCGGCGGCGTGCGCATCGGCAAATGGCGGACCTTCGTGGACGGGCTGTATGTGAAAACACTCGGCCTCGGCGGCGACAGCGCTGTGCATACAACGGAAAACAACGTGCGGCTGGAATCGTACCGCATCGTGCCGCTGTGCGTCGCGGCAGAGGCGCATCCGCAGATTCTAGCCAACCTCCGCGCGCTGGACGAGTCGCAGGCCATGCACACCTTCCCTCTGCATGAGCACTACATCCTCGTCCGCAGCATCGACGGCAACCCGCATTATTCCGAGCGCGAGCAAGCCTTCTGCCGCGCGTTGCAGAACGGCCCGCTGTCCCTGCGCGAAGCACCGGCCGCCATCGGCATGGACATGTACAGCATTGACGTATCACGGCTTATTAAGGAAGGCATTGTCCAGCTCTGCGGGCTCACGCCTACGGACATCATGCACATCCGCGGCGATTTCAGCCGCTACAGCGCCGAGGCTTCCACGCTCGCGGCGCAGTTTGCCGCACGGAATCTCAACTGCTCCGTTGACGAGCTTTGCACGCGCGTATACGACGAAATCAAGCGAAAACTATACCACAGCATCATCTCTTCCATCTGGGAAAACAGAAATCCGGACTTTTTTAAGAATGGAATGCATAAAGACTTAGAGGATAGAATTGACGAGTGCTGGCACGAGGCTCGCGGCGGGTATGTGAACCCGCTCGCCAGCATGGCCTTCCACACGACGTTCCCCATCGTCGGCATCGGCGCGCCCATCAAGGTGTTCCTGCCCGATGTGGCGGCCGCGCTGGGTACACAGGCCATCGTCGCGGAGCACTACGAGGTGGCGAACGCCTTGGGCGCCATTGTCGGCAGCATCGCCGCAACCTGCACCGTTTCCATCCGTCCGGGTGTTGACAGCGATGATATCGACTGCTTCCACGTCTTCGCGCCGTCCGGCAGGCAGACCTTTGCAGACCTCGCCGCAGCAGAAGCCTTTGCCGCCGATGAAGCCGCCAAGGGCGCTATTGACGAAGCACGCAAGCGCGGTGCCGTAGGCGAGCTGACCGTGACCTGCGACGTTGCGGCAAACGACGCACCCATGCGCGACGGTACCGTTTACCTCGGCGCAGAGGTGTCCGCGCAGGCCGTCGGGCAATTTGCCGCGACTGAATAATCGCTTCTGCACAGGCCGTTTTCAGCATACGTTCGACTGTTTAGAAAATGTTGCACAAGGAAAACCAGCATTTTCAGCAAAAAATAGACTTTTTTCGTCACAGTTCTTGCATCCGCAACGAATATCTGCTATAATGGTCGAAAGTGTTCGTGCATTGGCTCTTTGGCTTGATTTTTTCATGCCGGTGAGCGATTATTGTGCCGGTAACACCCATTATTATAAAACAGGCCGTATGAAACGGCCAAACATCCTAAGGAGGATTTACAAATGGCTAACTGCAAAAACTGCAACACACAGATGGACGACAATGCTAACGTTTGCCCGTCCTGCAACGCAGCTGTTAACACATCGGTATCTGCAAACGACGCAGAAGACAACAAGCTCATGGCAATTCTGGCATACATCATCTTCTGGGTTCCGTTGGTAACAGGTGACTACAAGAAATCGCCGTTCGTAAAGTTCCACCTAAATCAGGCGTTTGTTCTACTCATTGTTACAGTTGCTTACAGTGTCGTTTTTAGTATTCTTTCGGTTATCTTTGCTTTCCTCGGCGCTATCGGCGGCATTCTTATCATGCTTCTTGGTTTGATTTATCTTGCTATTTCTGTCCTGTATATTCTGGGCATTGTCAACGCAGCTACAGGCAAGACAAAAGCTCTTCCGATTATCGGCGACAAGCTTACAATCTTGAAGTAATCTGCTTTCTACAAAACAAACAAGGGCATCCGCCAC
>JGI994J12354_10005772_pt1 | contig 10554 bp, 4 predicted proteins | sample IntmicLarv3ML3BL_FD_12354 | JGI IMG/M metagenome (IMG submission 12354)
AATTCTTGTGCCGCTTCTTTAATCAATCGAATATCTTCGGGATTTTCGGCATTCAAAAGTGTCGCTACTTCGGGCAGCGACAAGCGTTGTTTGTTCAACGATTTTTGTACAATTTCTTGTATGCGTGCCGTGTCGCCAAGTTCTGTTTGCAAAAAAATTTCGATTTCCGCCGCATCGATAAAGGGTTGCATTGGAATATCCGGTATTTTATATTTTTCGGGTGTAAATTTCATTTTAATATAAATTGAGCCGATAAAGTTACGCTTTTTTAAGTTTGTCGGCAATTTTGTTTGTTTAATGCAGAAAGCCCGCTCTGCGTATCACAAGCGGGCTAAGCATTTATTTTTGTTTAATTTTTATTTTCTTACTTTGGAGAAAAGCAAAAAATAATATGCGCCAATTAACACCGAAACAACTCCGATAATTATTACCATCACATTCATTGTAATTTCGGGATAGCGCACAATAATCACCGCAAAAATAGCGACTAATAATGCCACCAACAAAAACCAAAGCCATTCGGGATAACCGAATTTTTTCGCGGTAATTGCCAAACTTAGCAATTGAATGCTACGAATCAACATCCACAAACCAATGGCAATGCCCAACAAAATGGCTAAAAGATTGGGGAAAATTAAAATGCAAGTTCCAAGCACAACAGCAAAAATTCCCGCCGCGAGAATATACCATTTTCCGGTATTTGTTTTTTGCTCTTTTATATAAGTCCAAATAGCCGAAAGACCAACTATCAACAGCGCTACAAACAATGTTATTTCAATTATTTGTATAAAAGTTTCCGAAAAAGCAATGAGCAATATTCCCAATATAGAGAATAATAATCCGTAGCCCAAAAGGCTCATTTTGCTTGTGTTTTTCACGATTGTTGTTTCCATATTTTATTGGTTTAAAGGTTTTAAAAATATAGACAAATATAGGGAATATTTTTTGAGAAATATTTATCGAATTTTATAAAAAATCAAGCAATCCGTATAAAAACAAGGCGAGCAGCCTAACCGACTGCCCGCCTCTCCTAATCTAAACCTATGAAAACCTATTTCGTATACTATGACTATAGAAAATCAAAAAGGTTTATTTACAAGTTAAAATATTTTTATACTAATTTAGCATAGGCTTCTGCATCAAGCAATTCAGCTATTTCGTTCGGTTCAGAAAGTTTAACGCGAATAATCCAACCTTTGCCATAGGGATCTTCGTTTACCAATTGAGGTGCTCCTTCCAATTCGGGATTCAATTCCAGCACTTCACCTGATAAAGGCATGAAAGCATCTGCCACTGTTTTTACCGCTTCTATTGCGCCAAAAATTTCACCAATTTCAAGCGTTTCGCCTTCGGTAGTTACATCTACAAAAACGATTTCTCCTAATTGACTTTGTGCATAATCGGTAATACCAATTGTTGCCACACCGTTTTCAACAAGCACCCATTCGTGCTCTTTTGTGTACTTTAGATTTTGAGGTACGTTCATAGTTTGTTGTGTTTTTTTTAATTGTTTATTTATAATGAAATATTTATGCTCAATCCGGCGTTGGTGTTCGCGGTTGCAATCGACGACACATAAGGTTTGTTTACCAATCGGTCGAAGAACAAGCGCATCGTTATATTGTTGCTTACCGTATAATCTGCCGATACTTTAATTCCCACATTATATTGTCCGTTCGAAATTTGAGGAATGGCATCGTCTGTTAATATGATTTTACGCAAAATTGTCATATCGTCTTGAATAGAAACATCGGCGCGTAAACGAAGCGTTGTTTTCACGTTTTTCGAATTGTTTTGTCCGAAACGGAATATCAACGGAATATTATCGAAAGTATAACCTGCTCCGAAAACATATTTAGTTGTGCGGTTTTCCATCACTTGATTATTCGACATGCTCAAAGATAAAGTTCTATTTTTCACCCATTCGAAACGTGTCGAAAGATTGTTGTTCCAGCCAATATCAATATAAATCGGAGAAAAATCTTCACGAATACTGACCATTTGCATATCGCGCATCGGAATAAAATCGCCCAAAACATTTCGTCCATCGGCTATGTCTGCCAAAGTGTAGGCTTGATTTAACAGAAACGAGTTTACGGCATAAGTCGAAGAATATTTACTCATTAAAGTAAACGAAGTAATCAATTTTTTCAACGATTCAACTTTCGATAATCCGGTGTAAGTAAGTTGCCAATTGGGCAACGGAATATTCGGGAATGGCGATAAGTTTACCGAGCCTGCAGATTGTCCGGTGTAAGCCGCCAAAAATGCCGGAATCAACACTTCTTGTGCCAATGGACCAAATCCAACAGGGAAACCTGTGTCGGGATCTATATCATTCGGATTATAATTATCTTGTCCTGCCAGCGCTCGATTGTTGGCTTGTCGGCGTGCAATATCGTAACGATTTTCTAAAAATTTATCGAATGCTTTTGACGCAAAATTATTTTTGGTAGTCGGATTTTCAAATGCCGAAGACAAACTTATAATCGACATGCTGAAACTTCCGGTTGATTGCCGTTGATTGCCATTTGTCGTTACATTATACCAAGAATTATTTTCCGAATAACTACGATTAAACATCACCTCAATACGCAAATCTGTCCACGGTTCAAGCGTTGCACGAATATTCCACATAGAAGTATGTGTCATCAAATAAGGATTTATAACGGAAGTATCGGCACTCAACCAATTTTGCGCGCGCGCATAATCCAAAAATCCTTCGTCTTGCCAACCTAACACAAAAGGCCAACCCGGCGCCCACGAACCACTCGATTTTCCCCAACCCATTGTGCTGGCATAAGGTATAAATCCGGGCAAAGTTGTTGTTCCTTTTTCGTTATAGCTCACCGAAATATTTTTCAACATCATGGCAACACGAATAGCCGCTTTTCCGGCTATGTTGAGCGGATTTTCTTTCTTCGGAACGCGTCCCGTAACTTTTACCACTACGGCAGTAGCATCTTCCGCTAAAGTTACTCTTAAGGTATTTTTATCTACAATATCTACTTGCCCTTCTATTTCTTTTCCTTCGGAATTCACTATTTGTGTGCGAAGATCCAATGTCCCCAAATTGTGTCGAACCGTTCGCCGTCGATTTGCCGTAAAGCGCAATTTTCCGCTTTGGAAGGTTTTATCGACAAGTTCTTTCGGCACATTTCCCTGTCCCAAAAATTCGCTATTTATCTTTCGTAAAAACGGAACTCTGTTATATAAATTATCAAACGAAATAGAGCCGTTAATACTTATGTCATTCATGTTGGAAATGGTATTCCCCGGATCGTACGAATCGTCGTTCAAAATCGGAGCGCCTTCCCATGTGTAACCAGCCCTATAGAGTACATTTGCCGACATAAATGAAAGTATCGGAATTTTATTGATAGGAATTCTCCAATCCACATCGATTTGTTGGTTGTAGAAAATATTTCTACCAAGATTCCAGAAATTTGTCCAAGTAGAATCGTGCCAATGGCGATATCCTTCGGGATCTATATTTTTATTGACAATTCCTTCCGGCTCATCAATTCGCGCACGATTTGTAGCTCTAAAATCTATTTTTATCGAGCGTGTCAAATCCCAGACAAAAGCAAAATTCGCGTCCCAAGTAAAGTCTTTGGAAGCCGTTGGCAGAATAACCACATCCGGTGCCGTAATGCTACGGAATTGCATTTCGCGATAAGTTCTATGAATATCTGTGTTAACAGTAAATTGATTTGGATATGGATTGATATTAAAATCACGAATTATTTGCAGCCAAGGAGACCTCAACCAACTTACATTTTTCAACGGTTCTAAATAGAAAGGTTCTACGTTGTAGGCATAACCCAAATTGAACGAATAATTTTTATCTATTTTATGATCTGTTCGCGGATTACTTCCAAAAACTTCGTTGTAAGCAAAACTAAGCGTCAAATTCGACAAACTGAGTGCTTGCGGCTTAACAGAGTTTGCAAATATTCGGACATTTGTCGCGTTAAACGATAATCGCCGTGTATAGTCTTGCGAAAGTCGCCTTATCGAATCGCGTTCATAAGAGGTCAAATTGCGCATGGCATCGTCGTACGTGATATCTTGGTCGAACGGATAATATTGCGGGTTCGTAAAGTTTTCGGAAAATCCGAAGAATATCGGCAAACGAACACCAACACTTTTCGGGAAGAATACGCCTAATTCAAAATTGGAGATAATATCATATTGATAAACGTAATCTTTCGAACGTTCGTTCATCTTCGATTCTAATCCTCCGAAGTTGGGCGTTGTCATATTTCCCGATACGGTAATATTTCCTAAATCGGCTAATTTTGCAGACATGCGAGCGTTTGCGGCAAATCCGCTTGATTCGTTAAAATTCGTTACTCGCAATTCATTTACCCACACTATTACCGATTTTTCCAACCCGTCATCGGGTTGCAGATTTTTTTGTTTAGACGGATTTCTAACCCCTATCATAATAGTACGAACACCGCTCAAATTTGGATTTCCGGCGATACGAATTTTATTTTTTGCGCCATGTGCTTTTTCAAATATTGCTGTAATAGAGCCTCCGTTTTCGCGAATATAATCGTTCCGTTCTAATTTTGCTTCGGTAAATATATCGAGATCTATATCTAATTTATTGTCGGGGAGCCAAACTTGTTCGCGTTGATTATCGCTATAATAACCCGGAGCAGTAAGAGAAAGCGGAATTTCGTATTCATAATAGTTGTAGCGATAATCGGTACCGATACGCACAAACAAAGAAACATCGTTGTCGTTCAACTGTTTTCCAAGCATCGCTTCGGCGTGCACATCCATTATTAACCGACGATATTGACGGAAATCGAAAGTTACATTTTTATAAGCCGCGCGCGCATCGCCATCGGCTAAATCGGAAACACGCAATTCCATTGCTTGTTCGTTTAATTGACGAGCTTGATATTGTCCCGGATCTATTTGGCGCGTTGTGCCCGGAGGCAACACATAATTTACCGGCTGGCGTTGCGAATTTTCTTCAATATTTACTGCCGAAATATCAAATCCTGCATTCGACATTTCCGGCAACGCTACGCCTTCTTGTCCGTCCAACAACGATTGATTATAACGTCTCCATTCGCCACGCACCAATTGGAAAGTGGCAAAACGCAAAGTAGTAGTATCTGTAAATCCTCTCATAAACATTCGCATAAAACGAATAGATTTAAAATCGGAAATCCCATTTATTGCTTTTCCTTCGTTAATCGGAATTTTTATTTGATAAAATTTAACGGTTTGCACACCCGGGAAATCCGACTTGGTAATTTCACGAACATCGGTAATATAATTACTTCCAACACGCATATTTTCCGGGCGCAAGTCCAGTTCGTATTGGTAGTAACTTTCCGTTTCATTCATCGTATAATCACGGTTCATGTCTTCCATGTCCGGATTAGGTGTTGACATTGTGTTTTCACCGTTTGTTTGTTCCGGCGGCAAAGAGTTTCCTTCTGTTCCGTTGTAATATTTATAGCGTTCCATAATAGTCGCTTGACTTGCATCGTACGACGGATCTAAATAATAAACATAATCATCGGTGGACGGATCTTTTTCGATTTTTTGTCGAGCTTCGGGACTTAACGATAATGAATTAATATTGTTTATATAATTTGCGAAAAATGTTCTTTCATATTCATCGTTCAAACCATCGTAACCGAGATCTTGGTACATCCGTTTTTCATAATCGTTATCAAAAGTCAATGTAATTTGCGGATCTTTCGGCACGCGTCCCCAAACCGAAGTTATAAAACGAGCGGTATCTTCGGGGTGGCTCAATCCGTTTTCAAACGATTTCAATCCATCTCTCAATATATCTTCCGAGATATTTCCTAAGTTAAAATATAATTTTCCTCCTTGTGAATTCGGATTATACACAAATGGATCCATAACCCAAAATTCGATATAATCGTAATTCGCCGTTTCAAAATCGGTAATTGGCAACGAACGCTGCATACCTCCCCAATTTAATTGAGGCGAAAGCAATCGTCCATCATAGGCTAAATTGTTGGTGCGATAATTATAAGGTCCTCTTTCGTCGGGATAATAGTTTATATTCAATACCGACATGTTTGTCGGAGAACCAACTACTTGCTCGCGTTCGGGGAACAAATCATTTATATAAATTTCACATACATTCCAATTTTTCTGATATTTATCGGGATTTGCTCGCATGTATGAGGGAGTGTAAGAACTATTTCTCAAAAAGTCGGGATAAATATAATACCACGACAACAAAGCTCTATTATATCCCGAACGTAAATCGTTTGACAAATCACCTTCGGGGAAAAGTTGCGGCTGCCCTTGCGGAACACTTGCCAAAAACCACATGTTTTGACTGCGCAAATCCAAGGCTGTTTGACTTCCTTCAAAATCGTCGATAAAAGCGGTGCCACCACCGGAGCCAACCGCAGAAGCGTGTCCCGGTAAGAATTGTGCAAATTCCGCATCAAAAGAAATAGACGAATTTGCTTTTGTTGATAAGAAAGGCAAAGCATCTACCGCTTTTGTCAGCCACGGCGCATCGGTTTTAAACGAAGTGTTCACCCCCCAAATAGTATTGGAAATCGGCTCATCGCCCCAATTTACTTTTTGCGTAAGCGGACGTTCGCTCAAATGCAACAAGGTTCCACCGATATAAAAGTTTTCGTTAAAAGTATATTTCAATCGAGTACCAATCATTGTTTTGGTTTGCATATTAAACAACTCTTGGTTTTCCAACGATACTTTTATCGGAATTCCCGATTCCAAATACGAGCGATTGAGAATACGCACCGTTCCCAACATATAATTTACTTCGTAATCGACACCTTCTATCAATTTCACACCGCCGGCAGTTACCACCACCGAACCTTGCGGAACATTCATGGCATTCAGTCGAATTTCATCGCCATTTTCCGATTGATAACTTCCGACAAGTTTGAATCTGTTTTTTTCGGCAACACTTTGCGCTTTGGTTAAAGTAGAATCATACAATTCTTTGTACACATACTTTTCGGCAAGAATAGGATCATTTATTTGTTTTTCCAAATAACTTCCGAATGGCTCTAACACAGGGAAAATAATTCGTCCGCGAGAAGCTAATACGGTTACACCTTCTACAAAGTCGAAAATTCCATCGGCACCGGCATCATTTTGTGAATTAAGATTATCTAAATTCAAAACGCGCAACAAGGGTTTTTGAGCAATTTGACTTTCTGCAATATAAGGCAAAGCCGTTCCTGCTTCCGCGTCTTCATACATTACATCGAGATAAAAATCGGCTTGATTGATACGATAAGCATCAATGGCATAAACGTTTTTCATCATCAAACCCCAAGTTGGTAGTTGTGGTGAGAAATTTGTTCCTTTCAATAATTTTAATGCCAAAGTATTGGGCGCTACAACTCCGTCTGTCGATAATTCCCCAACAATATAAGTCACGCCGTAAGCTTCGTATTCGTAAGCAACAGCCAACACTTCGTCGCTGTTCAACGCCATATTCAACGATATATAACCTAATTGCTCATTTACGGTATAATCGTTCGGCGTAAGTTTACGCGCGTTTTCCAATTTTTCGAAATCGCTACCACTTCTCAATCCCAATCCTGTTAAAAAGGAAGTAGATTGCGAGAAGTCACGGAAATTATTGGAATGTATATTTACGTTAGTAAACAAATTATTACTCTTGTTATCGGGATATCCGTTGCCTTTACCGGGTTCGGCAATTGAATTGTAAATATCGTCGCGTTCGCCGGCGTCAATGAAACCGACAATGTTCCGAGTTTCTTCAAAACGTCCGCTTTTATTGGTAACCCAAACTTCAACGCGTTTAATATTTATTCCCGACAAAATGAGCGGCAATCTGCCCAACCATCTATCGTAATTATTTTTAAAAAATTGCGAAAGGAAAAAGTGTCGATTCGCATCGTATTGGTCAGAATTTATTTCAAAAACCGTAGTTTGTCCGCCACCTTTCATTTCCACCGTTTGCGATTCGGCGCGTTGTTGTGAAAAAACAGTCGAAATATCTAATTTTCCGAAACGCAAATCTGTCCGTAATCCGAATAAACTATGACTTCCGGTAATCAACGAACCATCTAAGGGGAAAGTAATATTTCCGGCTTCTATTTTTTGAATAATATCATCTTCGTTGCCGACATAATCTACTTTCAAATTCGATTCAAAATCGAATGTTGCTTCGGTATTGTAATTAAAATTCAAATTTATGCGGTCACCGATATTTCCCGTAATATTAAATTGCATTTTGGCTAAAAAGTCGAAACTGAAAGCAGTTCGATAACGCTCTGCAATCAGTGGGTTATCGGAATAACTCCACTTTCCGCCAAACGTTAAATCGACCGACATTTGCGGATTGATGACGATTTCGCTAGATCCAAAAATTTTTGCAAAAGCCTCGCTTTTCACGCCAAATCGAAGACTCGAAGGCAGCAAATTGTCTCCCAATCCGAGTCCGCCCGCGCCATCGCTTCGCTGTTGCGCCCAACCACTACGAATGGTTTGCACAAATTGCTCTCGCTGATATTCTTCGGACGACAACACCTTGTATGGCATTGTTTGACGCTTGTCGTAAGCGTGGTAGTAAAGATAATTTTGTGTTACGGGATCGTACACCACAACCGGCTGTTCCGGCACTGTCTGTGCTTTTGCAGGAATAATCGCAAAAAAGACACAGCTAAGTAAAATAAAAAGCCAACGGTTACCCATCATCATAATTGTTTCAAAGCAGCTTTAATTAGTTCTTCTGTGGAATAGGCTGCATTTTCACGCAACAAGGTTTGTAGGGCTTTTTCGGCAGGGGCTTTGCTAAATCCAAGCATTATCAACGCCGACAAAGCTTCTTCGTGTTGTCCGAAAGAACCGATTGAATCGGTTGCAGACAAAGTCGCTCTTCCGATTTTATCTTTCAAATCAATAACCATGCGTTGTGCTGTTTTTAAACCAATACCTTTAATACTTTGTAGTTTTCGGACATTATCTTGCTGAATAGCCGCGCTAACTTCAGCCGATGAAAGTGATGATAAAATCATGCGAGCCGTATTAGGTCCAACTCCCGAAACTCCTATTAATAAACGAAAAACGCTTCGCTCTTCTTTTTCAAAAAAGCCGTAAAGCTGTTCCGTATCTTCTCTAACAATATGATGCAGCCATAGCTCTACTTGCTTTTGCTGACCGATATGTCCATAAGTTTGTAGCGAAATATTAATAGCGTATCCTATATTACCGGTCTCTATAACTACGTAAGTAGGTGTTAGTTCCGCTACAATTCCTTTTATAAATTCATACATAAAAAATCGGCAACTAAATAGTGTATCTTACAAAAGTACTACTTTTTATTTATCAAGTAAAATATTTTTTACTTCACTCCCTGTTTAGAGCCCTCATTTAGAATAGATATTTGGCTGTTTTCTTTTTTTTGCGTATTTTTGCCCGCCTATTTTATACTAAATTTTATAAACACATGCAGCAAAAACAGCAAACGCTAAAGCAAGAAATATCGTTTACCGGCAAAGGCTTGCATACGGGGCTTGATGTAGAAATGATAGTTTGTCCGGCTCCAACGAACCACGGCATAAAATTTCAACGTATCGACCTTCCTGAGCAACCGATTATTGACGCAGTAAGCGACAATGTAACTGCCACCGAAAGAGGAACTACCTTAGAAAGCAACGGTGTTAAAATCAGCACAATTGAACACCTAATGGCTACATTATTCGGTTTAGGTATTGATAATGCATTAGTTAAGATAAACGCTCCGGAAGCTCCCATTCTTGATGGAAGTGCTCGTATTTTCGTGGAAAAAATTCTCGAAACAGGTGTTCTGCCTCAAAAAGAAAAACGATTTGTCTATGAAATTCGGGAAAAATTTGTTTATCGAGACGAAACAAGCAATAAAGAAATTGTATTTTTGCCCGACGAAAATTTTAGCGTCGATTTAATGATTGATTTTAACTCTCATGTCGTTGGGAATCAATATGCGCGACTAAATGCTATCGAAGATTTTGCGACAGATATAGCGCCTTGCCGAACTTTTGTTTTTTTCCACGAAATTGCTCCGCTTTTCAAAAACAATCTTATCAAAGGCGGCGATATGGAAAACGCAATTGTAATTGTAGAAAAACCTGTGCCGCAAGAAGAACTGAATCAAGTTGCGGCAATGTTCAACAAGCCAACAGTAGAGCGTGTTGCAACCGGTTATTTAAACAATTTGGATTTACGTTTTCCGAACGAAATTGCACGACATAAATTATTGGACTTAATGGGCGATTTAGCATTAATCGGTTTCCCGATAAAAGGAAAAATTATTGCTACAAAACCCGGACATCAAATAAATACCGACGCGGCTAAAACATTACGCAAATTAGCGAAAAAAGAAGCCTTGAAACCGGTTGCTCCACGCTATAATCCAAACGAAGAACCGCTAATCGATATCAACGGAATTCGGAAATTATTACCACACCGTCCGCCATTTTTATTAGTCGATAAAATTATTCAACGCACCGACGAAATTGTTGTCGGAATTAAAAATGTAACGATGAACGAGCC
>JGI994J12354_10005773_pt1 | contig 10552 bp, 7 predicted proteins | sample IntmicLarv3ML3BL_FD_12354 | JGI IMG/M metagenome (IMG submission 12354)
TCGATGGGAACAAGGTTTTGACGCTTTCATAAGTGCTGCAACACTTCTTCTACTATTGGCAATCGTTGCATTCGTTTCCTTGCTTGCCGCTCGTAAGATACGAAAGCTGACGCCTGTAAATGCGTTAAGAGGCGAATCGCTTTCACGCAAAAGCAAGCGCAATCACATACAGCTCGAAAAGACAAACGGGAATCTCTCCTTTGTACTCGCGCTAAAATATATTGCACAAAATTTAAAGCAAAGTCTGATGGTTACTATAATCCTTGCCTCTGTAACATTTATCGGCGTCTTTGGTATGATTATGTTTTATAATTCTACCATTAACACAAGAACTTTTGCAGAATTTCCTGGTATGGAAATCTGCAATGCAGTAGTAGTACTCAATCCAGAATTAGAGCAGGATATAGCCGTAAATACGATTCTTGAAATGGAAAATGTTCGCAAGGCACAGTATCTCGATGAAGTACTTGTAAATATAGAAGATGCCGATGTAACTGCATATTTAATGGAAAGTTATGATGGCAAAGAATCACGTCTTGTTTATGAGGGGCATTACCCTGAATCTAGCAAAGAGGTAGCTCTTGCTGGTATTCTCGCTGAACGTTTGGAAAAGAAAGTTGGTGACACGATTCGTATCACAGTCAACGATACAACAGAAGTCTATCAGATCGTTGGCTTAACCAATGGTGCCAACATGGGAGGCATGAATATCTCCATGTTACAAGCAGATTATATGGCAGCGTACCCTGACTTTCGTACACAGGCGTTATACATTTACTTAGAGCCAGACACAGATGCCGAAACATTTATAGAAATGTTAGAAGATACCTTAGACAAGGAAATGCTTCTTAACACATCGAACTTTGACAAACTACTCGCTGATGGCATGGCTGCCTATCAAAGCATTGTAGCACTCATGGGAATTGTCATGTTCACTATCACACTCCTTGTCATTGCCCTTGTCGTTTATTTTGTAATCGGTTCTTCCATTATTAGACGCAAGAGGGAACTCGGTATCCAAAAGGCACTCGGTTACACAACCTTGCAGTTGATGAACCAGCTTTCTATGGAATTTTCCATTCCGATTATTTTAGGTAGTATTATTGGTAGTATCGGTGGTGCTCTCTACACTAACCCAATGCTCTCACTTTCTATGAAAGGAATGGGAATTATGAGGGCCAACTTTATTATTGTTCCTGAGTGGGTGGTTGTTCTTAGTATTGGTATTATTGTATTTTCTTATCTGCTGTCTTTGCTTGTTACTTGGCAAATTCGTAAAATTTCAGCTTATAGGCTTGTGACGGAGTAGTTTTTGTCACGCTAACACAAATTGTTGATTATCAAGAACCGAAACTCTATTTTATATACTAGGAACTTGCTTTCCTAGTATATAAAAACCCTCTGGGGGAGCACACACAAATCTTCCACATGGATTCCTCCCAATGAGAAAAAGAATTTCAAATAATGTTTTCCTATTTCTAAATTTCCTAACTCAAATTCTGCTTTGGCTAATTCTTGATTCTTACCAGTCAATGTTTCTGTCCGAATATATTTTCCATCAATAAAAACTGAATAAGGCAACTGTGCCATTTCATTGTCAATCATTGCTCGTTCACTCACGACTAGCTTGTAATTAGCTGGTTGCTCCACCTCAAGACAGTATACTGTCGTAGAATTTCGTCCAGTATTTAGCGAATTGCTCGCAAGTCTAGTATCGCCTTTCACTAAGATTGGCGCTGTATCAACCAATGATATATCCTCATTACTAGCAAGCGTTTCTAACTGACGTTCTAGCTCACTTATTTCCCCAATACTACGCAAAAAACTTGGAAATTTCATGAGAACCTTGCAAATATTTTTCGCATTTCTTTGAAGTTCCCCTCTCGTCACTCTTCCACTAGCAAGTTCTTCTTCTAAATTATCATTGTTACTATTTTCGATAGCACTTCTTGTAACCATCATCAAATCATTTTGTGCTTTCACATTTGCTGCTGCATTTTCCAAGGTTCCCACCTCTCCTGCATAATTGCCACGCGCCCACCAGTCAGTCATCACAATACCTTGAAATTCCCACTCATCACGCAAAATTGTAGTAAGCAGTTCATAATTACTAGCTGTATAAAATCCATTTAACGGACCATATGTACTCATAAGCGAGTATGCACCTGTTTCTTTTATGGCAATTTCAAAGCCTCGCAAATAAATTTCTCTTAGTGCTCGTGTTGATAACACTGTCTCTGCAAAGTGACGCCTAAATTCTTGATTATTACAAGCAAAATGTTTGATAGTTCCAGTCACTTGGTATTTGTGCATGGAGTGAATTTGTGCCGCTGCTAATTTCCCTGTCAAGAATGGATCCTCTGAGAAGTATTCAAAATTGCGACCATTCAAAGGACTTCGGTGAATATTAATTCCAGGCCCTAGCAAGGTATCTATTTTGTTTTTTCGCATTTCCAAAGCCTCATACTCAAACAAAAGACGACTCAATTCTTCATTGAATGTGCAAGCTAAGGAAGTTCCATTTGGCATTGCAAATGCGAATGTTCCACAGTCCATTCGAATTCCACTTGGTCCATCTGCACAGCAAGCAATCGGTATCCCAAAGTTTAAGAGTGACTGTGTAACACCACCAAAAGCTCCTGCTGTACCAGCCGTAACCTTTTCTGAGGACATTCCCTCACCTCTAGCAATATGAATCAAATCTTTATCAGAAAGTTGAGCAATAAAAACCTCCAAATCTACTTTCCCATTGAATACATCTACTAACTTAAAACCCGTATCACCTGTTTGTTCAATAGCCTTTGGTATATCACCGAATGGTTTTTCCCTTGCTTCTCGCCTAGTCCCCACCGTTTCCCATGTCAACTCCTTACTACGTCCATTATCAGTACCTGGTTTCATTCGCCTGAAATTTTCTGTCGGTTCACACGCTGAGGTTGCCTCTTTCGTAACGATTAATTTTGGAATGTTGTATGTTTTTACCTTTGTAGTTTCTTCTACGCTTTTGCCTATGTAGAAATGATAATCTCCCGCCTCTAGTGCAAAACAGTTCTTATTACCTGTCACACCACTATCGTCAAAAGATGAAATATAATATTTAGAAACATTGACTGTAATATCTTCCGATTCTCCCACTTGAAGTCTCTTGGTTTTCGCAAACCCACACAGGCTACGGCTCGCCTTGCCAAGTTTCCCCTGTGGCGCCTCCAAATAAATTTGAACCACTTCTTTGCCGACATATTCTCCTTGATTCATTACCGTAAATTGGAATTGATAGCTCTCTTCATCTTCGTCAGTATGTACAAGCTCTGTTTTAAAAGATGTATAAGACAATCCAAAACCGAATGGGTACACGACTTTTTCTGGTGCAAACGTTGAAAAATAACGATACCCGACGTAAATGTCCTCTGTATACAAATTTTGTTTTTCATCTCCAAAATTAGCAGTTGATGGATAATCTTGAATATCAAATGCAATCGTATCACTTAAACGTCCCGACGGCGTTTCACGCCCTGTAAGGATATCCAATACGCCCATGCCACCCTCTTGTCCTCCTTGCCATACATACAAGACTGCTTGTGGATTATATTGTTTCACCCATTTCATATCAATAATATTACCAACATTTAACAGAACAATCGTATTGTCAAATACGCTCGTAACATTGTCTAACATTTCATGTTCGTTATCGGTCAGCAAATAACTACCCGACGCCGCTTTATTGTCTTGATCTTCACCAGCCGTTCGCCCAATAATGACAATCGCTACATTTGATTCTTCTTTTGCCTTTTGTGCAAATTCCTTACTAATTGGCATTTCAGCTTGAAACCAAGGCTCTGCTGCCCAGCCAATCCCTGTATCAAACGGATTGTCTTGCAACCAACTTTTATATGTATCTAAAACAAAATTATTTAATTCAATACTTTTTTCATTTTGTATAGCCTCTAGTATTCCTTTTACATAGGAAGTATTTACCATACCACCAGATCCTGTGCCACTTTTGTAGTAATTAAATTGCGTGCGCCCAAATAATGCTACTTTCGAAAAGTCCTTAAGTGGTAAAATACTGTTTTGGTTTTCTAATAATACACACCCCTCAGCGATTGCTTGACGGGCAACCTTTTGATATTGACTCACATCATAAACAATTTTTTTCATCTCGTGCCTCCTTTTACAGTAAATCTATTTTTATGGCAATATATGCCCTGCTGCCAAATAGATATCGTACCATTCTTGCCTTGTTAAGGATACTTCACATGCCTTGCAAATATCCGTAAAGCGCTTTTGATTTGTCGTTCCAATCACCGGTTGCATATTTGCTGGGTGACGTAGAATCCAAGCTACAACAATCGCACTGTTTGATACATTATATTTCTCTGCTAGTTGATCAATGGTTACATTTAGTTCTTTATACTTATCACTTCCTAAAAATACTCCCTCAAAGAAACCATACTGGAAAGGTGACCATACTTGAACCGTAATATCAGATAGTCTGCAAAAATCTAAAACATGACCATCTCTACTTATCGCACCATCTGTCATCATGTTTACTTCTATTCCTGTTTGAACCATAGTAGCATTCGTCGGGCTGAATTGCAACTGATTTGCCACTATCGGTTGTTCCACATATTTTTGTAGTAACTGCATTTGCATAGGGTTTTGATTAGATACCCCAAAATGTCTCACCTTGCCAGAGGTTGCCAACTCGTCAAATGCTTTCGCCACTTCTTCTGGCTCTACTAACGCATCTGGACGATGAAGCAAATATACATCTAAATAGTCTGTTCTTAATCGTTTTAAAATTTCATCTACCGATTCGAGAATATACTCTTTCGAGAAGTCAAATCTTTTTCCTGGCACTATTCCAGATTTTGACTGTAACATGATTTTCTCTCTTATCGATGGTTTCATGTCAATTACTTCTGCAAAAAGACTTTCACACTCTCCATTCCCATAAATATCGGCATGATCAAAAAAATTCGCACCTAATGCTAATGCATTGTCAATATATGTTGCTATTTCTGATTTTTCTAAATCGCCAATACGCATACAACCAACAGCAAGTGTTGGTACCTTTAACTTACTTTTTCCCAAATAAATTTCTCTCATAATATCTTCCTTTCTGAATATGCTTATAATTATTTCTTCTAAAAAGGTGGTGTTGGCAAAAACCAGCACCACCCTTTCTCATAATCTTTGTATCATACACCAACACAAAGATGTTTCATTATAGACCCGCACTCCACCTAATTCCTCGATGAAGAATGGTTTTAAAACTCTCATTACTCCAAGCCACATCATCATGTCCTGATGCATAGGTAAACACACGACTATTCTTGTACTGTCTTGTCCACCCAATAGTTTGAATACTATTTGGATTATCCGTCCTTAGCAAAATATGATTCCCCTCTTCTTCGGGTTCTCCCATAATGTACGCTTCATCTATCACTTCGAAATCTTCTAACCCTTTTGTAATAAAATGCTCTTTGTCAGCAATATACGTTTTTACCGTTTCGTTTTGTGTATAACGAAACAGACCATCTGCTCCACGCATTTTCAAACCACAAACATCGGTGTATAAATCCATTTTCTGAAAACTTAGCAAGGCATGATGTAATATGATAATCCCTTGTTTTGTTTCACCCATGTTCTCCGTCAGATACTTATAAAGAGGAGTATCTGGAGCTGGTGGGTCCCAGTTCATACTAAAATATAACACCGTATCATAACTGTCTCGATTATCTTCGTCTTGAACAAATAAATCAACAGGTTGAACATAGCATTCGCAATCAGTAAAGGATTCTAACATTTTTTGAAAATTCACCACATCATATGGGTGGTTTTCTACCAATGCAGCAACTTTTATCTTCTTATCCATTCATATTCCCTTTCTGATTTATTCTCCATAAACCTTATCACGAATAGCCTTAACATATTCGATTGTTTTATCTGTCTCGTATTTAAAGTCTACCTCTTCTTTGCCATTTGTACTAACCCAAGGGCAAGCAATAGATACACCTTTCGTATAGTTGATTTCTTTCAAAACGCTAAACAAGTGTGTTAAAATTTCTTCTCTCTTTCCAACATTTGGTTGTGCTCCACCATCTCCTTGAATATGAACATTAATGCAATATTCTGGATATTTCAAGATATCTTCCAAAGGTTGATCTAGTTCAAGGAAATAGTTCAAATCTGCCATAACTTTGACGCTTCTACGTCCCGTCATTTTCGCAAATTCAACACCCTCCAAATAACGTGGGAACAATGTATTTGGGTCCGCTTCTGGTTCTAGTGCGATTTCCATTCCATACATCTCTGCATAATCAGCCATAATATTAATAGTACTAATAGCTTGGTCAATCGCCTTTGCACGATCAAACCCTGGAGGACAATGGAAGTGTCCACCCCAGCACCCAATATACTTACACCCTAATTCATTCAAACGCTTAAATTCTTTTTCCAAAGCAAAGATGATTACATCTCGGTTGTATAGTGGTCCACAAGCACCCATCCATGTTGTTCCTGGTCCTAGTAGATGGCTAGTAGTCATACAAGGACGGCCATCTTTTACATATAACGCCTTTTGTTCTTCCCACTCTGTATCACATAAAATAGCTGATGCATGAATTGATGCTGGAACTTCAAAATATTCATATTCCTTGCTAATAACATTCAGTGGCACTACATCTACTACAATTCCAAACTTAAATTTTTCGCTCATTTTTATCTCCTTTTTTGTAAAGTCTTTTAGTTTTAGTGTCTTAGTCTACATAACGTGGTGGATTCTCTTTCATGAACTCAGATAATTCATCAGCAATATCTGTAGTTGCAGTTTTAAATCTCCCATTTACAAATTCCATCAATTCATCTAGTTCTGCTTCGCCAGTAACAAAACGTACTTCCAGACTATTTATCGTCTGCAAATCATCTGGGAATTCTACGCCAATCTTATCCAACATCTTCGTAGCTCCAAAGTATATTGAAGTCGTAGCTGCTGATGATACTGCAGTTTGTTCTTGCCAGATAGCAACATTTTCAGGTGTAGAACCTCCCTCTAATGCTTGCTTCTCTCCAAAAGCATTTGCCATAGCAAACATATTACTTGTTGCTTTATCTCTAGCTTCTACCTGCTCTGGTGTACGAACCACTGTACGAGTGTCAATATCATAAGAATCATAATGCAATCCCTCTACTCCCATTTGCATAAGAATAAATCCCTCTTCAGAGTTTGCAAAGTCTAACAATCTTAGAACTGCATCTTGTTTTTCTGGTGATGAATTAGCATTCACATAGTATGCCATCCAACACGATGGTGGCACTGCATAAACTGGTCTATCACCCTCATTTTCCACCAATGGTTGAACAAATGTATAATCTTCTGCGTTCAAGCTATATCTTTCGATAATACTTGTCATATACGAGCCCTCAGATGCACCAATAATGCCAACTTTTTGCTGTGCAAATTTTTCTTGCGACTCTTCTCCACCATGTGTAATAAATTCTCTGTCAATAATACCCTCAGAATACAAATCGAAGAGTAATTGCATATATTCTGAGTATTCTGATTTCAATGCACGAAGTCTTGCTTCTCCATCTACATCAGGCAATCCTTGATGCCAACTAGAGATATAATACGCTGAGGACAAGAAATCATTCATCAAATGCCACACGCCACTATCAAGAGAGGCTTGTTGTGCATTTAAACTAGCACCAAATGTATCATCATTTCCATTTCCATCAGGATCGTCATTCGTAAATGCTCGGCATACTTCGATAAATTCATCAATGGTCTTTGGTGCTTCTAATCCCACCTCATCTAACCATGCTTGATTAATCAAATATCCCCATTTATCTGCCGAGTTCGGACGTGGTACTCCATAAATTTTTCCATCGCTAAAAAATTCCGTATCCCCTAATTGCTCTTGGGAAATATTATTTGCTAGATCTGGATATTTTTGAATTTCATCTGTTACATCTAACAGTAATCCCTCTTCTGCCCATTGAGTAGCAAAAATATCTGCACCATAATGAAGTAAATCTGGCATCTCACCTGTTGCCATTGCCATCTTCACCCTATCCTCATAACCATTTAGAGGTGGAGCTTCAATGTTTAACTTGATATTCAATTTTTTCTCAATTTCCTCAATAACTGGATTGTTGTCTAATACAATTTCTGGGTTTAATTGTAGCATAACGGAAATTTCCACAGGATCTCCCGCTCCCCCTTGCGCCGTTTCTCCATTACTTTCTGTTTCTGGTGCCCGCGCACTACCACACCCTGTTAATACCAGCATTACCATAACAGCCGTTGATAGTATCCTTTTCATTTTCATCTTCTTTCCTCCTTAGTTTTATTTTTATTCCTTTACAGAGCCAAGTGATATCCCTTTCACAAAATACCGTTGCATGAATGGATAGACCATAAGAATGGGCAATAGGGTAATTACAACCGCCACCATCTGTAGGGTAAAAGGACTAGCTCTCGCCTCTGAGGTTAACATTTGGGTTACTGGCGACACCGACGAGGTATCCTGTGCAACTAATTCTTGTAACACTAACATCAAGGGCCAACGATTACGGCTTGAGATGTATAGCTTTGCATTAAAATAGTTGTTCCAGTAATTTACTGCATTAAATATAATCATGGTCGCGATTGCCGGCTTTAATAATGGCAATACAACCGAAACCAAAATTCGTAAATCATTCGCCCCATCTACCTTTGCTGCTTCTTCTAATGCTTCTGGCACGCTCATCTTAATAAAGTTTTTCATCAGGATAAGATAAAAAGCAGATAAACTACCCGGTAAAATAAGAGCCCAAAGTGTATCATGAATACCAAGTGTTCTGATTAATAAATAATTTGGTATCATTCCTCCATTAAAGAACATGGTAAAAAGTATCATTGTCATAAACACTTTTCTGCCTTTTAAGTCTTTACGTGCAAGCGGATATGCAGAAATAGTTAGTAAAAAAACACTCAGTGCCGTTCCTGCCACTGTAATAATCAATGTTACAACATAGCCTGAGCGAAATAGTTCAAACTCCAATATTTTGCGATATGCCGTCAAATCAAAATTGCGTGGTATGATTCTTAAGGGATATGCTAAATATTCCTCGTATGACATAAAAGATATAAAGAATACGTAAATAAATGGAAATAAACACACAATCGCAAAGAGCGTAATTAGCAATATGGAAAGACTTTCTATAAGTATATCGTCTTTTCCTTTTTTTATCTTTTTCCCCATTTTCTTTTGTCCAATCAAAATATTCCCTCCTCTCCCATCATCTTTGCAATACCATTTGCAATAACCAAGAGAATAAATCCTATCACTGAACTAAATAGCCCTACTGTTGTGGCAAAAGAAAATCTTCCACTTATCATTCCCAATCTAAATGTGTATGTTTCAAATACCTCCGCAACGTTTAAATTACTTGCATTTTGTAAAATAAATATCTGCTCAAATCCATTGTTCATCAAATTTCCAACACTCAAAAGCAAAAGAATGACAATCGTTGTTTTAATTCCTGGCAAAGTTATATGCAGTATCCTTTGAAATCTAGATGCACCATCAATTTTCGCTGCTTCATATAGTTCTGGACTAATTGATGTGATAGCCGCTAGATAAATAATCGTTTCCCAGCCTGCCACTTTCCATATATGAGAAAGAATGGCTACGCCTCTAAAATATCTAGCACTACCTAAGAAAAAGATTGGTTCACCACCAAATATTTTAAGAATATTATTTACAATTCCCCAAGATGGCGATAAGAGATTGACTAATATTCCGCCTATGATAACCCAAGAAATGAAATAGGGTAAATATATCATCGTTTGTGCTATTTTTTTATATTTCAAAAACGGAATTTCATTTAATGCTAAAGATAGTAAAATCGGAATAGGAAATGCAATCCCTAGTCTTAATATACTAAGCGTTATAGAGTTACCTAACACGCGATAAAAGTCTGGCAATTCAAAAAGATATCTAAAGTTTTCTAAGCCAACCCATGCACTCCCCCATATGCCTTGCGAAAATTTAAAGTCCTTAAAGGCGATAATCAGCCCATACATCGGTGCATAATGAAAAATCAAAAAATAAATAATGCAAGGAGTTAATAGCAGGTACAGATACCTATTGGCCCAAAAATAACTTTTGCGAAACGATTTCTTACTTTTTGTACTTACCTTTACTTTGCTCAAACAAATCACCCTCCTTTAAGATCCAATCAATATTGTAGTATCAGCATACTATCTAGATTTATCATTTCATAGAGTCATGTTTTGTTTTTATAGACTAATATTGACATGTTATTATGGATATCCCTATACATTTGCAAAAAGAATCTACATTTCTTTACATATGCTACAAATCTTTAGATTTGCTCAGAATTTAGCCAATACATAACGTGAAAGTGTAATTATCCTATTTATAGAATAATAGGACGTAATTTCCTATTATATAAAAAAAAGAATAACAGGAAAAGACGCGCGAAGTCCTGTTACTCTAAATATGATTTGTCTATTTGTAGTTTTTGTATTAATTTCCCTCTT
>JGI994J12354_10005774_pt1 | contig 10552 bp, 11 predicted proteins | sample IntmicLarv3ML3BL_FD_12354 | JGI IMG/M metagenome (IMG submission 12354)
CAATTTTCGTAGTATTTGTCCTATATCTGTTTTAATCTTTCCGTACACTTCCTGCCTCCGATATTTCGGCGCAAATACAATATGATATTTACATCTCCACTTGCTATGTGATAAACTGTTTATGTCATTCATGACTTATCCTCCTCTGATTTGATTCCGGTTGGCGAACCTTTATCAATATATCACAGGAGGATTTTTTTCGCTATAAGCTTTCTTTTTCCACCAGCATAGCTGGTGGTTTTTTCTTGCTTAAGCGCCACAACGGAAAGAGCCTGACCGAATGTTGGTTAGGCTCTTTCTATATCAAAAACAATCAATTTATAGTATAATATAATGAGATGAAGGCACGAAAGATAGCGGAAGTGGGAGGGGTACGAATGCTGAATAGGAGTGATGGTGTTCAAGGGAAAATAGTTGTCACAACACTTGAGCAGCTTATGCCACAGGAACATTTTCTGCGAGATTTGGAAACACATGTAGGCTTTTCTTTTATATATGGATAAAGTCTCAGGCTTGTATTCGCCCGTTGGTTTTTAGTGATTGATTTGGATGAAGCGGCTCCAGATCAATCCACTATTTCACAGACACGCCGTCGTAAATGGAAAGGAACCAGTCTTTTTGAGAATATCTTTGCAGAGCTTGTGCAAAGGTGCATAGATACCGGTCTTGCCGATGATTCCCTGATATTGACAGATTCAACGCATGTGAAGGCGAGCGCCAGCGTTAAGAGTGGCAAAATAGTGATTGTTCCAGTAAGAACGAGAGAGTACATCGAAAAGCTAGATGCGCGTTATGTGAACAAGAGGATTTGAAGTTGCGCACAAAAGCTGTTGCAAAGGGACACAAAAAGCGTGGCGCTAAGGCCGATACCTCCCCCAAGGCAAAAACAGTTGTGCAAAGCAGAACTGATCCAGAGCGTGGCGTGCTTAAGCGCCCAGGAAATCCGGGTGGGTTTTATTATTTGAATCATCAAAGTGTAGATGGTAAAAGCGGAATCATTACAGATGTCCACATAACGCCGGCGAACACGGAAGACTTTGAGCCATATGTTAATAGGATTCGAAACCAATTTCGCAGATACAAGTTCGATATTCAAGAGGTTGGTATTGATAGTGGTTATGACTACGAAGAAATCCACAAAGAACTGTACGATATGGGTATCCGTGTTTATGTCCCACTAAGAGACATGGAGAAAAATACTGCCGCAAAGATTTATCCTCCGAGTGCCTTTGCGTTTGATTCCGCCAAAGACGCATACGTTTGCCCAAATGGCTGTGAGTTGAGGTATTCTTCCGTCAACAAAAGCCAACGCAAAAAAGTATATCGTGCAAGCCAACAGAATTGCAAAAACTGTCCTGTCAAAGAGCAGTGTATCGGCGGAAACCTTAAGTGCAGAACGATCAAAGTCTCTTTTTCAAAGAAGAGCTCGACAGCCAATATGCTAACTGCCACACCCATAGGTATTTTGAGATACAGCGAAAACGGAAAGTGTTTTGCGAGGGGGATTTTGCCCTTCAAAAAGACAATTGCAATTTAAGGCGCACAAGGAAACGAGGCAATGAAAATGTGACGGAGCATTGCCTCTGTTCGGCGTTGGCTCTAAACCTAAAAAGATTGGTTAAGCATCTGAAACACAGAGATATCTCGCCGGACTGCTTGCCACATATTGCGCTGCTTTTCCATCTAAAAGAGGATTTGGCTAAAAGCCAAATCCTCTCTCATTGTAGCATTTTGTCAACACGCCCTTTTAGCAACGCCCTTATTCATATGCATATCTCTTCTATCGATAATCAGGTGCTGCGTGCGTACCGCACAGGGTCCATAATAAAATGCAGCGGCTCGCCGTTTTTATAACGCGTAAGGTTTTCTATGCCGATTTCGTACATCCGATCCAGTTTATCCGGGTGCGAGGGCCAGCTTTCGCTGCTGATGGAATGCGCTGTGAAAATGCAGTTCCGCGCCTGACGCAAGGGATGGCCTTTGTCAAGATAATCGGAAAAGCTCAGCACATCCAGACCTGCACGCAGGCGACCCGACTCCAACTCTGCAAACAACGCATCCTGGTCGAATAACTCTCCGCGTGCCGTGTTGATGACAATGCCGTTATCCGGCAGCATCGCAAGCAACTCTGCCGTGATGGATTTCGCCGTTTCGGGCGAGCTTCCCGCGTGAACCACCAGCGTGTCCGCAAAGGCGAACAGCTCCTGCAAGCTCTCCGCGCGCGTACAGCCCTCGGGGAATTCCGACACATACGGGTCAAACACCATCAGCTCCGGGCGGAACGGGCGAATCATCTCCACAAAACGGCGGCCAATGACGCCCATGCCGTATATGCCAATCCGCATACGGCTGATGCTGCCGAACTTCTCCGGCACCGCGCCCCAATTGTCCTCACGTACGTTCAGGATATGCTCCGGCAAGTCTTTCATAACGGCCAGCAGAAGCGCCATCGCGCCCTCTGCCACGCCATTGGCAGGCGCGTCGCCCCAGTTTGTCAGCTGAATCGAGGACACGGGAATCTCTTCGGGAATCCAGTCCTTCACCGAGCCGGAAAAATTGCATATGTAGCCCAGCTTGCCCGGGCGCTTCGCCAGCAACGCAGGCACCTTGAAATTGCCCCACATCGTAATCAGCACGTCGTACTGCCCGATGAAATCCACCAGCTCGCCCTCCGGCATATTCGGGTCAAACGGAATATCATCAAATTCGCCAATCTCGCGCAGTTTCTCCGCCAGCAAGCCCCCCACCGGCATCCGTGAGTACTGCGCGCGCAGATGTAACATTCTCATCGCCAATTCTCCTTAATGAACCGCATGTCGCGCATCGCGTTGGCATACATGTCCTCTATATTTTCGTTCGGTGTCGCCGTGCCTTCCGTGAACTCCAATGTAAACGCGCCCTTGAAGCCGCTTGCCTGCATGATGCGGATGCATTCGCGCGCGACCTCGGCATCGCTGTCCAGACACATACGCACATCGTTCACGCAGAACTGCACATGCACCAGCGAGACACGGTCGCCAAACACATCGAACTGCCTCTGCACGCTCGCCGTATCCTCTGTGAACGCGTGAACGATAATCTGGTACCGCTCCTTCGGCAAGTCCTTGAAAAACGCCGCCGCAACATCAGGATCTTCCAGCACCGTACCCTGATGCACCTCGCACAGCATCACGCATGACGGCGGAATCGCCGCAGCGAACGCCAGCATGTTCTTGCGGTACTCGGGCATTAACTGCGAGTCGCTCCCGAAATTGAACTTCACGCCCCACGGCTTGAACTGCCGAACCATCCCGGCCGCCTTCTCCAGCTCCGCCGCGCTCTCGTCCGAGAAATCGGCATACATGTTGTACACCGCGACAGGCAGCGCGCCCGCCTGTATCGCCTCCGGCTCACCCGCCGACAGCAGCGCATGGTTCTCCCACAGCTCAATGCCGTCAATGCCGTCAGCCGCAAAACGCTCCAGCCACTCGCTCACTCGATAGGACGGCACCCTGCTCTGCCAGCGGTTCTTCTCCAGCAGAATGGTGCCCATATAGAACTTAGGCATATCCTTCAGACATCCTCCCTTAATGANNCAAGATTTCATTGCTTCNNTAATTATATCATGCCCGCCTGCATCTTTCAACGCCAACTTNCCCAATTCANAAACAAACCCATTGCGCCCGCCCGCCGCCTCGTGTATACTTACCATATACACTACGAAACAACCCTCAGGAGGTGCAACAATGGAATCATTCACAGGTAACGGCTTCGGGAAAGTGCATGTGCTGCGGCTGGACGCAGGCGATTTTCTGCTGGAGGGCATCGAGACGCTCATCAAGGAAAAGGGCATCAAAAACGCCGTCGTCGTCTCCGGCATCGGCACGCTGGACTATTGCGTTCTGCACATGGTTATGACGACGGGCTACCCGCCGGTTGAGCATTTCGAGCGCTGGGAAGACAAGCCGCTGGAGCTGTCGTCCCTCTCCGGTGTCATTGCGGACGGCGTGCCGCATCTGCACTGCGCCGTGTCCGACCACAAGGTCGCCTATTCCGGGCACGTGGAGCCGGGCTGCCGCATCCTCTACCTCGGCGAGGTCGTCATTGCGGAGCTGGACGGCTTCCATTTCCGCCGTGAGCGGAACGAACGGAACATTCTGGAACTGCATCAGCTGCAGATAACAAAATCTCATACCTAAATGTGCATTGATTAACTCCGCTTAGAAATTTATAAATCAGTGCATACCCAACAAAAGCGTCGGCAGTTTTCACACTGCCGGCGCTTTTGCCGTTTTAATCTACAGGGTTGACCAACGACGCATCGATGGGCAATGTGAACAATGCGCAAGAGCCCTCATACGCCGGATTGACCGCAAGCGCGCCCGTCTGTTCGTCATAGATAAACGCCTGCGCATCATAGAACACGCCNGTGTTAATTCCGAGGTACAAGCCGCGGTCCGCAAACACCGCCACCGTGTCGCACTCGATGATGCGGTATGCCACGCCGTCCAACACCATTTCGGAATGGCCGCCGTTCATGGTGTGTATGTTAACCTGCCACGGCTTCTCACCCTTGACATAGGGCGACACGTAGAACGACGGGTCACCGTAGTCATCATCCATCGTCGAAGGCATCGGACTGCCATCGGCCTTTTGAATGGCAAGCACCGCATAGGTGCGGTCGTTGTGCAGCTCACCGTTGCTGTAGACCGGATGGTCAGAAAGCTCCTTGCCCGACACGGCGGCCAGCAGCGTGTATGTGTAGCCGCCGGACGTGATGGATTCGTTGATATTCACTGCCCCCTCGCTTTCAAACGCCGCGCTCAACGCAGTGTCGCCAAACCGATCCGCGATGTCGCTCGGTTTTAGAAAATACCATGCCGCAAACGCGGTGGTCGTCAGGATAACCACCGCCGCAACAACGGCAATCAGCCCAAAGGAACGCTTTACAGTCTTGTTTTTCATATATGTCTCCTCCTTGATTCTTCCATTCATGATGTTCCGCATCAGTTCAGGACCGGGCTCTTCTGTGATGCGGAGTTTGCTCTTAATCAATGCATCCATGCTTATGTCTTCATTCTTCATAATGATTCTCGACCAATCCTTTCTTAATCAGCTTTCGTGCTTTGATGAGCCTGCCTTTGACCGTGCCGACAGGAAGCGTTAAGGCCAACGCTATCTCCGACACGCTCATCTCCAGCGTGTAGTGCAGGATAGTCGGGATTCTGACCTTCTCCGGCAAAGCCGCCACCACNTCGCGAACCATGTTGGTTTCTTCCTCGGCAAGCAACTGGTCTTCCGCTTTCTCGCCGCTCACAGCGGCTTCGTCCAGCGGGACAANCGGAGCTAAACGATTGCGCCTCGCGTATTTTCGTTTCCAGCCCTTCCAGATGAAAACGCAGGTGGACAGGATAAATCCTTGCGGGTTGNCTGAAGCATTCACTTTCGCCAATTGTTCAAATGTCCTNAAAAATGTTTCCTGAAACAAATCCTCCGCNTCCTCTTTNGAATAGGTAAGGCTTCGGCAAAGCTTGTATACCGAATGACTGTACCTGCCCGCCAATTCCGCATATGTGAAATGTGTGGTTTCTTGATTGGCTTGTCTCGTGCGCACGATTTCCAATGTCGGCCTCCTTTCAACGTTCTGTACACTTATAAATAGTCGCGAAACCGGCGATGGCTCATTTTATTTCATATTTTCATTGCCGCAATCAAAAAGCAGCCTCCGCACGGCCGCTCTCTGATTGCCCTCTGCCAATGTCTATTTTCTATACTCCCTGCACCACGTCACGCAATATGTCACCATAATCACCACAATCGTCACGACAATCAGTGTCACGCCGACGACGTACATGTCGATGTCAAACCTTTGCAAAACCAGCATCCCGCCAATCCGTGTCCATGCCATAGCGCCCAGCGACAGGACGAGGCAAACCATCGCCGCGATATATGCCTTCTTCGTCGCCTCCGCAACGATGGCCTTCTCCCGCTCATCGGCATACGCCAGCTCGCTCACTTCCAGCATCGGCCGTTTCTTTCTTCGGAAGCCAAAAAACCGAATCGCCAAAAACACAATCGTGAAAACGAACAGTATGATGTGAATGGCGTTCACCTGAAACAGAATTTGCACGCCAAACTCATTCACCCGCCGGAATACAAACTGCTCCACCATAATAAGTCCCAGCAAAATGAACCCGATGCAGTTTCCCGCACATTCAAAAATTACCCTTTTCATGCCATTTCCTCCTTTGAGAACATTTCCATCATCGGCGTGCCCAGCGTTTCGGACAGCTTCATCGCCAGCAACAGCGACGGCACATAGCTTCCTTTTTCCAGGGAAATAATAGTCTGGCGTGTCACGCCGACCAGTTCTGCCAGCTCCCCCTGCGTCAAATTCTTTTCGGCGCGGATTTCTTTCACACGATTTTTGATTGTCTCCAAGGCAACCCCTCTTTTCGCAAGCCTGTATAGTTGACTTTACATATATAGTATAACATCTTTTTATGTAAAGTCAACTATACATCTTGAAATTGCCGCCACTTTATATGTTGTGAGACAATGCGAAATGTGGTATACTTATGTGATATACACTAGGATTGAATTGGGATTTGCAGTCAAGGGAGTGAATGTTATGTCAACATGCTGTACATGCGATTTTTCGGCGTTGGAGCCTGTTTTGCACACATACGGCACGCAGGAAGGCGCACTCATCACGGTCTTGCAGCAGGCACAGGCGCTGTATGGATATCTGTCAATTGAGCTGATGGCGCACATCGCGCAGAAAATGAACCTCGCCCCCGCAAAGGTCATGGGCGTGGCGACGTTCTACACGCAGTTTCGTCTGAACCCGATTGGGCGGCATCTGATTCTGCTGTGTCAGGGCACGGCGTGCCACGTCAACGGCTCTGCGGCGGTGGAAGCGGCGCTTTTGGACGAGCTCGGCGCGGCGGAGAATGAAATCACCGCAGACGGACTGTTCACGCTGACGAACGTGGCCTGTCTGGGCTGTTGCAGTCTGTCGCCCGTGATGATGATTGATGAAGCATCATACGGCAACCTCACCCCCGACAGTGCGCGGCAAATCATCCGCGGCATACGTGCAAAGGAGGCGGTCGAATGAAAATCGCAGTAGGCAAGGGCAGCTGCGGGCTGGCCGCAGGCGCGGCCGTCGTGGCAGACGCGCTGGCGGCAGGGCTTTCGGCGCACAGCGTCAATATACCCATCGGCACAACGGGTTGCGTTGGCATGTGCTACTTGGAGCCGATTGTAGACGTGACTCTCGACGACAGCACGACTGAGCGGTATGTCCGCGTGGATACGGCGGGCGCCGAGGCCATCGTGCGGCGCGTATGCGGCGGGGCAGCGGCGGACGCGGCGGCGTATCGTATGCCCGACGCGGACATGCAGTCTCTCGCGGGGCAAAAGCGCATCGTGCTGGCAAATTGCGGCGAGATTGATCCCGAAAGCATCGAAGAGTATATCGCGCACGGCGGCTATGCGGCAATTCAGAAGTGCCTTGCAACGCTGTCGCCCGAGGATATTATCGAGACAATCAAAGTCTCCGGCTTGGCAGGGCGCGGCGGCGCGGGCTTCCCGACGTGGTTTAAGTGGAACGCGGCGCGGCAGTCCGTCAGCGACACGAAATATATGATTTGCAACGCGGACGAGGGCGACCCCGGTGCATTCATGGATAGAGCCGTCATCGAGGGCGACCCGCACGCGCTGATTGAGGGCATGCTCATCGGCGCGTATGCCGTGGGCGCGGCGCATGGCGTGGTCTACGTCCGCGCGGAATATCCCTTGGCAATTGCGCGGCTGAAGACAGCCATCGCGCAGGCCGAAGCACGCGGCTTCCTCGGGCCAAACATCTGCGGCACAGGCTTTGCCTTTTCCCTGCGCATCAAGGCGGGCGCGGGCGCGTTCGTCTGCGGCGAGGAGACGGCGCTGATTGCCTCTTTGGAAGGCGAGCGCGGCATGCCGCGCCTGAAACCGCCCTTCCCCGCGCAGAAAGGCTTCTGGCAAGAACCCTCCAACATCAACAATGTCGAAACATACGCAAATGTGCCGTGGATTCTGCGGAACAGCGGCAAGGCGTTTGCCGCGCTGGGCACGGATAGCAGTAAGGGCACAAAGGTCTTCGCGCTGACAGGCCGCGTGCAGAACGGCGGCCTCGTAGAAATCCCCATGGGCAGCACGGTCGGCAGCGTCATCTTCGGCGCGGGCGGCGGCATCAAGGGCGGCAAATCGTTCAAGGCTGTGCAGATGGGCGGCCCGTCGGGCGGCTGCATCCCCGCGGACTTGGCGATGGAGACTATCATCGATTACAAATCCATTGCCGCGACGGGCGCGATTATGGGCTCGGGCGGCATGGTCGTCATGGATGAGACAACGTGCATGGTAGACATGGCGCGGTTCTTCCTCGATTTCACTTGTAAGGAATCCTGCGGAAAATGCACGCATTGCCGCGTTGGCACGAAGCGAATGCTCGAAATCCTCACGCGCATTGTCAACGGCGAAGGGCTGGACGGCGACATCGAACGGCTGGAGGAACTGGGCAACCAGATTAAAGAAGGCGCGCTCTGCGGCCTCGGCCAGACAGCGCCGAACCCCGTGCTCACCACCATCCGCTATTTCCGCAACGAATACGAGGATCATATCCGCAATCATAAATGCACCGCGCACGCCTGCACGCCGCTTCTGACCTATTCCATTGATGCGGACAAATGCAAGAGCTGTACGCTCTGCAAGCGAAACTGCCCCGTGAACGCTATCACAGGCGACGTGAAGCAGCCGCATGTCATTGACACGGCGGCCTGTATTCAATGCGGCAAGTGCCTTGCTGTGTGCAAGTTTGACGCGGTTATCAAAGATTAAGACCATTCAACAATAGGAGGCCTTTATGAAAATTTTATTTTTCATTATATACATGGCAGGCACGCTTGCGGTTTCTGCCTGCGCTGTCAAACCTGCGGAAGATATATTGTCTACAGCAACAGCAACGGTTGAATCTTCTGCGGCTGTGGAGACTCCCGAGAAAGAGGGCACAATCGTAAGCTTCACGTCCCATCAGTTCGACAACCTCACGATTGATATGCCCGTATACTGGACATCCACTACATACAATCCCNACAGCGGATACCGCACTGAATTCCGCGATACGGCCATTCCTCCTGTGCCTTGGGGCGATATNNCCGNAGANANCTTCGTNTCNNTTCTNGTNACAACNGAAGAATGGGCGCTTCAGGGCTTAACCNCACAGGAATATGCGGACTACACTTATAATGGACTATCCGCAGAAGGAAAAGAAAAAAACATATTGACCATTGACGGCGTTGAAGCAAGTATAGTTACACATGAGCGGCCCTATTTCCAATATAAACTCACCTCCATATTCATACCCCATAACGGCAGGGAGTATATGATTGATATACACTACGATGCCGCCAACGAAAACATCGCGGCGCTGGTGCCCGCCATCATTGACAGCATCAAGATTGCGGAGTAGCAGGGGGTATTGCTATGCAAAATGTAAACGAGAAACTTTATTACGAGGCATATGAGGCGTAATACAGCACAGTATACGCCGCAGGCGTAGATGTCTGGGGGCATACGGCGTTGACCTTGCCCCCTCCGCCTTGTAGAAAGCGCAGACGGCGCTTTCTACCTATCCCAATGCACAGGTATCGCGGCTTGATATGGTGAATGAAACAGTAAATGAGATGTATGACGCGGCACTGGATGTGATGGGACTGCACATGCTCGTCACAGACGGCGACCGCACGGCATATCTGCGGAATGCCTTGCAATGCCTGAAGCCCGGCGCGCCGATGCTTTTCTTTCGGGAATCATATCGGCAAGACATGGCGGCCATCGAAGTGCAGACTTATGCAGACTGGCTGGCGATTACGGGCGATGATTATAACAACCCCGCAGCCTCGGCATGTACAGCAAAACGGCGCAGACATCAAAGTAAGCATACCTCTGGTGCCCGCGCGCGCAAAGTCAAAAGACGGATACATACATGAGCTAACGACGGCAGGCTTTGCAGTGGAGTCTTTTCTGGAAATGGACATGAATTCACAAATTTCGTATTCCGCATCACTTTTCACACGCAAACCGAATTGACTAGAAAAAGAGGGAATCACTATGCAACCAAACATCATCAATCTAACCATAAACGGAAAGGCCATCGAAGCGCAGGCCGGCCAGACCATCGTCACAGCGGCGAAGAGCGCTGGCATCATCATCCCGACGCTTTGCCATGACGAACGCGTGAAACCATACGGCGCGTGCGGCGTGTGCTGTGTGGAAGCGGCGGGCATGCCGAAGCTTTTGCGTGCGTGTTCGACGCTCGTGGCGGAGGGGATGGACATTCAGACAGAATCCCTACGCGCCGTCCAATCCCGCAAGGCCGCGCTGGAACTGCTTTTGAGCGACCATGACGGCGACTGCCGCCCGCCCTGCGCCCTCGCCTGCCCCGCGCAGACAGATTGCCAAGGCTATGCCGCGCTGATTGCGAATGGCCGGCCCGACGCGGCGCTGGCGCTGATGAAGGATAAGCTGCCCTTGCCCG
>JGI994J12354_10005775_pt1 | contig 10545 bp, 6 predicted proteins | sample IntmicLarv3ML3BL_FD_12354 | JGI IMG/M metagenome (IMG submission 12354)
CCAATCATCATCGCAAGATAAGCATTACATTTGAATCTTTTTGCTGCTGAATTGGCTAATAGGATTGGCAAGAAATAAAAACCTGCGTCTGCCATAAAGTTGATAATTTGATAAGTTTGTGAAGTATTATCTACCCACTTGAATGCCACACACAAAGCCAATACTGCTTTAATCATACCCGATGCCGTAATTGCAGGTAGTATTGGTGTGAAAATGCTAGAAATAGTTTCTAATAAACGAGCTCCGATATTTTTCTTTTCTGCTCCCACGTTTTCACTGGTTTGTGGCGCTTTTACATCAAGATGTTTGTGTATCTCATTATAAACATGACTTACTTCACTACCAATAATTACTTGGTATTGTCCTGCACCTATGGCTACCCCCATAACCTCAGTTATACTTTCTAACTCTGCCTTATTTGCTTTTGTCTCATCTTTTAGATCGAAGCGCAAACGAGTTGCACAGTGTATCAGGCTATTAACATTGTCAATACCTCCAATACCCTTAATGACTTTTTTTGCTGTTTCTTGATAATTCATGTTGTTTCTCCTCCTTTAGATTTGGTTTAAAAGAACTATAAAAAGACCCAAATATCCTCTTTTATCTTAAAGAAAATACTTAGGTCTAGCCCACACTCGGTAACAATCCTAAAATATACTTACTGTAATTTTACCCCCCCCCTCACAAAAAGTCAAGTGTTTTTTTATATTTCTTTGTATACTTTTTCTGCATTTTGAAAGTATATACACTACAAGCCATATGCACATTGTACATACGGCTTGTAAATAACACAATATTCATTGTAGAAAATATCAATATTCTTCCACACACTATTCCTTACTTGTTTCATCGCAAATCGTAATTCCAAGCTCCTCTAACTGCTTTACATCAACATGACCTGGTGCAGATGTCATCAAATCGCTTGCATCTTTAATCTTTGGAAATGCAATTACATCACGAATACTATCCTCTTTTGCCATAAGCATAATCAAACGGTCCAAACCATATGCTAGTCCTGCATGAGGTGGTACTCCATATTCAAAGGCTTGCAATAGGAAGCCAAATTGCTCCTGTGCCTGCTCTTTTGTAAAGCCAAGCAAGTCAAACATTTTGCTTTGAATCTCTGGATTAAAGATTCGCACACTTCCACCACCAAGCTCTGTACCATTTAACACAATATCGTATGCTTTTGCACGTACTTTTTCTGGTTCATTATCAAGCAAGTGTAAATCTTCTTCCATTGGCATTGTAAATGGGTGATGCATAGCTGTGTATCGCTTATGTTCTTCATTCCATTCAAGCAACGGAAATTCTGTAACCCATACAAATTTATACTCTGATTTATCCAAAATTTCCATTTGTCTTGCAATTTCTAGTCTTAGATTCCCCAACACGTTCCATACAACTGTATTTTTATCTGCTGCAAACAAAAGTAAATCTCCTGCTTTTCCGTTCATAGCCGCAACAAGTGCTTGCATTTCTTCTTCACTCATGAATTTTGCAAAAGAAGATTTCATCTCTCCTGCCATATTAATCGCAATATAAGCCAAGCCTTTTGCGCCAAAGTCTTTCGCAAAATCGACTAACTTATCAATTTTCTTACGTGGCATTTCCCCCTGCCCTTTTGCATTGATACCGCGAACACTTCCTCCATTTTCAATCGCACCTGTGAAAACGCCAAAGCCACAACCACGCACAAGCTCTGTAACATCTTGCAGTTCCATACCAAAACGAACATCTGGCTTGTCTGAACCAAAACGATTCATCGCCTCTTCCCATGTCATTCTTTGAAGTGGCAATGTTACTTCTACATCTAATACATTTTCAAAAATTTTCGCAAGCAATCGTTCATTTACATCAATGACATCATCTACATCTACAAAGGACATTTCTAAGTCTATCTGCGTAAACTCTGGCTGTCTATCTGCACGCAAATCTTCATCACGAAAGCACTTTACAATTTGAAAATATCTATCATAGCCCGAACACATCAAAAGCTGTTTAAACACCTGTGGTGATTGTGGCAATGCATAAAAATTGCCTGTATGAACACGGCTAGGTACAAGATAATCTCTAGCACCCTCTGGTGTACTTCCAATTAGCATTGGTGTTTCAATTTCCAAAAATCCTTCATCAGCTAAGAACTGACGTGTCAATGTTGCCACTTCACTTCGCATGATTAGATTTCTTTGTAAATCTGGTCTACGAAGATCTAAGTAACGATATTTCAAACGCAATTCTTCTTTTGTTTTACTATTTTCCTCTATTGGAAATGGTGGTGTTTCTGATTCAGAAAGAATGCGAAGTTCCTCTGCAATAATTTCAACTGCTCCTGTTGCAAGATTCTCATTTACTGCACCAACTCTACGCTTAAGCGTCCCCACTACTGCAACAACAAACTCACTGCGAAGTTTGCTTGCTTTTGCTAATAATGGGCTATCTTCTCCCTCAAAAAGAACTTGTACAATTCCACTTCTATCTCGCAAATCTAGGAACACAATCCCTCCTTTATTGCGATTTTTCTGTACCCAGCCCATTACTGTTACTTGCTTTCCAATTTCTTGTTCTGTAACTTGTCCACAAAGGTGTGTTCTTCGTAACCCTGTCATTAATTCTGCCATGTATCTTTCCTCCCGTTATAACACTCTATCATCTCTGTATAACCCTCTTGTGCTAATTGTTCCTTTTGAAATTTCTTATTTTTTTTCATTTGCAAGATTGTCACTTGCCCACCAGACATTCTTTCTTCTTTCGCTACACGTAAAATATCCTGTACTTCCTCTTGTGGCATACCTTTTTCTAGCAAATACGCCTTTTTCTTTTTATCAGATGGAATCTGGTAATCTTGTTCTAACAGTAGCATTACAATTCTTTCAAAGCCGATTGAGAAGCCACAAGCTGGTACATTTTGCCCCGAAAACTTTCCAATCATTTCATCATATCTACCACCACCACCAACGGAACCACCAAATTCGTCCATGCTAATTTCAAATATGGTTCCCGTATAGTAAGACATTCCACGAACTAGGGTTGGGTCAAAAAGTAAGCGAAACTCTGCCTCTTTTGCCGTATCTACACAGTTTATAATTTCTTCTAGTCCCTCTGCTGTTTCTTTTGGCAAATATTCCGTAAGTTTCTCTTTACAGTAACGTATCCCCTCTACATCTCCTGTGATTTCTCGAAACAAGTCCAAGTAGGTATCCACTGAATTTTCTTGATACCCTGCCTCTTTCAATTCTTTTTCTACACCATCTAAGCCTATTTTATCCATTTTATCTAGCGTAATAAAAACATTATCATATTCTGATTCTGCAAACCCACTATATGCTGCCATTGCTTTTAATATTTTACGATCATTGATACGAACTGTAAAATTTCGAAAGTCGAGTTTTCCAAGCAATGTTGTGGTTGCCAAAATAAGCTCTATTTCTGCTAAATTCGTATCGTCACCCATAATATCAATATCGCATTGCATAAATTGACGAAAACGTCCTCTTTGCGGACGGTCTGCTCTCCACACATTTCCCATTTGAAATGCTTTAAAAGGAGATGGCAACTCATTTGCATAATTGGAATAATAACGACACAAAGGAACTGTCAAGTCATAACGAAGTCCTCCATCTACAACTTGTATTTCTTCTGTTGCCTCAGCAAGGCGTAATTTTTCACCACGCTTTAATATCTTGAAAATCAATTTTTCATTTTCGCCACCTTGTTTGTTCGATAAATTATCTATATGTTCCACACAAGGTGTCTCTAGTCCCGAGAACCCAAATGTACGGTATGTTTGTTGTATAAGAGAAATCACATAATCTCTAAGCTCCATTTCTCTAGGCATGATGTCTTTCATTCCAGTCATCGGTTTTTTCTTTAACGCCATATCCACTCTTCCTTTCTATGTATCATTTCATCAATGCGTGTTATGTATTCGTTCACGTCTTTGACATTTTCTATTCGCACAATATTCGTATCTCGCCCACCATATGAAATAGGCTGTTGCAACACTACTTTGGTCGTTGCACCTGCTCCTACTGCAATGATGGATTGTATCTCTTCCATAATAAGTATATTGTATATTCCTGCTTTGTCAACCTTTGCATAGCCTACGTTTTCAAAACTTCCCGCTATGTTTTTTTGACGATACAAATAATACGGTTCCATTTTCATCTTTTTGGCACTCTTTTCTCCTGCCAAAATCATACTCTCAAGTTCCCTTGCTATATGTCCAATCTGTGTATTTTCTATATTCATGCGAGAGGCCCGTTTTACTGCAAGTGCATGGATTGTCAAGCTATCTGGTTTTAGGTCTTGCACTTGGCGAAGTGTTTCTTCCATATCTACAATACTTTCATCTGCCAATCCTGCAATTAAATCCATATTGATATTATCAAAGCCCATTTTTCTTGCCAAATGAAAGGTATTTACGACATCTTCTACTGTGTGCTTTCTGCCTATGGCATCTAACGTGTCTTGTTTCATCGTTTGTGGATTGATAGAAATTCTGCTGACATGATATTTCTTTAATACATGTAGCTTCATTTCCGTAATACTATCTGCTCTCCCCGCCTCTACCGTATATTCTTTTAGGTACTCTTTCAAGCATTCTTTAGAAAATGTTTTTTCAATATGCAACAACAAATATTCCAATTCTTCTGCCGTAAGTGTCGTCGGTGTTCCACCACCAATATAAATTGTTTGCAACTTCTTCATTTTCATCTTCTCTGCAACAAATGTAATCTCTTTACAAAGAGCTTGCAAATATTCCCCCGTACGACTCTTCCATTCTTGTATCGGATAAGATGTGAATGAACAGTAATTGCAAGTGGTTGGGCAAAATGGAATGCCAACATACAGACTGTAGTTTCTCTCACAATTTTGCTTTTCTTGCATATCACACTCTTCGTTGTGTGTTTTTTGTACAGTATCTTCTTGATTTAACGATTCTAGCAATGCACGTTCTTTGTTCGCCACCTGCATACACAAGTCTATCTTTTCTTCTGATACATAGTAAAATTCTCGCAAATACTTTCGTATTTCCTCTTCACTTTTCCCCTCTTTCATTGCATTGCAAACAATCTTTGTCGGACGTATTCCTGTTAAAATTCCCCATGCCAATGTTCGCTTCGTTTCTGTTTGTAACCAACGATACATTTGGCGGTTTAACTCTTGTTTACTCTGTTTGTCCAATATAAGTGTAGTTTGATTGACACCATGTACACCTTGCATTTCTCGCTGTGTAGTCACTATATCCTCTTGCATTATACAAAAACAAGAACCACTTTCTAATTGAACGCGAACGAGTGCTTCTTGTTTTGTATCTATCTGTTGTTTTACTTCCTCTTCTGCAAAAAACATTTTCACAATATGATATGCGTCATAACTATATCGTTCTTGCTTACTGATAATTTGAATCATGATTCCCTCATCTTTTATGTCTATGCCACATTACCCAGAGCATTTATTTTACAGAAATCTGTCCTATAAACTACACGCTCTATACATAGGTGCTAGTATGCCTATACTCTCATCTCTACGCATAAGGATTGTGTTTCTTTTCGTATGCAATGCTCGTCATTTCCATATGTCCTGAATAAACTTGTACATTCTCTGGCAGTGTCAGTAATTTTTCTTTTACAGAACATCGTAACTTCGCCTCATCACCTGTCGGAAAATCACTACGCCCTACTGACGCTCTAAATAATGTATCTCCACTAAAGAGCACCTGCTCTTCTTCCACATAATAGCACACACCCCCGTTTGTATGACCCGCTGTGTGTATTGCCTTAAATTGCATACCTGCAAGCTGTAGCACTTCCTCATCTTGTATCGCTATCACATCTGTAAATGTATATCCTTTTGTATAGGAAGCCGAAAGATTTAAGCTCGCATCTGCTAACAATGGTAGCTCGTCTTGATGTGCATATACTGGCACGTCAAACTCTTTCAAAAAGTCAGGTAACCCTAAAATATGGTCAAAATGTCCATGTGTTAATAGAACAGCTCGTACCGTAAGTCCTTCATTTTTAATGTGATTTATAAAATAATCGGGACTGCCACCTAAATCTATTACAACGGTTTCTTTCGTTTCTTCGTTTATTACCAAGTAGCAATTTGTACTAACCATTCCGATTACAAATGTTTCAATCTTCATCTTTTACCCCACTGCTCGCCTAATATCAATCACACCGTCCATTTGCTTAATTCTTGCCGTAATTTTCGCCAACTCGTTACGTCCATGTACTGCAAAGCCCACATCTATCGTTGCCGTACCTTTTTTACTCGTGCGTACATTCATGGTTTCTACATCAAGCTCATACTCTGTGAATAACTTGGAAATATCAAGCAATAAGCCTGCACGGTTATTTGCATAAATATTGAGTTCCACCAAATAACTACCTGATTCTTCTTCGGTCGCCTCATATCCCCACTCTACCTCTAGTAGTCTTGCTCGTTCTGTTTCTGACAAATGCAGTATATTGACACAATCTGTTCTATGTAGTGTCATGCCACGTCCTCTCGTGATAAAGCCTACAATTTCATCTCCAGGTACTGGATTACAACATTTTGGAAAACGAACTGCCATATCATCAATGCCTTTTACCACAATACCACTTTTTGACTTGGTCAAATGCATTTTATTTCTCGTAGCCTCTGCTACTTGTTCTAATACACTTTCATCTGTAATGTTCTTTGTATTGTCTCTTGTATATTCTTCAATCAGTCGATTAATCACTTGGCCCTCTTTTAGACCACCATGCCCGATTGCAGCTAAGACAGCTTCCCAATCTTGGAAACCATACTTACGCTGTACGACTTTGATATACTTTGACTTTGTTAAATCAGAAAGAACCATACCCTTTGTTTTTACACATGCAGCGATTAATTCTTTTCCTCTTGTGATATTTTCTTCTTTAAATTCTTTTTTAAACCAACTATTTATTTTGTTCTTTGCTTGTGTACTTTTTACAATATTTAACCAATCTCGGCTCGGTCCTCTGGAGTTTTGTGATGTTACGACTTCCACACGGTCACCATTTTGAATCATGCAGTCAATCGGTACTAATTTTCCATTGATTCTCGCTCCTACCATACGGTTCCCCACTGCACTGTGGATAGAATAAGCAAAATCGATTGGTGTTGAACCATTTGGCAAATGCTTAACATCTCCATTTGGCGTAAAGCAATATACATCATCTGTAAATAAATCTAAATCTCCTTTTAGCAATGTCAAAAACTCTTTATTATCAGACATGTCTGTCTGCCATTCAAGTATCTGTCTAAGCCAGCTTAATTTCTCTTCTTCTTTCGTTGCTGCACTCTTCCTTGTATCTCCTGATTCCTTATACTTCCAATGTGCTGCGATTCCGTACTCTGCCGTTTTATGCATTTCTTCTGTTCGTATTTGTACCTCAAAGGGTTGTCCTACCGAACTCATCACCGTCGTATGCAGTGATTGATACATATTCGCTTTTGGCATCGCCACATAATCTTTAAAACGACCCGGTATCGGTGTATACATCTCATGAATCATACCAAGTACTGCATAACAATCTTTTAGCGAATCTACAATAATACGCACTGCAAACAAATCATAGATTTGGTCCACTGTTTTATCTTGATTTACCATCTTTTTATAGATACTAAAGTAATGCTTTACACGTCCGTAAATATACGAATGGATTCCTGCAACGTTCATATGTGCTTTCACTTCTTGCACAATGGTCTGTACAAATTCTTCACGCTTTGTCTTGCGTTCGTTTAATTCTCTTACTAAATCTTTGAATACTTCTGGTTTTAAATATTGAAGTGATAAATCATCTAGTTCCGTTTTAATCTTGGATATACCGAGTCGCTGCGCAATCGGCGCATAGATGTCCATCGTTTCTTTCGCTTTTTCCTGTTGCTTTTCAAGCGTCATAAACTCTAAGGTTCGCATATTATGCAAACGGTCAGCCAACTTGATAATAATAACACGTATATCCTTTGCCATTGCCAAGAACATTTTTCGCAAGTTCTCTGCCTGCACTTCCAGTTTATCTGCTGAATAAGACAGTTGACCTAGTTTTGTAACACCATCTACCAACAAGGCGACATCTGCACCAAACTCATCTTGCATATCTTCTACGGTCATCTTGGTATCTTCTACGACATCGTGCAACATTCCTGCCACAATCGTTTCTTTGTCCATTTCTAAATCTGCTAAAATAATCCCCACCCACAAAGGGTGAATGATGTATTGTTCTCCTGATTTGCGTTTTTGATCACCATGTGATTCTTTTGCGATTTTATAGGCACGATCTAGCATTGTAACATTAGTGGACGGGTGGTATTTTTTGACACGCGTAATAAGCATTTGGTAAAGTTCGTCTGGATCTTGATATTCTTCTGGCAACTTTATCATATGGCCATCTTGATAACGTTCTTCAAATTGTGTCGTATCTTGCATATTCCCTCCCACCTTTCTATATTTTTAACGTATTCCTAAGTATAGCATTGTTGCTGTGTTTTTTCAAACAATTCCTGTGTCAAATGAGTACCTGGAAAATGAGTACCCCACAAATAAGTGTTATATCTCATTGATATCCATTCACAACAATCTGCATCGTCCTACGCCCTTGATATTCATTCACACCAGGATAATAGACAAACGATAGACTTTCACTTACTCCAGTTGCCACTAGCACGCCGTCCTCCTTTAAGCTATATCCTTTGTCTTGTAAAAAAGATGCAAAGCACACTATATCTCCAAAATAAATTGCCTCCATCTTCATTCCTGCACTATCTTCTACGAGCATTTTCAGTACATTTCGATTTTTACCAAGTATTCGCCCATTTAAAATACGAATTCCCGTCTCTGCAAATATTGGCTTTTCGTTGCCTTTGCCAAATGGTTCTAATAACTTTAGCTCTGTAATAAATTCTTCGCTAATTTCTGCAAATGGCAATTTCATATCTATTTGCACTTTTTTGATTAGATCCTCTTCTTCTAATGTCGCCACCTCGTTCATCATCTTATGAAAATTTTGTACCTCTTCTTTTAGTGAAAAGCCTGCAGCTAATGCATGGCCACCAAATTTTGAAAATAACTGCTTGCACTTATTCAACTCTTCGTACATATGATACGTTGGTATCGACCTACCCGAACCTTTGACTCCCTCTTCTCCTGCCGTTAATACAAATGTTGGACGGTAGTATTTTTCACGAATTCGCCCTGCCACTATGCCTGCTAGGCTTTCATGACAATCTGGTAAATAAAGTACTAAAACACGCTCTTGTAATAAATTCTCTTCTTCAATTTTCGCAAATGCACTCTCTAGTGCTTTTTCTGTCATTTCCTTACGACTTTCATTGAGCGCCTTTAATTCTCCTGCTAAGATTTCTGCCTCTTTTTTGTCCGTAACACATAGAAGTTCCAATGCTCTCTTTGCTGTGTCTAGCCTGCCACTTGCATTTAAACAAGGCCCTAACACAAACCCAATATGATATGCACTAAGTTTTTCCCTGTCAATCTGTGTGCAGGTTATAAGTGCGTCCAACCCTATATTTTGTGTGCGTTTCATCATATCAAGCCCTTGCTTGACAAGTACTCGATTTTCATCTTGCAAGTCCATAACATCTGCCACCGTCGCCATTGCCACAAACTCCATCAAGTAATCGACATCTTCCACATCTTCACCCATTACCTCATGCAATGCCTCTATAAGCTTGTACGCAACTGCCGCACCACATAAGCCTTTATGTGGATAAGAACAATCTTCTTGTTTTGGGTCTATGATTGCATCTGCTTGTGGTAATGTATACGTTCGCTCACCTTTTGCATCTTCTACATAAGGGACTTCATGATGGTCTGTAATAATTGTCGTCATACCGATATTCTTTGCATATGCAATTTCTTTGCTTGCCGCAATCCCATTATCACAGGTAACAATCGTATCAACTTCAGCTAACTTTGCACGTTCAATCAATCCCATGCTTAGTCCATAACCATCTTCTACACGATTTGGTATATCACTATCTACACAAGCCCCTAATCGTTTTAGTCCCTCTAGCAATATATAAGTTGCACAGATACCATCAACATCATAGTCCCCTATTATACGAATATTTGCTTTTGTCTGTATCTTTTCTATGAAAATTTCCACTGCTTTTTCCATATCTTTCATCAGCATTCCGTCCCACAGTTCTGTAATATTTCCATGCAAATAAAAACGAATGTTATCATCTCCTACAATATCCTTATTTCGAATCAAACTCGCCAATCTTGGACTAATCTTAAAATCTTCACTGATTTTTTGAAAATCAGCGCCCTTTCTTACTAATACCCACTTTTCCATTGTATCTCCGTATCATTTTGTTAATTCTGTACTATTCTGCCGATTTCGTATTATTTTGTTAATTCTACACCATTCTGTCAATTTCGTATTATTTTATTAATTCCAAACCATTCTGTCAATTTCGTATTACTCTGCCAGTGCAGCTTGTATCATAATCGAACATTCCACTCGCTTACGTTGCATTTCGCACCCTATATCATATGCATCATGT
>JGI994J12354_10005776_pt1 | contig 10543 bp, 12 predicted proteins | sample IntmicLarv3ML3BL_FD_12354 | JGI IMG/M metagenome (IMG submission 12354)
TTACCCCGATCGCGTTTATGATTTGCTGATTGAAAAAGCAGAAGCAGACGGAAATATCAGCCTGTCATCACTTTCCGCTTTTCGAAAATGGATCGACAACAAAAACGCTGCCGATATTAAAAAAGAAGATGCTGTTTCCGCTTTGAAATACATTCAAAAGCTTTTGAATCAGCCGCCGGAAACCGGTAAATAAATCATGATTTCATCTTCATTTTCCAAAATACATTCCGCCGCCTTTCCGGGAAGAATTCTTTTTTTATTGACTTGAAGCACTAAATGTCGGCGCAAATTTCCGTCTTTATCCAAAAGCACATTTAAATTTTCTGCCGGCAATTCCGCAATGAGTGATTTTAAATTCGATTGCGGCGAAATTTCAATTTCCGTTTTATCGTATGCGGTTTTTATTCCCAATATTGAAACCAAAACTTTTATCATTTTTCTTTCCCTCGTTTCATTTTTTGCGGCAAATCGGGCAGTTTTCATCTTTTTCGATTTCAATCGTATTGAATGAATTCGTTCGCCCGTCCCAGATAAAAAGTTTTCCGGTTTGTTTGTTTTCGTCTTCCGTTATGTATTTAATAACTTCATTGGCTTCCATTGAGCCGATAATTCCGGCAGTTGCGCCGATAATCGGAAACTTCGACTTTTCAGTTTCCTCTTCTGCTTCCGGAAACGCACAGAAATAACATGCATCGCCGTTCGGATAAAATGAAGCGAAATGACCGCCAAAACCCGAAACAGCCGCATGGAAATAAGGACGATTCGTTTCAACAGCAAAAGCCGCTAAAATACGCCGCGTTTTATTATTGTCCAGCGCGTCAACAATAATTCGGCAGTCTCCGACCAATTCTTCAACATTTTCTTCCGTTAATTGACTGCAAACGGCTTTCACTGAAATTTCCGGATTCATCTTGCTTAATTTGTCCGCGCCCGACTCTGCTTTTTTTCTTCCGATGTCTGCGCTGAAATGTAAAAATTGCCGATTTAAATTCGTTTCTTCAACAATATCGCAATCCAAAAGAACAATTTTTCCGACGCCGGCTGCCGCTAAATAAGTTGCAACAGGAGACCCGAGACCGCCTGCGCCGGCAATAAATACCGATGCTTCTCCAATCTTTTTCTGCCCGTCTTCGCCGAAAAGCGGCAGCTGTCTTTGATATCTTTTTCCATCGTTTTTTTCATTTTTCATTTCCGTTCGGCTCATAAGTTTTCCTCTTTGCAGAAATCAAATCCTGTCATCGCAAACTGTTTGTAAACAGCGCAGCTTTCACACAAACAAATCTCTTGTTCTTTATTTTCTCGTCTTTCATTCAAATCCGAAATTGTTCCGATTTTTCCGTTCTCATTTCCGGAACCGTAAGTCGGGCAGCTTCCTTTCGCGCAATACATAATATTTCCGTATTCCGGTTTCAGCAAACAGGAAGTGCAAAGGCAAGCTTTTGAATGATGAAATGACGCGCAAATGCCGAAATATTTTCCGTATTTTTGTTCCGTTTCCAAAAAGCTTCCTCCGATTTTTTACAATTTTTATTCCGTCAGCCGCTTTTGAATTTCTTTTAAATATTCCATGTCGGATGATTTTGCCGAATGAACAATCGAATGCGTTGTGCCGCCGCCGTCTCCGCTGAAACGCGGAAAAATATGAATGTGCGTGTGCATTACGGTTTGACCGGCGGATTCGTATGTGTTCATTCCGATTGTCATTCCTGTCACATTTTCCATTTTTTTCATAATTTGATTTGAAACCTTATTGACTGCTTCAAAAAGCTCGCCGGCTTCCTCCGGCGGCATTTCAATAAACGCATCCGAATGCTTTTTCGGAATGACCATTGTATGACCGTCGGCACACGGTTCAATATCTAAAAAAGCAAGCGTTTTTTCATCTTCATAAATTTTAAAGCAGGGAATTTCTCCGGCGACGATTTTGCAGAATATACACATTTTGACACACTCTTAATTTTAAATTATTTTTTGAATTATTTATACCAAGTCTTATTCACGAATCTTATTAATTTTATCGGGTCAAATCCGCCGCTTTTCCTCATATCTTTTTCTTTTTTTTTCAAAAAGGATTAGTTTTAAATATTGAAACCGCTTATGTTTTTCGTTTAATTTATTTTAACGGAAAAAGGCGAAAGCGATATCAGAAAACCTCACAGTTCTAAAATATCTGTTTTTATTTTGTCCCCATGCCGTTTTTGTTTTTGTTGAAATAAATAAGAGGTTATAATTGTAGATGGACCAAAATGCTACTCCTATTATCGATGCATTACGTGATTACGATAAAAAAGGAATCACGTCGTATGATGTCCCCGGCCACAAAAGAGGAATTCGTGAGGACGATTTCCAAAAGTTGGTCGGCAAAGAAACTTATTTGATGGATGTTAATGCGCCGGTCGGCCTTGATACTTTTGCGCACCCCAAAGGCGTTGTTAAAGAATCATTGGAACTGGCAGCAGAAGCTTACAAAGCTGATAACGCGTTTTATTTGGTTAACGGAAGCAGCAGCGGCGTTCATATCATGATCATGACGGTCTGTTATGACGGCGAAAAAATCCTGATTACGCGAAATGCTCACAAATCCGTAACAAACGCCCTCATTCTTTCAGGAGCGGTTCCGATTTTCATGGAACCTGAAATCAATCAAAGTTTCGGTATTGCCAGCGGAATTACTTTAAAAACTGTTCAACGGTATGTTGAAGAAAATCCGGATGTTAAAGCGTTATTTTTAGTGTATCCCACATATTACGGCGCCTGTTCTGACGTAGAGCGTATCATCGAATACGCGCACAGCAAAGACATCGTTGTCATGGTGGATCAAGCACACGGCGCGCACTTCTCGTTTTCATCTTCTCTTCCGAAATCCGCCGCCGAACTCGGTGCTGATTTGGTTGTTGCAAGCACGCACAAAACCGGCGGGTCGCTGACTCAAAGCGCAATGCTGCTTCATAATGAAGGTTTGGTGAAATATCATTCCATTAAAAAGCGCGTTTTGATGTTTCATACAACAAGCCCGAGCTACTTGCTTTTGGCTTCTTTGGAATCCGCGCGCAAATTATTGGCAACACAAGGCGAAGAAATTTTCACGGAATTGGTTCACGAATGCCGAAAAGTAAAGAAAGAAATTTCTAAAATTCCCGGTCTTTCCGTTTTGGATGAGCAGGGCGGCGTTGCCACAATGACATACGATCCGACAAAAATCGTTATCAATGTCACGAAACTCGGTTTGGACGGATTTGACGTTTACGATATTATGTTTGAAAAATACGGCATTCAGTTGGAATTAGCTGAACCGACTATTATTCTTGCCGTTATCGGAATCGGTGACACAAAAGAAACCGTTTGGAAATTAGTCGATGCTTTCAGAGACCTTTCCGAAACCTATTACGGCAAATATGAAATCTTAGACATTCCCGAAGAAATCGTTTACGTTCCGCCGCAAATTATGTCTCCGAGGCAGGCTTTTTATGCCGATAAAATTTCAGTTCCATTCGGTGAAGCCATCGGGCGCGTAGCGGCAGAAGCTGTTATGATTTATCCGCCGGGAATTCCGATTTGCATTCCGGGCGAATTGATTACAGCCGAAATAATTGAAGAAATACTTTACTGTCAGGAAAACAGCAGCGGTGTTCAGAAAGACAGCAAAGAATCCGACAAAATTTTAGTTGTTGACAACAGCGAATAAAAAAATATAAAAACAGAAAGTTAAAAAAATGAATTATGAATATAAAATCGGGAATGGAATCATGTTTATTTCTTTCCGAACATCATTTCAAAAACGCATTTATTTTTTTTAATCTTTTTTCATTTTTCAAATGTCTTTCTTTTTCGATTTTTTGATAGCGGCGCAGCAAATAAAATAAATCTTTGAAATTAAATTCCGGCCAAAATTTTTCATAATAGCAAACGATTGCATTGTTTCCGTTCGCCTGCCACGGCAAAAAATTAGATGTTCGATGCTCGTTGCCGGTTCGAATGAGCAAATCAACGCTCGGCACGATTTCATTTGAATACGGGAATAAATATTTTGAAATTTCTTCATCCGATATTGAAATCTCCGAATTTTTATTGTTGTCTGATGTGGCAATTTTTTCAAAAGCTTGAGCAATATCATTGCGGCCGCCGTAAGCGAGCGCGATGTTCAGATACATTTTGTTATTCGCTTCTGTTTTTTCTTCTAATTCTCGCAAAACCGACAGCGCGTTTTCGGGAATATTTTCAGATTCGCCGATCATTCTGATTTTGATTCTCTTTCTCAGAATTTTTTCATCATTTAAAATTCGGCGCAGAGAATCCTCTAAAAGTTCAAAAATGCTGTCAACCTCAGCTGAATCTCGATTGAAATTTTCGGTTGAAAAAGCGTAAATTGTAATATGTTTTACTTTTGCCAAATAAGCCCAATGCAGAATATTTTCGATGGCGGTCATTCCCATTCGATGACCCCAAATCGTTTCCTTTCCTTTTCGCTGAGCAAAACGGCGATTGCCATCCATTATGAAAGCAATATGCTTCGGACCGTTTTCCAATGAATGAAGAAAAACTCTCGGATTTTTTTTGCTTTCGATAATATGCGGCATAATCTCACCTGAAATAAAATTCCGTAAGAAAATAGTAAAAACGAAAAAGGATGAATAAAACAGAGTTTTATTCATTTGTATTAAAAATATGAAAAATGGTTTATCGGCTCAATTATTGAGCCGCGTGAACAAGAATTGATTCAACCACAGGCTTGTAATCGTCTTTTAATGAATAGATATTATGATCGCCGGTCACATTAATACTTAATATGCCGAGCCGTGTATTCATTAAGCCGACCATTGCTGATACGCCTCTGTAACTGACATCACAGCATTCGTGTTCCAAATGCTTGTAAACGTCGCTGGTTGTAAATTTGTCACCCGTTATGAATAAGTTTAACACAATTTTTCTTATTCCGTTTTCGTCTCTTGAAAGGTATTTCTCAAGCCTTTCCTTTACTCTGTCTTCTGTTGCTTGCAGCCCTGACACCCCGGTATCCCTTCATTTCAATCTTTTTGAATATTGCTGACAGCTATTGATTTCTGATTTTACTCTTATCAGATTCAGCCGTTTCGCCGGTATTTGTTTTTGTGCGGCAATTTCATTTCCCCGATTTACCCAATCGTTTTTTAAATCGTTTGAAAGCATTGCCCTCTCATCATTCAAAATGTTATAATCAGTTATAATTATTACTGTTTGTAATATTTCGAATCAAATTTTATTACCCAAACGTTTTTCTGTTTTTATTTTATTTCCGCAGTATTTTCATTTATTTTCACATCATGAAACTTAAACGTATGCGGATTAATCAATCCCCTTATAGAGATTTATCCTTTATAAATTTTTACGCGTAAGGTTTATATATCAAAAAATTCGGTCGCACCCGACTAAAAAACCGTTTTCAAACGGATACCTTTCAATCACCCAAAACTTGATTTCTCCGAATTCCGAAATTTCATCTTCATTCAAAATCGCCGCTAATTCCTCTGCAATTCCGGCAGCGGTCTCAATGGTATGTTTTTCGGCATTGACAACATAGGCTTCATCCGGCAATTCCATCTCTTTCAAAAAAGAAACAAAAGAATTCAAAAATGTTTCATCTATATCTATTCTGCCGTAAATGACGGTTCCGTCTTCCGTTATTTCATCAAACGGCCGAGCGTTTTTTTGCGCGGTTCGAATCAGCCGAAGTCTGAGCTGAACTGCGTCTTTGTATCTTGATGAACAAAAATTCACTTTTCCGCAATTGTTTTCGCCGCAGCCGAGATCAAATGCAGTTTTCGCAATTTCAGCCGAGCCGAGAACGGTATTGGATTCATTATTTTTTAAAACATAGCCGCGGCTTTTCAATGCTTCCGCATTTGTATCTGAAAATTCCAACTCATTCAAGTTTAAAAAACAGCCGGCGTTTTTCACAAAAGCGGCAACATTTTCCGCGCCGGCGAGAGCGGGAATTTCAAATCCTGCGCAAATTCCGGCTTCCTATGCGGCACTCAATGATTTCTCATAAGCCGAGCCGCTTAATTTATTCCACATTTCTTCCGGCGGGTGGAATCGAATTTCATTTAAGCCGGCAGCCGCCAATTTTTCAAGCATTTCAGCCGTCGGCGTGGTTGATGTGTATAAATGAATATGATGCTCTTGACCGAATTCTGTTTTCAAAAGCGTAATGTAATGATTCACTTTTTCAAGTTCCAAAAGCGGCTCGCCGCCGGTAATTCCGGTTCCTTTCGCATTCATAGAATGCGCTTCTTCTAAAACATCTGAATCCGAAATCACAAGACGTTCATTTGCAAAAACCGATTCCGTATTTTTCCGCTCTTCTGAAAGCGGACAGAAAAAACAATCTCTGTGACAGATTCCGGTCACAAATAAAACCATTTTCGCGCCTTCGCGGCAGCAAAGGCAGCCGTCTGTTAAAAAACTGCTGTAAGAGTCGCTTTCATCTGTTTGCATTTTTCCACCGATAAAAAAATGTTAAATTTTGAAAAAAATTCAAAATTCAACTTACAAAATTCTGAAAGTTTCCAAATTGACAAGCGGCTTGGCGTCAATTCTTGCTTTCTTTCGAATGGATTCCGCGAGTTCAATGCAAGATCTTTCATCGCCGTGAACCGTGAATATTTTTTCAGGTTTGGGCTGCATTTTTCGAACATAGTCGTGAAGCTGTCTGACATCGGAGTGACCGGAAAAACCGTCAATCGTCTCAACACTCAAATTTACTTTGACAGTATTGTTGTTGCCGACTGCGATTTCAGACCAGCCTTTTTGAAGGCGGCGGCCGATTGTTCCGTCTGCCTGATATCCGACAAAAACAAGACTGTTGCGTTCATCCGGCGCGAGTTTGTAGAAATAACTCATCACGGGACCGCCGGTCATCATACCGGATGTGGCAATAATGACGCACGGGTGCGGTTCTTCCAAAATCTTTTCACGCATTTCTTTTGAATCAACTTGCTTGAAAGATTCCGACAAAAACGGATTTTGTCCTTTTTGGAAAATTTGCTTCTTCAATTCGCTGTTTAAATATTCGGGGTGCGTCGCATGAATTGCAGTTGCTTCCCAAATCATACCATCTAAATAAACAGGAACATTCGGAATGTAGCCCTTGCGGATGGCTTCTTCTAAAACAATCATAACTTCCTGACTTCTGCCGACAGCGAATGCCGGAATTAAAACTGCGCCGCCGCGTTTGACAGTATCGCGAACGATTTTTTGCAGATTTCTTTCAGCATCTTTTAACGGTGTCTGATAACCGTTATTGTTGCCGTAAGTTGCTTCCGTAATCACAGTTTCAACACGCGGGAATCTGTTTACGGCAGGATCGAACAAGCGTGTTCTTTCATATTTGTAATCGCCGGTAAATACAATATTGTGAAGTCCGTCTCCGATATGGAAATGCGCAATCGCCGAGCCGATAATGTGTCCGGCGTTGTGGAATGTTAATTTCATATCGGGCGCAATATCGGTGACTTCTTCATAATCCAACGGAATCATGTGCAGCAATTCTTTTTGAATCGCGGATGAGTCGTACGGAACTCTTTTTCCTTCTTTTGAAGCAACATCAACGTAGTCTAATTGAAGCAAAACAGTCATGTCGCGCGTCGGCGGTGTGCAGTAAACCGGACCTTCGTAACCGTATTTGTACAAAAGCGGAATTAATCCTTGGTGGTCCATATGCGCGTGCGTTAAAACGATTGCGTCCAACTCATTGAAATGGTTCACTTCGGGGACGTATAAATAAGGCGTTTTGTCTTCTGCGCCGAGATTGACACCACAATCGATCATGATTTTAGATTCAGGCGTTGATAAAAGGTAGCAGCTGCGGCCGACTTCTAAACTGCCGCCGAGACTGGTGACACGAATCCATTGATCCGTATGGGTTGTCTCGCGGTGAATTTTTCTGCCGACATTGCGCAAAATTTCTTTTCTTTCTTTGAGATTGTTTCTCATGAAATCGCGGACATTCTTGACGGTTTTTGATTTAATCGGCGGCGTTCGGGCAACTTTCGGAATCCAGCCGATTTCTTTTGTAATTTCACGAAGCGTGTCGCCGTGTTTTCCGATGACTAATCCCGGCTTTTCGGCTTCGATGATAACTTCTCCGGAATCCGGATCGAAGTAGCAATTTGAAATCACAGAGTCTGCCGGAACAATTTTATGAATAATGCCGACTGATTTTTCCGGTTCTGCCAACACTTTCGGGTCAGGGCGAACTGCGATTCTGATACGAAGTGCTTTTGCTAAATTTCGAATGATGTTTCCGTCATCGGCAAACTTCTTCGGCTCTTCCGTGTATAATACTAATTGAGGTCCCTCAAAACTGACACCTGAAATGGTCACGCCGTCCGGTAAATTTTTGTCTATTTTTGCCCGAAGGTCATCTAAAACGTCATCTATTGCCATTTATATCTTCCTTTTTTTAAAATGAATTATTTGAAATTATTGAAATGAATTGAATTTTTGAGTTTAATCTGTCTTTTAGAAAATGATTTTGTGACGTCTATTCAAAAACAAACCGAAGCGGCGTTGAAATAAATATTTATTGAAAAATATTGTATTTTGAGATGTTTGTATTATTCAACGAAGTATTCTGCTTTTGATTAAATTCAAAAAATCAATATTTTCATGGTCGTCTAACCATTCATTAAATTTGAATAAAATTGCCGAATTGAATTCGATTTGACTCAATTCGATTTTTAAAAAATTGTAAAAATGATAAAAATACGAAAATCAGTTTAATGATTCTCTGTATTTTTTGACTTCTTCTTCTTCCATTCTGACGAATGTGCCGTTTGTGATTTTCACAACACTGATTGCATCGCCTGAAGCAGCGTCTCTTTTCATTGCGTTATGAAGCGCGCGGATTGCAAGTTCTGCGCCTTCTTCGATGTTCATTTCTTCACGGTAGTTGTCTTCTAAAACACCGTAAGCAATCGGAGATCCGGATCCGGTTGAAACCGCTTTTGTTTCTTGAATTGTTCCGCCCATGGCGTCCAATGAATAAAGCGCGGGTCCGTTTTTGTCAACGCCGCCGATTAAGAGCTGAACCGAGTACGGGTAGTGTCTGTTGGAATTCAGCGTGTTGGAAAGCATGGTTGTCAAACCTTTGATTGTGACGGATTCTTTTCGTCTCATTTCGTAAAGTTTTGATTCAACCGTTATGGAACGAACGATTTGCTGCGCGTCTCCGACAGAGCCTGCAATGGTCAAACCGATTCTGTCGCCGATTTTGTAAACTTTTTTTGCCTCGCGGCTGGCGATAAAATGTCCCATTGTTGCTCTTCTCTCGCTGGCAAGCACAATACCGTCTGTACAAACAACGCCGATTGTTGTTGTTCCTTTAAGAATTTGTTGTTCCATAATTTTACCTTTGAAATTGTTTTTGAATTAATCCGTTATCGAATTAATTGAAAGTTAATAGTGAAAATTAATAAGTGTTAAATCTGAACTCAAATATTTAAGCAAAATTGACAGTGAATTGGTAGCTCGTCTATTGAATTTTTAAAACTTCATCTGTTCAAATGAAAATCATTTCAACAGTTTAAAACATGAAAACAATCGAACCGTTTGGTTCTTTTTGCAGTTGATTTCACCCAAAACTCAATATAAAAAGTCAATTTGCTAATTTTTCAGAAGCGGATGCGTCGATTTCAAAAAAGAATATTTGAACCGACTACGAATTTAATCTAATGCAGAATTATTTTCGATGTATATAAATTATTCCTTTGAAATTGAATTTTTTTCGTCTTTTATTTCAATTTTTCAGCATTTATTCAATTTCTTCCAAATCTAAATTTTTTAAATCTAAATCCACTTCATACGCCAAATCTGTAATCCGCTGCCGAAGTCTCTTGTCGGTTCCGTTTTCTTTTAATATTTCCATTCTTCTTTTCAGTGTAATGACTTTCGTTCCTTTTACCATATTATCGGCATGCGCGACAATTTTTTCTTCTAAAGTTCTCGGCATGTAATCGTCGTCGGGAAGCTCAAAAAAATCGGCTTCTTCGGGCGTAATTCCTGCGCCGATATGTTTTTTAATAATCTCCAAAATCGGTTTTTCAACGCCGTGTTTTTTTGCAAGCTTGACGCCGACAATCGCATGGTCTATGCTGTGCGTTTTCGCGCGTCCCAAATCATGAAGAAGTCCGCCGATTTCAACAAGCTTAATATCGACTTTGCGGCCGGCAGCTTTGTTTTTTTTCGCAAGCTTGACCGCTTCTTCAGAAACAACAATGCAGTGCTGAATTACTTTTTCTTCGCAGCCTTCTTCTTTTAAAATTTGAACGGCTTCCTCTTTTGAAATCATAAAAATCACTGTCCGATTTGATTATTTGGAAAATAAAGCATTGAAAAATTGAATCGAAAATGAAAAAGCAACAAAATGAATAAACGATTAATAAACAGATTAAATAAACAAATTGAATAAAATCAAATGAAAATGGTAAAAACGAATGAAAAATAAAGAAAGTTGAGGTTAAGCGGTTTCCTCAAACTTTTCAATTCTTTCATCCAGTAATTCTTT
>JGI994J12354_10005777_pt1 | contig 10542 bp, 9 predicted proteins | sample IntmicLarv3ML3BL_FD_12354 | JGI IMG/M metagenome (IMG submission 12354)
TTTTCATAGGAGAAAACTTTTCAGGAAAGTTTTCCCCTATAACCCCTTTCAAACCTTTTTAATAAAACTTAAATCACGTAGAAAATGCTTATTTTGTGATAAATCTTGCGGGTATTCCGTCTATCTTGAATTGAAGTATTTTAGTTATAGCCTCCTCTAAGTTTTCTATGTTATACACACGGTACTCAATCCAACCTCTGTCACGATAAGGACTTTTATCTATACATTCTTTTGCGTGATTCGTAACGGTTTCGTAAAGTTTGTTAAGATTTTCTAATTTAATATTCGTTACAAATAAGAAACTGTCTTTTTCTGCTACAATATTACACAAATAGGTTTTTTTAGAAAGATATTTTGAATGATAACTAATAGCCCAGCCCTTGTCGTGACCATCAAAATACATCTTAAATTCTGATGGAAAATTCTCCTTTAAATGATTATCGACAGTAAGAAAAAGTTCAGCGGCTTTCCCGATGTGTGATATAAATTCTTCAATCGTCGGGGTTTCGTGTTTGTTTGACATCCTCTGAGACATTAATTGTTTACCTCCAATAATTTTTTACGGCAGATTAATATATTTTCTCGCGGTTATCTGAAACAGTGTTGATTTCTTTATATTCGCTTACAGGTAATACGGCGTAGAAAATATAAATAACCTACGTTAAACACAAATATCATTTAGATAGCTTTTGCAAAAGAAAAGCAACTATTCTTTCTTCGCCTTATCAGCTTCGGCAGCGTTTTTCGTCGCCGCGTCTCTGTCTGCCTGCATTTCGTCAACTGTTTTTGTGTGCAGACGCGCTGCGCCCGTATATCCCTCTTTGACTTTGATTTTCGGATTTTGCAGTCTTATTTTCGCTTTCGCGATTTCGTCTTTGTACTGCGGCAGTAAATATCCGTATTTTTGAGTCAAATCTTCACTTGCAACCGCGACAAGCATTTCATCGACCATCTGCTCTATTTCGTCGGTGTTGCATACCGCGCCTGTGAGCGGGTCAAGCATCATCGCTTGAATTAACAGATTTCTGTCGGCGTTTACAGCAGCTTCGACGGCGATTCTCTGTACGTTTATACTTTGAGCGCATACAGCCGCGCAGCCTAAGGGTAACGGTCCGACTTTCGGGATATTTACGCCGTTCGCGTCAACATATCCCGGTACTTCGACGATTGAATCGTCGTCAAGATTTGTTATTGCGCCATTGTTTACAACGTTGAAATGACCTCTGTAAACTCTGCCTGTTTCAAGTCCCTCGATTATGTGCGAGCCGTGTTCATGCGAACGCTGTGTGCCGTCGTATTTTTTCGGGTCGGCTTTTAGCCAGTTCGGGAAATCACTTTCAAACCAGTTTCTTCCCTCTGTGCATACTCTCAAATATCCGCCTGTTTCACCGTTAATCCATGAATCGAGCGAAATCCAGTCGTTTATTTCGTCGGGGCGTTTTCTGTACCACGAAACATATTCCGATAAATGCCCATTTGATTCGGTTGAATAATATCCGAAACGTTTTAATATATCTATTCTCACTTTTTCGGTTTTTGAATAAATCGGGTGATTTTCAAACGCTTCGAGAAGTTTACCCGTCATATCTTCGCCTTTGCGTTTTATCTGTGTATACCATGTCTGATGGTTTATCCCTGCGCAGATTATATCCACTTCTTCGACGGGTAAACCGAGAACGTCCGCTATCTGCCAGTGTCCTCCCTGTACTCCGTGGCATAAACCTATCGTGTTTACTTTACCGTAATGATTCGCCGCCCATGTCATCATTGCGTTGGGGTTCGCGTAATTCAGGAATAAAACGTCTTTTTGGCAAACTTCCCTGATGTCCTTGCAAAAATCGAGAGTGGCGTTTACGCCCCTTTGTCCGTACATGATACCGCCGGCGCATAATGTATCCCCGACACATTGGTCAACGCCGTATTTGAGCGGGATGTTTATATCTGTTTCAAACGCTTCAAGTCCGCCGATTCTCACACAGCTTATAACATATTTCGCGTCTTTGAGAGCTTCTCTCCTGTTAAGGGTCGAATGAATTTTGATTTTAAGTCCGTTTGAGTCAATATCCCTCTGACAGAGTTGTGTTACCATGTCGAGATTGTTTTGGTTTATATCGGTGAAAGCAACTTCGATGTCTGAAAATTCCGGTACAGAAAGTAAATCGCAGATAAGCGTCCTTGTGAACCCTATACTTCCCGCTCCGATAAACGCAATTTTAAATGACATAAATAAATACCTCCAAAATAATAATAATAATTAACAATTTTATTTATTATTTACATTTTACATGCAAATTGTTTCAAAAAATCAATAATAGGAAAATTTTTTGTGATATAATTATTATAAATTTATATTTTTGTATAAAACAGTTCAGAAAGGCAAAGATAATCACATGAAAGAAACATTGGAAATCATAGCGATATGCGGAGTGTCCGTACTTCTGGTAATTTTCGTATCGCTTTATTTTACCGGAACAAAAAAACAAAAAAAATTAAAAAACTCCATAAAAAACCTATACAAATACGACAGTATAAAAGATTTTAAAGAAATCGTGAATAAAAATAAAAAATCCGAAGACGACATAACGGAAGAATTAGTTGAGCAGTTTCGTATAATAAACGCGCAGCTTGAATTGATATTTGAGTTGAGTCCCGTTTTTATCGTCTGTTATGACTACGGCAGAAATTATTTTTATATAAGTGAAAACGGTCAAAATCAATTAGAATATGACCCGCTCGATTCAACCGATGAAACCGATCAGAAAAAATTCGAATCACTGATACATAAAGAAGATATATCTTTATATGAAGAAATAACGAATTTTGAGGATATAAGAAAACTAAAAGCCGCGAACAGCACTTATATTATAAAAATAAAATCCGTTGTTTCAAATAAATACGGCGAATATTTGACGCGCGTCAAACCTATATACAACGAAGACGGGATAAACAAAGCGTTGATTATCGCTTTTATAAAAGCAAAATAATATATAATCGATAATGTGAACATGCAGGGACGGCTTATTGCCGTCCCTGCGATGTTAATAATTATTTTTATTTTAAAAACATTGTGCCGATTCCCTCGTCGGAGAGCATTTCTATTAAAATAGAGTGTAATATTCTGCCGTCTATTATGTGTGTTCTGTTTACTCCGCCTTTTATCGACGCTACGCAGCAATCAACCTTAGGTATCATTCCACCGTTTATTATTCCTTTTTTCTTTAACTCGTCAACTTCCGCAAGTTTAACAACGGGTATAAGAGTGTCCTCGTCCTTAACATCAGCCATAAGTCCCTTGACATCGGTTAAAAGTATGAGTTTTTCCGCTCCGAGTTTCACCGCTATTTCAGCCGCCGCCGTGTCAGCGTTTATGTTATAGACCGAGTTTCTCTCTTTACCTATATTGTTGGAATCCATTATCACGTCATTGTCTATCCCCTGCGCTATCGTCGCGATTACGGGGATATATCCTTTTTCGAGTAAATCCGTGACGGGTTTTATATTTATGTCGGTTATATCCCCGACATATCCGTAATCCGTATCGCCGCCGTCAAGTTTTTTCGCTTTTATAAGTCCGCTGTCAAGCCCCGATAAGCCTATCGCCTGACCGCCTTTCAAACTTATAAGATTAACCAAATCTTTGTTTGTTTTCCCTGCGAGAACCATCTGAACAACGTCTATCGTCTCCTCGTCGGTATATCTCAGACCGTTTATAAACTTTGATTCTATGTTCAGTCTTTTCATGGTCTCTGTAATTTCAGAACCGCCGCCGTGGACGAGAACAACTTTTATTCCCGTCAAAGAAAGCATTATAATATCCGATATTACCGCTTCTTTTAATTTTTCGTTTATCATAGCGTTGCCGCCGTATTTTACAACGATTGTCTTTTTATTATATTTCTGTATATAAGGCAGAGCCTGCGTAAGCACTTTCGCTTTGTCTAAATTCGATATTAACATTTTATTTAACTCCTGTAATCTCCGTTTATTCTTACATATTCATAACTCAAATCGCAGCCCCATGCGGTCGCTTTTTCTTCGCCCGACTGCATATCTATAAGTACCTCGATTATTTCCTGAGATAATATCTCTTTCGCCTTGTCCTCGTCAAAACCGAGACTGCCGCCGTTTTTGCATACTTCTATCTCACCCGCCGCAGATTTGAATTTAACGTCAATTTTAAGCGGGTCAAAATCGATTCCCGAATATCCGAGAGCACATAAAATCCTTCCGAAATTCGCGTCCGCTCCGAACATCATAGTTTTTACAAGCGAAGATTTTATAACCGATTTCGCGAGTTTTTTCGCGTCCTGTTTTGTTTTCGCGTTATAGATTTTACATTCTAAAAGTTTTGTCGCTCCCTCTCCGTCAAACGCTATAAACCTCGATACTTTTTCGCAGATTATATGCAGCGCGCTTTTGAATTTATCGTAATCACAGTTTTTTTCTGTGATTTTTGTATTTCCGCAAAGTCCCGAAGCCATAATCGAAACCATATCGTTTGTGCTTGTGTCGCCGTCGATACTCACCATGTTAAACGTATCCTGAATAACATCGGTTAAAGCCGATTGCAGCATTTCGGGCGATATATCTATATCGGTTGTGACAAACGAAAGCATAGTCGCCATGTTGGGTTCAATCATACCCGAGCCTTTCGCAATCAGTCCGATTCTTGCGGCTTTTCCGTCAAGTTCAAATTCTATCGAGTATTCTTTTTTGCGTGTGTCTGTCGTCATGATTGCGACAGCCGCGTCCTCGCCCGCTTCTTTTGTATCTGCGAGAGCGGCTTTCAACGCGGGAAGTCCGTCCCTTATCGGTTCAATCGGTAAAACCGCGCCTATAACTCCCGTTGACGCTACAATTATATCGTTTTCGTCTATATCGAGTATAGCCGCCGTCATTTCACACATCATGTTCGCTTTTTCTATCCCGTCGGGATTGCATGTGTTCGCGATTCCGCTGTTGCATATAACCGCTTTCGCTGTGCCGTCTTTAAGGTGTTCGCGTGTAACCGTGATGGGCGCNCCGAAAACTTTGTTTGTCGTGTAAACCGCCGCCGCAGAACATGCTTTGCCGTCTTTTGAAAAAATCAAAGCCAAATCTTTTTTCGCTTTATTCTTGCGCAGACCGCAATGTATGCCGGCGGCTGTGAATCCCAAAGGCGCGACAACTCCGCCGTCTATAAATTTTATATTTAAATCCATTTGTATTTTGTACTCCTTATAAAAATTTTTACGCTTATATCAACCCGATTGTCTCGTCCAGTCCGAGCATGATATTCATGTTCTGGACAGCCGCGCCGGACGCGCCTTTTCCGAGATTGTCAAGTCTCGCGACAACGAAAGCCTGTCTGTCGTCGCCGAAAACCAAAATTTCCAGATTATTCGTATAATTACAGCTTTCGGCAATCATATATCCCCATTCAAATTCGTCCTGTATATTCATGGGCAATACTTTCACAAAATTTTGTTCTTTGTAATAATCTTTATAAAACGCGTTAATCTCGTCCGCGCTGATTTTTTTGTTTAATTTATCGGTATAAAACGGAATCGCGACAGTCATTCCCCTGTAATATTTGCCTATGATTGGGGTAAACACGGGGGGATTTTTCAATCCGCTGTGTTTTTGCATTTCGGGAAGATGTTTGTGATGTAAACTCAACGCGTAAAAACTCGGACTTTTAAGTTTATCTTTGTTTTCTTCCGATTCAAACAACTGTATTAATTTATTTCCGCCGCCGCTGTAACCCGTTATCGAGTGACATGTCACGGGATAATCTTCCGCCGCTATGTTTTCTTTTATCAGCGGATACATGAGCATATTGAATCCCGTAGCGAAACATCCCGGATTTGATAATCTTTTCGTGTCTTTTATATTCTCCCTGTGTTTTACGCTTAATTCAGGTATACCGTAAGTCCAGCCGTCCGCGATTCTGTGTGCTGTGCTCGCGTCTATAACTCTTACCGACGGATTTTCAATCAATGAAACGGATTCTCTCGCCGCGTCGTCGGGCAGACACAAAAAGACAATATCGGCTTGATTTATATATTTTTTCCGCTCCTCAATATCTTTTCTTTTTTGCGGGTCTATCTTTAAAATCTCTATATCTTCGCGTTTTTGAAGGCGTTCGTTTATTTCAAGCCCTGTTGTGCCTTCCTGTCCGTCAACAAATATTTTATATTTCGTCAATTTATTTACACCTCCAAAAATTCTTCCAGTTTTTTCATCTGCCGCTCAATTGATTCAGCCGACGGTCCGCCGTAAACTTTGCGTTCGTTTACACAATATTCCAAATCAATATATTTGTATACATCATCTTCAAATACATCGCAGATTTTTTTGTATTCACATAAAGGCAAATCTTCAAGAATCGTGTTTTTTTCTATACACAAAGCGACAAGCTGACCCGAAATTTTATAAGCGTTACGAAACGCCAAACCTTTTTTAACAAGATAATCGGCGCAGTCCGTTGCGTTTAAAAATCCTTTTTGCGCCGCTTTTTTCATGTTTTCGCGGTTTATTTTCAAAGTTTTTAACATTCCCGTAAATGTATCGAGTGAAAGTTTCGTGTTTTCGAGAGCGTCAAAAATCGCCTCTTTATCTTCCTGCATATCTTTGTTATACGCGAGCGGCAGAGCTTTCATCATCGTGAGAAGTGTTACGAGTGAGCCGTAAACCCTTCCCGCTTTACCTCTGCATAATTCCGCTATATCGGGATTTTTTTTCTGCGGCATTATTGATGAACCCGTTGAAAAAGCGTCGTCAAGCTCCGTGAATCCGTATTCGGACGTACACCATAAAATTATTTCCTCGGAAAATCTGCTTATATGCGTCATTATCAAAGATAACGCCGAAGCGAGTTCTATAACAAAATCCCTGTCCGAAACCGAATCGATACTGTTTTCGGTAACGTTTGAAAAACTGAGTTTCTCCGCGACAATATGCCTGTTTATCGGGTATGTCGTCCCTGCGAGCGCGCCTGAACCGAGGGGCATATAATCCATTCTTTTTTTCGCGTCATATATTCTTTCAATATCGCGTTTGAACATCTGGGCGTATGCCAGAATATGATGTGCGAAAACAATAGGCTGTCCGTGCTGTAAATGCGTTGTACCGGGCATTAATGTGTTTTTGTTTTCGTCCGCTTTTTCGATAACCGCGAAAATTAAATTTTTGAGTAAATCTATAACTTCATCGCATTGATTTTTTAAATACATGCGTATATCAAGAGCGACCTGGTCGTTGCGGCTTCGCGCCGTATGCAGTTTTTTCCCCGTATCGCCGATTCTTTCGGTTAAGACGGCTTCAACAAACATATGAATATCCTCAGCAGTCAAATCAATTTCAAGACTGCCGTTTTCAATATCCGAAAGAATTTTTTCAAGCTCGGAAATTATTTTTTCGGCTTCGGATTTTTCAATAATCCCCGTTTCACCGAGCATATAAGCGTGGGCGATACTTCCGGTTATATCTTCTCTGAACATTACCTTGTCAAATTTTACCGACGAATTAAAATCGTTGACTTTTAAATCAAGCGATTTTTTAAAGCGTCCCGCCCACATTTTATCAGAATTAGAACTCATGTTTACCTCTTTTATTTTTTCCCCGTTTATAAAACTTTTGTACCTGCGACTATATAATTCGTGCTTGCCGACCATTCCCAATCCTGATTGTTGTTGAGATTTTTTAACAGGTATTCTTGTTTTTCTTTGTTTAATTTGATTAATTCGTCAAAATCTCGAATTGAAAAACCATATTCCTGAAATCTTGAATCTTCACTGTTAGCCTGTATATTTTGGATTTCTTTTCCGATACCTGACTTTATTTTAAATATTTTAAATTCATCAGACCAATAACTGTCGCTGTATGAAAATGCGGAAGCGTAAGCGTGAATAGTTATGTTTTTAAGCCCGAATTCAGCAAACATTTTGGGATAACGCTGTGAGTGCCAGTAATCGTTCTGTTTTAATTCGCTTGGCGTATATACTTTTTTAAATGCCTGCATATATTTATCGTTTAATTCTTTCAACCGTGTATTATTTTCAAAAGCGCAGTCAGAATCGCAGCCGCCGCCTCCGAACCCTCCGGTAGCGGAAACCGTAACAGTTCCGCCGGGTTTGCATACTCTTATCAACTCTTTTAATCCTGCGACAGGGTCGGATAAAACCCCCATATACTGATGATTTACAATAACATCGAAAGTGTTGTCGTCAAAAGAAAGATTGAATCCGTCTTCAAAAACAATTTCTGCTTTACCGGATAAATTTTCCTCGGCTATTTTTTTATTTCCGTATTCGACAAAATTTTTACTTATATCAAATCCCGTGACTTTTCCCGTATCAAGACTTTTTGCGATAAATCTTGTTAAAACACCGGTTCCGCACCCTCCGTCAAGAATCTTATAATCCGGTTTTATTCTGAACCATTTAAAAAATGTTTCTCTCATATCATCTCTGAACAATACGGGGCGCGTTGATTCAAAATCATCATAATTAGTACAGTCAATCCATATTTCGTTGCTGCTTGTATTCACTTTATATACCCTCTTATTTTTTCTTGTTATTCGCCAAAGCCTGTACTTTTATCGGCAAACCGAACAGGTTTATAAATCCTTCCGCGTCTTTCTGGTTATATACTCCGCCGTCGTCGCCGAATGCCGCGATGTCAGCGTCGTAAAGTGAATTCGGTGAAGTTACGCTCGCAGGAATTATATTGCCTTTGTATAATTTTAATTTTACGTCGCCGTTTACGTTTTCCTGCGTTTTATCTACAAACGCTGAAAGAGCTTCTCTCGCAGGTGTGAACCACTGTCCGAAATATACCAAATCGGCGAATTTACCCGATAATTCCTGTTTTAAATGCAAGGTGTCCCTGTCAAGTGTGAGACTTTCAAGTATTTCATGCGCTTTGTATAAAATAGTTCCGCCGGGTGTTTCATATACTCCCCTGCTTTTCATTCCGACAAGACGGTTTTCAACTATATCTTCAATACCTACTCCGTGTTTTCCGCCGAGTTTATTTAATTCTTCAATGAGTGATATACAATCAATTTTTTTGCCGTTTAATTTATACGGAACGCCTTTTTTAAACGATATTTTCACATATTCGGGTTTGTCGGGGGCTTTTTCGGGAGTTACGCCGAGTTCAAGAATTTTATCATATTTCGGCTCATTCGCGGGGTCTTCCAAATCCAGTCCTTCATGCGATAAATGCCATATATTTTTATCTTTCGAATAGTTTGTTTCCCTTGAAATTTTAAGCGGAACGTTATGCGCTTCGGCGTAATCTATTTCTTCATCGCGCGATTTTATCGACCATTCTCTCCACGGAGCGATAATTTTCATGTTGGGCGCGAACGCTTTTATCGTCAGTTCAAATCTCACCTGGTCGTTGCCTTTTCCCGTACAGCCGTGAACGATAGCGTCGGCGTTTTCCTGTAANGCAATCTCNACAATTCTTTTTGCGATAACCGGACGTGCGAACGATGTTCCGAGAAGATATTTACCCTCGTATTTCGCTCCGGCTTTGAGTGTCGGGAAAACAAAATCATCTATAAATTCTTTTCTTAAATCTTCGATATATAATTTTGACGCGCCTGTTTTCAACGCTTTTTCTTCGAGACCTTCGAGTTCACTGCTCTGTCCGACATCACCTGCGACGGCGATTATTTCGCAGTTGTTATAATTTTCTTTAAGCCATGGAATTATAATAGACGTATCAAGTCCGCCCGAATAAGCCAGAACCACTTTTTTTATATTGTTCATATCAAAATCTTCCTTTTCTTAAAATTTATTTAAATATAATTTTATTAACACTTGCATTATTATACTACATATTGCATAATAATGCAATATGTTTCGATATATTTTGTTATAATTATTTCAAATAATCAACATAAAATATATTTATGTTGATTTAAGGGGGTTTTTATGATATAATTTATTTATCCGCCTTTAGCTCAACTTGGATAGAGTATCAGATTCCGATTCTGACGGTTGCAGGTTCGATTCCTGTAAGGCGGGCTATTTGAAGCCTCATTTTTTTAAGGGAAAAATGAGGCTGATTACGTTGAAATTACTTTAATTTATATTTAACGGAGGTTGATAAAATTGAGTTTGCAAATTATATCTGTAAATAACAATAACTGGGACAACATTGTTAAATCGTTTAAAAATCATGATGTTTATTATTTAAGCGGATATGTGAAAGCGTTTCAACTTCACGGAGACGGTGAACCGCTGTTGTTTTATTTTGACAACGGTAACACAAAAGCAATAAATGTTGTAATGAAAAGAGATATATCAAAAGACGTGCATTTCACGGGCAAAACAGAAGAAAACAAATATTTTGATTTAATAACACCATACGGATACGGCGGATTTTTAATTGAGGGCGACGATTATAAATCCATTAAAAGAGAGTATACAAAATGGTGTGCGGATAACAATATCATAAGCGAATTTGTAAGGTTTCACCCTTTATTAAATAATCACATTTATTCTTCCGACATATACGAAACATCGCTTTCGGGTTATACAATATGTA
>JGI994J12354_10005778_pt1 | contig 10542 bp, 8 predicted proteins | sample IntmicLarv3ML3BL_FD_12354 | JGI IMG/M metagenome (IMG submission 12354)
CCTAGCACCGAACAAACTGGAGTGCCATATGAGGTGAAAAAATCAGGCCAGCACCTAGAGGACAATGCCCCAATTCCATTATTTACAACATAATCCTTATATGCTTTATAGAGCCTTGCAAATCCCTCTAAATTCTCTTTTGGAATTTCATCTAAACCTGTGGAACTCTCTNGCAATTCTTCCAAATAGGGGATAAACTCCTCTTGCCTAAAGCTCTGTGCCTGTTCCATTAGTTCACGTACTTCTACTGACTCCATTGTCACCCCAAACTTAACAAGTAAGTCTGCATCTATTGCTCTTCCAAAACCAAATCCTTGTGGTGTATTTCCCACTGCTGCCAATTTGAGATTCTTCATAGAATGAAGTAATTTCGCCGCCGCTACTGTTTCCTCAATCTTGCTTTTTACTTTTTCTTCCTTTGGTGCACCAAAAATATATTCAAAATTGCTATTTCTAAAAAACATTAATGCATTGCCTGCTGAATATGCACCTGTCAAAGAATTTAGTCGCAACCGTCCTCCATCAATCACTGGCTCCCGCAATGTCCATAACAACACTGGACACTCAAAATTCTTTAAAACCTCACTAGGGTATGCCGCATTTGCAAAGGTGATATTTTGCAAGATGATAAGATCTGGCTCTATCGTCTCTAAATACATTTCTAAGTCATCTATGGATAGTATCATTTCATCAGGATAGATGATTGTTTCTGTAATCGCCAAAAGTACCTTTATTGACTCTTCAAACTCTTTTTTTGCACTTTCCAGGTGAAAGGTTGGCACTCCAACTGGAAGATAAACTACTTGAAATTTCTTCTTCATTTTTCGCCTCATTTCTGATTAATTATTAAACCATTCCGTATTTTTTCCCGATTGTCTCAAATGTATCTGCCCATGAAGAATTCTTCCGATAAAACGCTGGTGTAAATCCAAGTGGTGCCACCACTTCTACACTACCACCTAAATACTCCATTCCTGTCCATAAATGTATCCACTGATCCGTCGGGAGATATACCTCCCATGTCTCCTGTTCCGCTAGGTATACTGGGGCAATGAGCAAATCTTTGCCATAAAGATATTGATACTGAATGTCATACGTCTGCTGATCTTCTTCATAATGCATAAATAGCGGTCTTTGCAGCGGAATGCCTCTGTTCGTATTTTCTTTCACTAATTCCTTGGTATATGGTGCTAGTTCTGTATAGATATCTACCATTCTAGCCAATTGCTCCATCGTGTCCTGATCCTCATAATATTGAAAATTTTGCTCTGGGCGATTACCCTCATGAGTTCGCATCACTGGTGTAAACATTGCCATTTCTGCCCAACGCAAAAATAATTCTTTTGATCTGGTATTATCAAATAATGATGTATACCCACCAATATCACTATGTGATAATCCACAACCAACCATACCCACACTAAGTGCTCCGCAAATCGTTGTTGCCAAACCATCATGTATTGAAAAATCAACGGATTGATCCCCTGCCCATATTAATGTACAGTATTTTTGACTTCCTGTTCCGCCTGCCCGCATAAAATAAAGCACTTCTCCTAGTTTATCTGTTTCTATTAATGCCTCATAATTGCACTGTGCCCAACGCACTGGCCACTGATTATGTTCTATCATTGCCGAAACCCCATTGTGCAATTTGATATCATCTGTTGGCAAATATTCTCCAAAATCTGCCATCCAGCCAGAAACGCCTAAATCCAAGCTATACTTGATGATGACTTCCTGTTTAAACCATTCATAAGCCTTAGGATTTGTTAAATCGACAACACCACAATGAAATTCGCCAAAATCAACCAAGTAATCACTTCCATCTTGCTTTGTGGCAAAATATCCTTTTTCCTTTCCAATTTTATATAATTCACCATTGTCCACTAGATATGGATTTAGATAATTTAAAAATCGAATATTGCGTTTACGAAGCTCTGCCACCCGTTTCTTTAACGCTGGATATAATTGGTCATTTGCTTTCCAATCCCATTGCAGCCGCTTACCAAAAGAGGTGTTTCTGATTCCTGCCCAGTCTTGACACCAAACTCCAGATACTTTAATTCCTGCTGCTAGTGTCTTATCTAATAAGTGCGAAACTCTCTTGTCACCACCTTGCAGTCCGAGAATCAAACCATTATATACCCATTCTGGCAGCTCTGGCTGACGACCCAAAAAGGCTGTCAACTTTTCAACTAATGCAAGATAACTTTCTCCTACCTCAATTCGTATCTGCTGTGGTACCGCCCATATTTGTAATTCATGAAACTCCGTATTTCTAAAATCAAAATCAGCATAAGCATTGGTGTCAACATGTAAATAATAATGCTTTGTTGATACGAACGTCGGCTGCGGATAATTCGTATTATAATAATCACCACCCGCTTTATTTTCAACATCAGAACGCCACGTTATATATGTTGTTTTATCTCTTCCGACACCTGGCTCAGAAGTCCAAATCGGGAAATTTCTTCCCCTCAAGTTAAAATAGGACATTTGTTCGCCGCAACCATAACATTTTTCCTGCTCATCTGCTAATACCCGAAACCAAAAGCGGTTAATCGTATTATCCTTTTGTTCGAAATCCAATATTATCTGCTCGCCACTATGTTTCACTTTTATCAGTATCTTATTATCGAAATTTAAGATGTAAAAATCTGTTTCCTGCTGTACCTCTATCAGTGTTAGCGGATATCGTTCAACTACATAGTCAGCAATTTTATAATTCCCTCGATACATCTCGACATTCTCTTGTCCCAAACCAACATAAATCATTGGTGCTTCTGCACTATGTTGTAAAATAGTCTTTTGTCCATAACTGATTTTAAAATAATTTTTTTTAAATACTACTTGCATATCCATCTTCTCTCTTCCTAAGTAAGTACATTTTAGCCTTTCACAGCTCCGCTTGTTAAACCTGACATTACTTTTTCCTGAAATAGTATATAGCCTACGATGCTTGGAATAATAGCAATAATAATTGCCGCATACATCGAAACATAATCTGTAGTAAATTGATTCGTAAAATAACGAATACCTATTTGGATTGTCTTTAGTTGTGGTGCCGAGGTTAGTAAATTTGCATAAACAAATTCATTCCAACAGGTGATAAACTGAAATGTCCCTGCCGTCACCAGACCCGTCTTTGTTAAGGGAAATACGATTCTAAAAAATCTTCCAAAAAATCCACACCCATCTATATAGGCCGCCTCTTCAATCTCCAGCGGGAAGCTATCCATAAAACCACGAATAATAAAGATAGAAATCGGCAACCCGATTGCTGTATACAAAATGCGTAGAGCATTTAATGAATCTAATAAACCCACTCTTGAAAAAATTGTAAAATATGGTACCATTAATGCGTTCAAAGGAACCATGACACCTGCGGAAATCATTGCAAATAAAATTTCTCGCCCTTTAAATTTAAACCTTGATATCGCATACGCTGCCATTGAAGCAATCATTACATTGGCAAATGTCGCAATGAGTGCCACTGTAATGGAATTAAAAATCATCTGCCCTAAATTCGCTTGATTAAACGCATTTAGATAATTTGAAAACTGTAATATTTTTGGAAACGAAAATGGATTTTCAAAATATTCTGCATTCGTTTTTAATGATGTGATAAAGAGCCATACCAATGGAAACAATGTATACAATGCGAAAAATAAAATTGCTATCCATTTTCCAACTCCAACTAGAATCCTCGTCGGACTCTTTGCATCTTGCTTTGGTCGTCCTACTTGTTCTTTCGCCATTTTATCCTCCTCCTATGCCTCATCTTTTTTCTCAGCTAATAATTTTCTTATCAAGATTATGACACAGGCACCAGTAATGACTAGCATTACGCTAGAAGCATTGGCCCCACCATAATTATTGTTTTTCATCTGATTATATAGGTAAAGTACCACCACCGAGGTCCTATTTGCTGGTCCGCCATTCGTCAGCAAATATACTTGTTCAAAGGTTCGTAGACCAAAAATAGCCGCTAGGGTAACACATGTCGAAAGCGAGTAGCGAATCAATGGTATTGTAATGTGAATATCCATCTGAAAACGATTAGCACCATCAATTTTAGCTGCTTCATAGTATGTTTCATCAATATTTGTGATTCCTGCCATCATAATAACCATGTAGTATCCAATATATAAAAGTCCATACCCTAGAACACAGATAAAGGCAGTGGTTGGATTTCCTAACCAGTTTTTAGCAAACTGTCCTAAACCAATCGCTTTTAAAAGTGCATTTAAAATACCATATTCACTGTTGAATACCGCTGACCATAACATGGCAATTGCAATCCCAGAAATAACTTGGGGCAGAAAATACACGGTTCTAAAAATTTTCCACCCTCTAGGCTTCGTAGATAATACCAAAGCCATCAATAACGCTAATGGAACCTGAATACAACAAACCGCAAATGCCCAAATGACATTATTTCTAATACTTCTTAAAAAGACAGAATCACTGAAAATTTCCTTATAATTAGTAATTCCGATAAACTTTGCGTCTGATATCCCATTCCACTCAAATAGGCTCATTTGGAATATTGAAACGATAGGTACTATAAAAAAAATAGTAAATAACGTTACTGCTGGTATTAAAAATATAATAATACCCAACTTATCACTTTTCCTTACTTTCATTTTATCAACCTTTCCCTGTTATTGATGACTGATGTACTATCCTATTTGGCCGCTTTTAGCATATCTACAAATCCCTGTGCATCAACGTCGCCAATGATTAAAGATTCCAGTGCTGCTGGAAATGCATTTGTAATCGCAACCGTTGTTTCAGCCTGCAAACTTCCAATCGTATACTTTGCATCAGTAGCTGCGGTAATAATCTCTGCTTGTAATGGATTTGTGATATTGGCTACATCTGTTGCAATTGCAAATGTCGAACCTGATGAATTAGAAAGGTCTACAATTTTTTCTTCTGCTGTAACAAACTCCATGAATTTCGTCACTGCCGCCGCTTTTGCTGGATCTTCCTGATCCGCAGCACATATATAAGCCTGTACAACATTTAAATAACCGCCACCCTCTTCATTTGCTGTCGCTAAACTTGGTCCAATATTGATGTTATCATATAGACCCTCTACACCCTCACTCTTGATACGTCCTAATATCCAAGTTCCATTTGTGTAGATTGCCGCCCTTTCATTAAAGAAATGTCCATTTACAACTGTTGCATCGGCACCAATTGCATCTGGTGAAGTATACTCAAACATCTTTTTCATAATTTCTGCCGCTTCCACAAACGCTGGATCATCTAAACCATTTTCATAAACATCTGGTCCACCACATGATGCAACAGCATAGGAATACCACAGCATCGAAGTCCAAGCATTATCATTCGTCATCTGTGTTGTTGGGAAAATTCCAGCATCTTTTAATTTTTGACAAACTTCAAAAAATTCATCGTAACTCGTTGGTACCTCTGTCACCCCTGCCTGTTCAAGTAATCCCATATTGTACATCATTGGAATATACGCATTCTCATAAGGCATTCCATAATTAGCACCTTCTACTTTTGCATTTTCAATAAGTCCCGCAATAAAACGGTCGGATATATCACTGCTGCCCAAAAATTCTGTTATATCCATCAATTTTCCAGACTGGGCAAACAATTCCAAATCTGCATAAGAATCCACTGTAAAAATATCTGGTGCAGATCCTGTTGATAATTGTGTTCTTAGCTTATCTCGATATGCATCATAATCCGTCTGTTCTTCTACAACAATTTTAATTGCCCCTGCATTCTCTTCATTAAAATCGTTAATCATTTGTCCAAACACTTCTGCTTTACTGTCTGTCCCCACCCAAATACATGGGAATTTTAAAATAATTTCTTCTCCAGTCTCCACACTAGCTACTTCATTCGTTTCTACTTCCGATGCTTCCCCTGCTGTTTGTGCTGCTTCTTGCCCAGCGGTTGTCTCACCATTACTCACGTTCTCCTCGCTATTACCGCAACCTCCCAATAAACCTACTGCTAATAAACCTGTCACCATTAACATTGTTACTCTCTTCTTCATTTTTACCGCCTCCTATAAATTCTCATACTGCTTGGCTTTGCTTATTAATTAACTCTTTTAAGTTAATAAGCAAAAAAATTGATTGCTGCTTGTTTGCAGAATCCTCTGCATTTCTCATGTTTTCACTTATGTAGCTACAATTATATGGCATTATTGCCCAAAAGTAAAGCTGTTTATGGATTATTTTTCACTTTTTTGTCATTTCTTCGTCTTGGTGTTCCTCTCTTCCTCTCACAGTATCATATCAATACTTTGGTATTTATTTAACACTTTTAACTCTTTTCATGCTTGTCACTTCTTTCTATTTGTGTTAGTATCTGCCTATAGGTACGTAACCACCACTCTATACACACATTTATAATTAACATAATTAATCTACAATAACGAGCATAAAAAAGAGTAAGTAGAAAAAAGGCATAATAATTTATAATCAACATAATTAATCTACAATATTAATAAGCAAGGATACTCTTATTTATTATAGTTTAGGAGGGCTTTATGATTCACAAATTAAAAGAACAAAATACTTCTTTCCCTATTTACACTTGCGACAACCCTGCGTTTAAACGCTACGGAAAACTTATTGACACTTCCACCTACAAGGAATATCGTATCATCATGGAGAACCGTGCTATTCCAAACAGCGGAAATATTTATATCGGTTTAGACCCCGAGCTTACCAGTTGTCAAATTTCTAGCGAAATCGCCTCCAAGTTATACGGCGGATTGCCTATCCAAGTCGGATTTTGCAATGGCAATAACAGTAAACTAAACGCTTTAGAGTATCACAAATCAAGCGAGGTCAATATCGCCATAACAGATCTCGTTTTATTCCTTGGCGATATTCGAGATATCAATCTCGCCACCTATTCCACCACTAATATAGAAGCGTTTTTTCTCCCCGCCGGAACAGCTTGCGAACTCTACGCAACAACATTACACTTTGCCCCTTGCCGAGTATCTGATGGTGGCTTCAAAAGCATTATCATTCTACCTCTTGGAACAAATGACATTTTAGAAACTTTACCAACTCCAGCCTGTGATGAAGAAAAACTTCTTTGGCTGAAAAACAAATGGCTCATCGCCCACCCTGAAAGCATTCCCGCTTCAAAGGGTGCTCATGTCGGTATAACTGGACCAAATATAGAATTAAAATATTAATCCACTTTAGAAAGTAGAGAAAATTATGAGACAAAATTCAAACGGCATTAATATGTCTGATGTAAAAATTAAGAACCGCAGCTCTATCCTAGATCTCGTTTACCAAAGCGGGGGTGCCTCTCGAAAAGAAATCGCTAATCGTCTAGGACTCACTCCTGCCGCAATCACTTTAATCACTACCACTTTGATTCAAGAAGGGCTTTTATCAGAATACACCACCACCGAGACTTCCAACCGCAAAGGTCGCAAAGAGGTAATTCTCAAAATAAACAAAAAAAAATATGCCGCCATCGGTATTTATATCACCCGACATAAGTTTCGCATTTTATGTGTTGACCTAAACAACAACGTCCTTTTCGAGGATACCATCTACACTGCCGATTGCAAAAAAGATGCACAATTAATTCTCGACAAGCTTTGCAATACACTAAACACTCTATTGCAAAATTACGACATTCTCAGAACTAAAAAATTAATCGGTTTAGGTGTCAGCGTAAACGGCATCGTCGATACCCATAACGGTATTAGTATCCGTTCCTATCATATTTGGGGACATAATGTTCCTGTAACAGAATATCTATCCCAGCAGCTAAACACACCCGTTTTACTAACCAATAATATCTGTTCATTAGCTCATGGTGAATATTTCTTATCCCACATGGAACGCACAGATAATATGCTTTTTATCAAATACGGACCTGGTGTTGGTGCTGCCAGATTAGCATCTGAAAATTTCTTGGATATATCTAACTTCAAAGCAATACAACTAGGTCACACTATTTCCGACCCAAACGGTACTCCTTGCGTATGCGGAAACCTCGGCTGCCTCGAAACCATCGCCAGCTATGATGCTATCGAAGCCGCCTTAGCGAATGTCCTCTCAACGGATATGACCCCTGTTCTCTTTGAGCTCACGCGCGGAGCCGCCGAAAACATTACTATGGAACACGTCATTAATGCTTATACCGCTGGCGATTCCGCTGTTGTCGCAACAATCAACCGTTCCATTTATTATCTATCCATTGCAATAAAAAATGCAATTTGTATGTTTGATCCACAAAAAGTCATTTTATATGGAGAGCTTTTTGAAAATCCTGCTTTTAGACGCCAGCTTTACACTCAACTATCACACTTCCCCGATACCGATAAAGTGGATTTCAGTCATTATAATTTACAATTAGAAACACTAGGTCCCGCTACAACAATTATTCATCACTTCTTCCAAAGCGGTGGAAAACTATAAGTTTTCTATCGCTTTTTTCTTTTGTCCTAAAAGTATTCCAAACGCTCCCAAAAGCACTATGCAAACACCAACAGCTTGCAAAGGCTTTATCTTTGCTTCAAAAAACAATAGCGAAACCAACATCGAAATAACAGGCATTAACAACAGAAACATCTTAACAATCCAAACCGGATTATTTCGCAGATTATAATAATAAACAACGTATACCAACGTTTGTCCAATCCCCGCAAAGGAAACCGCTGCCAAAAGCCCGCTATCATTTGTAATTTCTTTTATCTGTCCCAGCGTTCCCATCGTTACTGCTGACAACCCAAACAATAACATTGTCACAAAATTATTATAAAATGCGATTACCCTGTCCGTAACTGGATACTCTTTATTTTTTTGTACACTCTTTATAACAAATGCATTCGTNGACACAAACAATGCACCTAAAACAAAGAAAAGATTGCCCTTATTTGCCAATTCAATTTCTCCAATATTAATATCCATAACTAAAAAAACACCCATGAGCATAAACACAATCAACACCCAATCTTTTTTTGCCAGGCGTTCTTTATAAATAAGCAGCGCAATCAGATTGACGAAAATAATATCACACTTCAATATCGCCGTCCCAACTCCCGCTGAAGCATAAGTCAATCCTAGAAAAACACTCAAATCTAATGAGTAACCCAAAATCCCTATAATCAATAATTTCGGCCATGTTTTCTTGATTTTAAACAAATCCAAAAACTCTTTCTTAGAAATCATCAAAATCAAAAGCAATACCATAGTAATAGCACGAATCGCAATACCCACAGAAAAAACCGATACCCTAGCTACCGCCTGTTGGCTTGCTACATAATAGCACCCCCATATAACCGCCAGCAATAACAACGGTATTTCACGCCTTACTTTCATATCATATAGCCTCGAATCATCTTGCACAAATCATCATAACCCGCAATAAAGGCGTCCAATGTATCTCTAAACCCTATGCATTTTTCAAATTCTTCTGCTTTCATACCATCTTCTTTAATAACTTTGGAAAATTCTGGTATTTTATTCAACTCTTCTATATATGTCATTTCCACCACTTTATCTATCCGTTCTTTCACCTCTACGTCAGAATTATTCAACCTTTGATACCAACTATAATTAATCGTTTGTGCCAATTTACCGCCCAGTAATTCAGACCAGTGGTACTGATTTCTATTCGCCGCCGATAAAAGCCTCGTGCGATATCCCCGCTCTATATAAATACGATATGCCTCCTTTATCACCGCAATACCCGCCCACTCTAAACATTCTGGTTTTACCACCAACCCCGTTAGGCTTACATATTTTTTCAGCCAGTCGTCCGTCCTGCCAATCATCAAGGTGCAAACTGGCGACATCTGTTCAATCGGCAGACCCTCTGCCACTCGACGCTTTAGGCCACGTTCAACCGCCTGCGCAACCGCAATCGCTTGCGCAACCGTAAATGATACAGTCGCATTGACACTAATCCCTCTATAGGTCGCCTCCTCCATCGCCACCAGTCCCGCTTTACTAGCTGGCATCTTAATCTGCATATTAACACCCAAGCCATTTAATATTTGTGCTTGTTCTATCATCTTAGCTGCACTTCTGTAATACTTCGCATTTGTCTGAATCGAAAGTCTGCCCTTTTGTCCATTATGCTTTTCAAAAATCGAGAGCAGCTTTTTTGAACGCAATGCACCTATTTCCCCAATCAAAGCCCATACAATCTCTTCTTCTGTATAATCAGATTTTTCTGCAATCAAATCCTTAATTCTTTTTTCCCAAATATGCAGCTCATCTCTAATCACCGCACTCACAATCGTCGGATTACTCGTAGCACCAGAAATTTCTCTTTCTAAACCAAAATCCAATTCCTTTTCTCCGCAAGAATCCATCCATATTTCCGTTTGCGGAAATACCACTGCTGATTCATGTAGCTTCCCTTTATATTCCATCTGTCATCTCCCAACTTTCTATTTTACTGTATTTTCCCACGCTTCTCTAAAGACTCCCAAACCATATGTCGTAAATGGGTGTTCAAAACTTTCTTGATATACACCCAAGCCACAAGTAACAATATCTGCACCCATAA
>JGI994J12354_10005779_pt1 | contig 10539 bp, 8 predicted proteins | sample IntmicLarv3ML3BL_FD_12354 | JGI IMG/M metagenome (IMG submission 12354)
ATCACCAACGCCTATCCCGCCAAGGACGAGTTTGTGTCCTCCGGCGATAGCGTTACCTTCCGCTGCACCGCGCCTGTAGGCGCATCGGTGTCGGTAACGATAAACGGCTTGACTTTACCCATGAGGGACACCAATGCCGCAGCCAACGCCAACCTCGGCACAAACGCGATTTATGCAACCACTTACAGCGTAACCCACACTTTTACTGACAGCGGTGAGGGCGCTGTAAAGGTCATTGGGCGGCCGACCTACACCATGACCTACAACAGGCAAACCAAGCAAGCTACAGGTGCAAATGTATATATGATTCAAAAGAACGCGCCCTTCCACATTTCCGTAAGCGCGGACTCTGCATGGCTGTATCCGAATGCCACCACAGACGGCGGCACGGCATGGCAGGCCGTGAAGCACCAGCGCGACACCGCAACCGCCGTCAGTAAGGATGGGGCTTGGGTGCGGCTGGGTTCGGGTGCTTGGATTGAGCGAACCAACGTGTCGCTTGAGCTGGAGCGCACCCTCGTGCAAAACGTTCTGACAAACGGCTCATATGTGAAGGCCGATACAGAGGATATCCTGCAATGGAACGCCAGACAAAACCCAGTCACTTATATCGAGCAAAACGGCCGCGACATCACCATACAATTCGGTCTGCAAGCCGTTGTGCCGCCGCACAATATCACCTCGACACAGTTGGAGAAGGACTCCATGTTTACAAGCATACAAAGCGGCGTGGCAAACGGGGTGCCATATATCACACTGACACTGAAGGAGGATGCCCGATTGGAGGGCGTTTATACCGACCGGGTGGACGGCGTTTTCCGCGTTCATTTCAAGAAAACGCGTGCCTTGGCCTCGGGCAGCAAACCTCTAAGCGGCTTCACCTTTGTGATTGACGCAGGCCACGGCGGCAGCGACACGGGCGCCACAGGGCCTATGGGCGCGGCGCTTGCGGAAAAGCATATCAACCTAAGCAACGCCGACAAGCTGGCCGGCCGTTTGGAAGCCATGGGCGCGACTGTCACACGGGTGCGGGTTACGGACACCTATTATTCATTATACGACCGCACAGAGGTCAGCCGCCTTATAAACCCCGACATGTTCATCTCGATGCACGCAAACAGCATGTCGGAATCGACAAACGCAAGCAATATCCGCGGGTTCTCTGTTTGGTACCGCAACGAGTTAAGCAAGCCCTTGGCGGATCAAATCATCGATGATTTGTATGCCGTCAATCCCCTCACCACCCGCCGGCAGCTCTCGAACCAGTCAAACTTCTATGTATGCCGCCCATCTTGGGCGCCTTCGGTTATCATCGAGGCCAGCTTCATGTGCAACCCGGACGATTTCTCTTGGCTGGTGAATGAGAAGGCGCAGGATAAAATGGCCGATGCCATGATAGATTCGATTTTGCGGTATTACGGGAAATAACCGCATCCACCAAAGGAAGGAGGAAATGATATGTCCGAGCAAAAGCCTGTGATCGCCCTGCTGTATGATTTCGATAAAACCCTTTGCACGAAGGATATGCAGGAGTATAAGTTTATCCCTGATGTGGGGATGGATTCCAATGCGTTTTGGAAAGAGTCCAATGACATGGCGCGGCGCGAGAAAATGGACGGCATACTGGCGTATATGTATGTTATGCTTAAACGCGCCAATGCCGCCAACAAGCCCATTCGGCGCGAGGACTTTGTGGCGCTTGGCAAAAATCTGGAATTTTTCCCGGGTGTGGTGGACTGGTTTGCACGTATCAACCGCGCAGGCAAAAAGCGCGGGGTTGATATCGAGCATTACATCATTTCCTCCGGCCTTGGGGAAATTATAGAGGGCTCCAGCATTTGCAAGCATTTTACCGAGGTGTACGCGTGTGAGTTTCACTACAACGCAAGCGGTGTGGCGGACTGGCCTAAGAATCTCGTTAATTACACCACCAAAACCCAGTTCCTCTTCCGCGTCAACAAAGGGATACCCGATTTGTCCAATGACCGCGACCTTAACAATTACACGCCCGAGGATGAGCGGCGTGTGCCGTTTCGCAACATGCTTTATATCGGCGACGGGCTGACCGACGTGCCCTGTATGCGCCTGGTGAAATCAAACGGCGGATTTTCCATTGCGGTGTACACCGATGCCAGCAAAAACACCGTCGGCGAGCTACTTGCGCATAACCGGGTGGACTTTCTTGCTCCTGCCGATTATTCAGAAGGCGGGGCGTTGGATATCATTGTGCAGGAAATCATCCAAAAAATGAGTGTTACGGACAGCCTGCGGCGGCGAAGCATAAAGCAAAACAAAGCCCTTCGGCCGCAAACAAAAAAGCCTTGATGCATCAAGGCTTTTTTGTTTGCGGCATACATCTACAACCCCAGCAACTGCCTCTTCTTTGCGTCAAACTCCTCTTGTGTGATCGTGCCGCCATCAAGCAAATCCTTATATTTTTTCAACTCCTCCGCATTGCTTTGCGGCATTTCTTGCTTGATTGTGGCGGCGGGCTTGTTCTGCCTTTCAACAAGCAGCTTGCTTATTTCTTTGTGGATTTCGTCTTTATTGACTATCATCAGAAACTTAATGGCCCCGGAGGCCGTTGTTACGGCAATTCCGTTCCCTGCACTGGTGGCGACCGCGTTTATCATATCCAACGGCAAATCAACACGGCGGCCAAACATTGCCGAGCCGTAAACGCGTTTGTCGGTAACGGTCAACTCACACTTTTTCATGCCAAGGTATACGACATAGAATGCCGCAAATATAACGAGTGCCATAATCACAATTTCCGGCACAAAGTTTGTGAGCTTGGCGCGGGTGCCACGGCTTAAATCTAAAAAAGCAAAATCGATAATCAATGCAAAAATAAAACCGGTGACCGCTCCCACGGATAAAAACTTTATTCCGCTAAGCCTCTCACTTTTGATAATTGTCTTTTCTTCCATTTTTGACTCCTCCTCATTTTTAGTCGGCCGTGATATTAGTACCATGAACAAGAAGAACATTGGCGCAGAACCTCGCGAACGCCTAAGGCTGCGTACCGCGCACTTCCGCTTGTGTTCCTCTGGATTCATTATACCATGATAATAAGTTTAGTAAATCACAAGCGGAAACGCTTGACGCGGAAAGCTTCAACCGCATCAAGCATTTCTACGCCGATGATTTACTTCTTATTATACCATGAATTAAGAGGCAAATCATCGCGGACGAACTATTCCCGCTTGGAGCGTTGCGTGAGCGACGATTCCGCTCGTGTGCCTCTAAGATTCATTATACCATGAGAAACAAATGGGGTCAAGTAGGCTCAGAGAATATCCTTCTTCTTGCTATCCTATAAGGGATGGGAGATGATCATATGGCTAACGCGGTGATAATCGGAAATACACTGGCAGAATTACGGACGAACAAAGGGTTGACGCAAGAGCAGTTAAGCGGATTGGCCGCATTGGACAGAACCCACTACAGCAAAATAGAACGGGGATTGCGAAGCCCCACGATCGAAACCCTTTTCAAAATTGCACATGCCCTAGGCATGAAGCCGCACGAGGTAATCAAACTCATTGAAGATAAAATAAACATCGAATACTGAAACCATCAAAAAACGAGGCGGCCCTGTTGGACTTCCTCGTTTTTCACGCATTTACGCTTGTTCACCCAATATCCTACACCCGGTACCGATACCCTGCCCCCCATACCGTTTGGATATGCACGGGGTTCTGGGAGTCCTTCTCTATTTTCTCGCGCAAGCGGTTGATATGCACCGCAACGGTTTTGGTATCCCCCAGCGCCTCCATCCCCCATATGCGTTCATATAGTTGTTCCTTAGTGAACACCTTATCGGGGTGTGACACCAGAAAGTGCAGAAGCTCAAATTCCTTATTCTTCAAATCCACCTCTTCTTCCAGCATATACACCCGCCTGGTCTGCGGGTTCAGACGCAGCGCCCCAAGGACGATGTCCGCCCCCTCTTTGGCCGGGCCTGATACGCTCATCAACCGCTCGTACTGCGCCAAATTCGCCCGCACCCGCGCAACAAGCTCCGTCGGCGAAAAAGGTTTACAGATATAGTCGTCTGCCCCAAGGCCTAAGCCGCGCACCTTATCCACATCCTCCGAGCGTGCCGTTACCATAAGTATCGGCACATCAATGGCATTTCGTATGCGGCGGCAGATTTCGTATCCATCCATATTGGGCAGCATCAAATCAAGCAAAATAAGGTCATACCCCCCGCGGACGGCCTCCTCCATCCCCTGTATACCATCAAACCGCAAAACCACCGCAAACCCGTTAATTTCAAGGAAATCCCGCTCTATTTCCGCGATAGACACGTCATCCTCAATAATCAATATCTTTTTCACAGGCAACCTCCTTCCCGCGCGGCAACTCGATTCGTATTGCCAACCCGCCGCCTTCCGCGTTTTCCGCAGTGATACGGCCGCCCATGCGGTTGATATGCTTGGCGGATATGGCCAGCCCCAGCCCGCTTCCCTCACTGCCACGGGCGGCATCGCCCCGATAAAACACATCAAAAAGCTTATGCAAACCCTCCGGTTTCATACCCGGCCCATCGTCCCGCAACTGAAATACCACCGTGTCCCCCACCGCCTCGCAGCCAATCCACAAATGCCCGCGTGGTGCCGTTTTATAGCGCACGCTGTTGTCAAATATATTGATAAATACATTGCTTAACAAATCCACATCGGCCCGTATGCTTGCCCGGCTTTGGCAACCCGGCCACACCAAAACAAGCCCCTTTTTCTCATACTCGTCTTCATATTGCTCCACAAACTCAGACACAATCCGCCCTGCGTCCACCGTTTGCCAATTGAAGGGAAAGCTGTCCATATCAAGCTTGGTGTATTGAAAGAGCTGGTTGATGATGCGCTCCATAGACAAAACCTTGTTCTTAATGGTTTCCATATATCGCGCCTGCACATCGGGTGTGGCGGCCACGCCCTTCTCCAACCCTTCGACATACGCTTTAATCGAAGTCAGAGGCGTGCGCAAATCATGCGATATGCCCGCAATCAACTCCTTGCGCTTCTCTTCGTCAAGCTGCCTCTCATTTACCATGGCAGAAAGCCGTGCCGCCATCTCATCAAAATCCGCGCACACGGTTTGGAATTCGTTTTGTATGGGATAATGGATTCGGTAATCCAAATTCCCGTCCCTAAGCTGATGCACCCCGTCTGACAGGGTATGTATGGGGTTCATAATATGCTTCACCATGATCCGCGTCAAGACAGCGTTTGTCAGGCATATGCCCGCAATCACAAACGCAAACAGCATAAACCCCGTTCGCATAAAATAGTCGCGAAATTCCGGCAGCCCGCTGAGAACAGGGTTGCCGCCCGCAATCACAATGGTGTAATCACCCGCACCCCTGATATGGAAAACCGAAGGCTCTACCGTAATGGTCTGGTTATGAAATAGCTGTAAATGCAGTCCGCTTTCGGCCAGCTCATTGGCAAACACTGCGGGATAGCGAAGCACGTTATCCGCATCGTATATGGCGATATCGGCGCTTGCCGGAAGGTTGGCCTCGGCCTCTTTGATAAACGCCAGCAGCTCCTCATAGCTGCCCTGCCAATTATAAAGGGCCTCCTCCAGTTCCGCTTCAAGCTTGTGCAGTTGTTTATTGCTGAAAAACGCCCCCTCCTCCAAATAGCGCGTAGCGTTCCACATCATGCTGTTTATAAAAATCATGCACAGTATAATGGGTATCACCAGCATCAGTATATTGGAAAAGGACAGCCTTTGCCGTATCGTCATTGTTTCACCCCCATTGAGGTAATCATATCACACATCCGTAAACCCGCAACCCCGAAAAGATAAATATTCGGTAAACTGTAACAGGCGAAACCATGTGTCGGTTCCGCCTGTTTCTTTTATCGTGCCGCCTGCCTATTGCGCAATCCGCGCCAAAATTTTAGCACTTCGCGCCACAAATGCGTTCATAGCCTCGCTTTCAAGCGGCCTATGGCTCATCATTGCCAAATCGTAAAGCTGTGCGCAAATCATATCAGCATCCTCCGCGCGCGCCTCATCTGCCGCCATCCCGATAAGCATACCGACGAGGTTGTTCGTACGGTTCAAAACAAGGGTTTCATCCTGCTTGAACATATCGGGCGGCATACTTCCCATGCCGCTGAACATCTTGCTCATCTCCTGCATACGGCGCGATTGCTCCGACAACAGAATCACGGCAGGCACGTCGCTCGTTTTCAAGCTCTCCACCTTGACCTGCAAATCCTCGTTGCCAAGCGCCTTCTTAAACAATACCGTTAGCGCCTCGGCCTCCTCGGTGTTGGCCTCGACATCCGTGTCTTTTAATACGTCGGATAAATCCGAGTCAATCCGCGCGAAGCTCACGCCCTCTTCATAGCCCTCTATATACGAGATAAACGGGCTGTCCAGCCGCGTGTCCAGCACCGCCGCGTCCACGCCTTGGTCGGCCAAAAGCCGCACGTATTGCGCCTGCTGCTGACGGTTTGACACATAGAACACCTTTTTGCCGATTTTCGGTTCATTGGCGGCAAGATATTCTTCCAGCGTCAAGTAGGCTTCCCCCGCAGTCTTATACAAAACCGCCGTTTTCACCTTTTCATAGAAATCCTTCTCGCGAATGCAGCCGTATTTGATAAACGGGCTGATGTCATCCCAATATTTGTTGTACTGTTCGCGGTCGTTCTTAAACAAGCCTGTAAGCTTATCCGCCACTTTCTTTGTGATGTAGCCCGACATTTTGGTAACATAGCCATCGTTTTGTAAGAAGCTTCGCGACACATTCAGCGGCAAATCGGGGCAATCAAGCACACCCTTTAACAACAGCAGGAACTCGGGAATCACTTCCTTGATGTTATCCGCAATAAATACCTGATTGCTGAACAGCTTTACCTGCCCCTCGATGGACTCAAGCTCATGCTTGAGCTTGGGGAAGTACAGTATGCCTTTCAAGCGGAAAGGATAGTCCATATTCAGATGGATCCAGAACAGCGGTTCGTTGTAGTCGTTAAACGTGCTGCGGAAGAAGGCCTTATACTCTTCCTCCGTGCATTCAGATGCCTTTTTGTTCCACAAAGGCTCCTTATTGTTTATAGGCGCTGGCTCATTTTTGGTAACCTCACCGTCCTCTGACACCTCGATTGCCGGCTTCTTTTCGTCCGCCGCGTTTTCGTAAAATAAGTCAACCGGGATAAAACCACAGTATTTTTTCAAAATGGTGCGGATTTTATAGTCCTCCAAGAAGTCCTTGCCTTCCTCGCCCACGAACAAAGTGATGGTGGTGCCTCGCTCGGCTTTGTCGCTGTCGTCCATCTCAAACTCGATCCCGCCATCGGATATCCAGCGGGCCGCCACCGCGCCTTCTTTATGGGAAAGCGTATCAATCTGCACCTTTTCGGCCACCATAAACGCGGAATAGAAACCAAGGCCGAAATGGCCGATGATTTCGCTGCCCGCTTCCATCTTGTCTTTGTATTTGTTCACAAAGTCATTGGCCCCGGAAAATGCGATTTGGTTGATGTATTGCTTCACTTCATCCGCCGTCATGCCAATGCCATTGTCAACGATTTGGATGGTCGATGCCTCTTTATCAAGGATGACCTTTACGTAATACGCTTCATCCGCAGGGACGTTTGCCTCACCAATGGCATCCAGCCGCTGTAGCTTTGTGATCGCGTCTGTGGCGTTTGACACCAACTCACGTATGAAGATGTCTGTATCGGAATACAGCCATTTCTTAATAATGGGCAGAATGTTTTCACTGTGGATGGATAAATTACCCTTTTCTTGTGCCATTGTGCATTACTCCATTTCAAATTGTATTTGGTTTGCCGTCAAAAAAGCCTGCACATGCGCACTCCACGCATAGTCAAGCGATTTGTCCAGCGAAAAGCTCTTTTGTGAAACGCCCGTGGTCACGGTGATTTTGCCGTCAAAAAGAATATTCAAAAACAACGCCGAAGCCTCGGGGAAACGGGCTTCCAGCTCGCCCCCTGCCATGGAAAACACCATTTTCATGCCTCTGGGTTTGCCTCCGCCGCGCACAAATTGCGTCACATACGGCCGCAAGGCCTTCCACGAGTTGTATGCCGGTTTCTGCGCGTCCTCTTCCATGCGGTCGGGGGCACCATCGATTTCCAGCCGCGCGAAGGAACTGACCATGACGCTTCGCGTATCAAAGCCGTCAAAGGTGTCCTCCATCAACAGCTTTTGCATAAAGCCCTTTGTTTGTGTGTCAGGTAATGTGACCGCCAGCATCAAGCACCTCCATGGGTTTGCCTTCCTTTACATATTATACCGAATTTTCCCGAAAAATCAAGATGTAAACAAAAAACCTTAGAGGCATCGCCTCCAAGGTTTTTACCGCCGCTTCATGGCTTTATTTGCCGTATGCGCTGTATCTTTGCCTAATACGGCCATGCGCAGCCACAAGCAGGCCAATGCCGATAGCGAGGCCTATCGAGAATACGCCAGCGGCCGCCCGGATATTAAACGGCATGATAAACATGGGGATAATAAAAACAATGGAAAAAACGCACCACATCTTGGCATTCGCGCGGTTATACCCGCGCACATCCGTGATGGCGGCCGAATCCACCTTTTGACCTGTCCAAAAATTGATGGGGCCTATGCTGGTAAGCGCCCAAACGCCTATGCCGACCATAAGTAATGCCATCATGAGAAGAAGCAGATTAAGCACAATCCAAAGTTCCATCCAAACACCTCCTTGATATAAAATACACGCCATCCTCATTGTGGAATATATAACTAATTATACCATGAATCAAGAAGCAAATCATCGCCAAACGCCTATTCCCGCTTGGGGCGTTGCGTGAATAGGCGTTTGGCTCGTATGCTTCCAAGATTCATTATACCACCAAATATCTGAGTTTGCAAGGCGTTGATTGGATGCCTTTTGCGGAAAATGGCACATGGGTTGAGGCAAGCCCCGCGCACAATGCTTGACGGAAGAGGGTTTAATATAGTATTATGGTAAGAACATTATGCAAAAGGGGCATTGTATGGGCATCTCAACGCAAGCGCAGGCCGTTTTAAACAAAACCAACCGGCAGGTGCAAACCTCGAACTTTTACTTTCATGTCCACCAGCGCCTCAAAACGAAGCGAAGCAAAACCAATTTCCGGGGAGGAACCATATATGTCCGATGAAACCAAAACAATCATGTTCGGCGAAACCGCCGGTTTTGTGCACGCCCATATCCGTGAGGATTTGGGCGACAATCTAAGCGCCATCAAAACCCGTTTCCCGCCGGAGCCGAACGGCTACCTGCATATCGGCCATGCGCGAAACATTTACCTCAGCTATGCCATGGCAAAGAATTACGGCGGCACATTTAATTTGCGTATGGACGATACAAACCCCGCAAAAGAGGACGGGGAGTTTGTGCAGGCCATCGCGGATGACATCAAGTGGCTCGGCTGCGATTACGGCGACACATTGTACTTTGCATCCAATTATTTTGACCAATGTTATGAGTTCGCCGTACAGCTTATTCGCAAGAACAAAGCTTTTGTCTGCGATCTTACGGCAGAGCAAATCCGCGAATACAGGGGCTCATTAAGCGAAGCCGGCAAAGAAAGTCCGCACCGAAACCGCTCTGTGGAAGAAAATTTGGACTTGTTTGCGCGCATGAAAAACGGCGAATTTCCGGACGGAACACGGACGCTTCGCGCCAAGATGGACATGGCCTCGCCAAACATCAACATGCGCGATCCTGTTCTTTACCGCATTGCGCACCTTACGCATCATAACACAGGTGACAAGTGGTGCATCTATCCGATGTATGACTATGCCCATCCCATTCAGGATGCGCTTGAGGGCATCACCCACTCCATCTGCACGCTGGAATTTGAGGATCACCGCCCGTTTTATAACTGGGTAATCAACGAAATCGATTTTGAAGTGAAACCACGCCAGATAGAGGTGGCCAAACTCATACTGACAAATGCCGTCATGGGCAAACGCTACAACAAAAAGCTTGTGGAGGACGGAGAAGTCAGCGGGTGGGACGACCCGCGCCTTGTCACTTTGCGTGGTATGCGCCGACGCGGGTATACGCCGGAAGCTTTGCGCTTGTTCTGCGAACGCGCAGGTGTATCAAAGGCGGAAGGCCGCACCGATTTTGCCTTCCTTGAATTTTGCGTACGCGAGGCATTGAAGGCCAAAGCCAAGTGCGTCATGGCCGTGCTTGACCCGGTAAAGCTTGTCATCACCAACTATCCCGAGGGACAAACCGAAACAATGGAAATCGAGAACAATCCCGAAACCCCCGAAATGGGCAGCCGTATGGTACCCTTCTCGCGCGAGTTGTATGTGGAAAGAAGCGACTATATGGACGATGCGCCGAGTAAGTTCTTCCGCTTGTCCATCGGGCGTGAGGTACGCTTGAAAGGTGCATATTTTGTAACCTGCACGGGCGTGGTGCGCGATACAAACGGCAATGTGACGGAAATCCACTGCACCTACGACCCCGAAACCCGCAGCGGTTCAGGCTTTACAGGCCGCAAAGTAAAGGGCACAATCCACTGG
>JGI994J12354_10005780_pt1 | contig 10536 bp, 3 predicted proteins | sample IntmicLarv3ML3BL_FD_12354 | JGI IMG/M metagenome (IMG submission 12354)
ACGGTTCGCCTGCTCGACCCGCCATTGCACGAGTTTGTGCCCCACGACGAAAAAGGACAGCAAGAAATGGCCCGGGTTATGGGAGTAAGCTTTGAAGAGATACGCGAGCGCGTAGAGTCGCTGCTTGAACAAAATCCCATGTTGGGTCTACGCGGTTGCCGGTTGGGTAACCTTTATCCCGAAATTACCGAAATGCAAACACGCGCCATTATTGAGGCGGCTCTTGAGCTGAAGAGCGAAGGAGTTGACGCGCAACCCGAAATTATGGTGCCGTTGACCGGTATTTTGTACGAGTTTTCGGCACAAAAGAAAATCATTGACCAGATAGCTGCCGATGTGTTTGCTGAAAAGAACCAGAAGATTGACTATAAGGTAGGTACCATGATTGAGATACCTCGCGCAGCGCTTACTGCCAACCGCATAGCCTCCGAGGCTGAGTTTTTCTCGTTCGGAACCAACGACCTTACCCAGATGACTTTCGGATACAGCCGCGACGATGTAGCCAAATTTTTGCCCATGTACATCAACAAAGGCATCCTGAAATGCGATCCCTTTGCCGTATTAGACCAAAACGGAGTAGGGCAATTAGTGAACTTGGCAACCGAGCGCGGACGTGCCGAACGCCCCGACCTGAAATGCGGTATTTGCGGAGAGCATGGCGGCGAACCCAGTTCGGTTAAGTTTTGCCACCGCGCTGGGCTTAACTATGTAAGCTGCTCACCTTTCCGTGTACCCATTGCCCGGTTGGCCGCCGCACAGGCTGTAATTGAGGGTTAAATAAATTTTAACACATAATATTATTGTAATCCCTGAAGTTATTCGTAACTTTAGGGATTATTTGTGTGCTGATTATTAAAACTTAAACCCATTATTAAATACGCATGAAAAACGGGCAGTTGTGTGTTAAATTTAACGCTTTATCGAAAGCTCTTAAGGGTTCCCTGTAAAAGTAATTGTGTGATTTAAGTAGTTGGATGTCATATTAGTTACAAAATTGCACAGTTGCATGTACAACGAGGGGGTAAAACAGCATAAGCCCCAGGTGTTGTTATGTATTAAGAAGAAAACTTTTGAAAAAGATATAAACTTAAAAACTTTAAAAATACGAACCGGACACAAAAACACAACAAAGAGATTAACAAAATTTTATATTTAAACTTAATTTAAAAAATCATGAGAAAAAAATTATTATTTAGTATGATGCTTGCAGTGCTGTCGGTGACGGTAGCGTTTGCGCAGGCACCACGAACAGTGCTCTTTCACGAGCCTTTTCCTGCCCAGGAAGACAGGGGGCTTATTACCTCAAATCATACAGAGAATAACACTTGGGTTGGAGGTCTTTACACTTTCGGTGATAACGCGGATAACTGGCTTATCAACAGAACTCTTGGATATGAGGTTTTTGCGATAACCAAACTCGGAGGAGGCTCTATCGAAAACAGCACCGGTGCTTATCCGGGTGCCTCGGGAGCTTGTTACTCAGAGTCAAGAACTTGGAGTAGGAGGTCTATGGCGTTTAACTTTGTTGATTCAGAGAAATACCGTAACGTATGGTTTGAGGCTGGTGTCAACGACAAGCCCGACGGTTTGGTTATTGAGTTTGGCCGTTCGTTGGGAGCGGACTGGGAACAAATTGAATGGACGCCTGCCGATTTGGAAATAACTGAAGGAACCAACGGTTGGAAATATGTGAAGTTTAAAAAACATCTTGCCTCTGTATTGAACCTGCAAATACGTATATCTACTACAGCTCAGAGTAATCAGAGAGCTATGGATGACCTCCGTATTACCGGTGAGCGCGATTATGGCTACGACCTGAGAAAAGACATCCCGGCTGCTGTAAATATGCTTCGCGGCGTGGTTGAAGGTTTAGAATTGGGTATGTATCTTTCTGGTTCAATTACAACTCTTGAAAGCGCGATTGCAGCAGGTAATGTTGTGTTGGCTAAGGGCGATGATTATACCTATCAAGAGGCTCTCGATGCTTCTACAGGCTTAACAGCAGCTATGGACGCTTTTGAAAAGGCTCAGATAACTGCCAATAACGCACCGAAGATTAATCAGGTAGCCGATCAGGCAACCGTATTCCTTGCCGATGGCGCAACTGCTTCTGTAGGCTTGAGCGGTATTGCCGGAACAGGCACCAGTGCCGGAACAGTAACTGTAACTGTGACAAGCCTGAACGGAATCTGCTCGGTTCCGGCCGGAAATTTGACAGTAAGCGGTGGTAACGCAACATTGAATTATGGACGCGCTGCAGGTAAATCGGGAGCCGATGTTATTATTGTAAAGGTTTCTCAGACAGGTCAACAAGCAAATGTTGTTATTTCTAAAGATCGCGAAATGCGCTTTGCTGTAGAGGTATTGAACCCCGATACCAATTATCCTCCTCGTTTAAATAATATATCCAATCAGTATAACGTAGCCGATGCCGGTGGCGAAAAAAGTGTGCTTGTTACCGGAATTAACGCTGTAAACCCGGGTGCGTCTATAGCATCTGCCGTTGTTACTGAAAAAGGAACATCATTGTTAGGCGGATTAGCTATTTCGGCTGTTGCCGGTGGTGAAGCAACAATAACGTTCACACCGAATGCATTGGCTCAGAACGTAAAAGCAGCTACTGCTGTTGTAGAGGTAGTGCTTACAAGCTCGAACGGAGAGGTGAAAACAGAAGAGTTTAATGTGTATATTTATAACGTTGCCAATCCTCCCGCAATGTTTGACGCGCCCGAAAACGCTGAACTTATTGTAGGATCGGGCTTGACAAAACTGATATTGCCGAATGTTAAGGGCTCTGACGCGTCAACTACTTTCACGGTTACTGTACTTGAAAACGGGCATCTCTTTAAAAATTCCCCAAAAGTTTCGTATGCTGCCGGTAGAAAATTTGCTACACTTGATTTTGAAGATGTAGGAATGGATGGAACAGCTCGCGTAAGAGTAGCCGCAGGCAACTATGTACAAGAGTTTGATATTGAAATTAAGAAGTTCTTTAACCCCGGTATTGAATTGAGCTTGTACGATGCCATGATGTGGCAGCAGGTTAATGTGATAGCAGAAGGTGCCTCCCCACTTTATACAGAGGTACTTAATACCGAATCTTACCCCGCTAACACAGGTGCTGAGTTTCCTAACCACAACACCTCTTTTTGGACAGGAAAATGGGCAGGTATTAATGAAAAATGGACAATAGAATGTACCGGTGGTGCTTGTACTCCCGCTCCTGTAATTAACCTGGGTACGTTGGCCATGAAAGGCTTCTTTATACCTGAAGTATCGGGTCTGTACGAGTTCAGTTTAAAAACGAATGCCGACTTTACCGTAGGCCTTTGGTTCGACGTAGGTTTGGTGTCGTGGAAAAACGCCGCTTGTATTGCTCGCGCAACCACCGCAACTAACCCCGATCGTAATGTTCTTGTTACCGGGTCTTTTGAAGAAGGTGATACTCGGGTTGTTTCTGCTAAATTTTCGCTCGAAGCCGGAAAGGCTTACCCGATGTATAGTGTACGCTGGTTTACTCACCAAATGGACTGGGTCATTGATTATAAAGGCCCCGGAGTTACTTCCTGGACTACAATTCCTGAAAGAATGCTTTCACCGTTGTGCGACCTTGTTAAGCCTCAAGCACCCACAGGCGTGAAAATTCACACTACTTTGAACGAAAAAATATTGGTTGAGTGGAATGCCGCTGTGTGGAACCTTAAAACGATGCCCCAGGAAGAGCAGAAAGTAGCAAAAATTGTAGGCTATAACGTATATGCTAACGGTATAAAAAACAATGCCGAGCTTATAAAGGGTGAAAACAGATTCCTGATTGAAGGTTTAACATCCGGTACTGAATACGATGTATTTGTAACCTCTGTCGATGAGCTGGGCAACGAGTCGTATGTCAGCAATGTTGATAAAACCACCACATTGACAACCAGCGGAACTCCTGCTGCTCCGGCGGGTCTTCGTTGCGAAGCCAAAACGGGCGAAGTGTTGAAAATGAGATGGAATCCGAATATTGCCGGTGGTATTGTAGCTTACGATGTTTCGGTTAACGGAACTGAAGTAGCCCATGTTAATAACATCGACTATATTTATACCGACTCATTCTTTGTTCGCAAGCTGAAACCAGAAACGAAATATCAAATTCGCGTACGGGCTTATAACGGTGCTATGAATGTTTCGCCATGGAGTGCTCCTATTGAAGTGGAAACAGTTGATTTCGATCCGTTGAAAACACAAGAACCCGGCTTCAATGAACACCGCGTACGTTTGGATATTAACATGCGAAATATTTCGTGGACCGAAGGCGTTGGTATTAACGGCAGTTTTAAAGACGGATCGTTGTTTAGAAATGGAGGCAATAATGACTTTAAGAAAGCAATTGACGACCTGAAACCGGGTATTGTACGTTGGGGCGCTTTGGATGCTAATATGTATTCGCTTCGGAGACATGCCAACGAATATTCTGTAGGAGACTCAATTCGGTATAGAAGTTCGATTGGCGCAGAGCGTAAAAACCGTGCAACGGAAAATGCTACTCACGCTATGAATATGGAATACTGTAACCAAATAGGCGCTTGGTATTCGCTTTGCGTTGGAACAAAAGATAACGGAGGATGGAGAGTTGACTATATGCATCCCCAAAACGGTTATAGAGAATTCCAAATTCTTCTCGAATATTTGGTTGGTCCGACAACCAGTATAGGTGGCGCTCTTCGCGCCGGGGAAGGGTTCGCGGAGCCCGTTTTAACGAAAGAAAAGAGTAAGGGGCTTATCCTTGAATTCGGTAACGAAGTTTGGGGAGAAACGAGTCACAATTCTCCGATTGGCAGCAACTACACGACGTATGGCGAGTGGTGTCGCGCTATGGCCGACTCAATGCGTAAATCGCCCTATTGGCATTTGGCAGAAGATTTGATCCTCTTCAAGTATAGTGGTCGCGACCCGGTAGTCAGCACGCTGAACGATAATGTTGTTCGCGGAACTACCCCCGGCCAAATTCAAATACTTGGTGTGGGAGGCTATTTGGGAGGTAACCTTGATTACAACCCCGATGTTGATTACGGTGAATCAGTAAGCCAGTATTATCGTTTGCGTATAAATCACTTGGCTACTCACCTGGCAGGTATGCAAGCTGTGATGAAAAGGCAGATAAATATGATTAATGTTCCTTTAAATACCTATTTCTACGAAACCCAGGTGTCAACTCCGAGTTATTATGGTAACTTGGGTCAAGCTACGGTATTGCTCGACTACATTACTGCGAGTATGAAATATGGAAGTATGGTTCCGGCTATCTTTACTTACGGAAGCGGTGAGTGGATGATTAACGTAGGCAACAAACCGTTGGCTCACTACACAATGGCTCGTCTGGTAAATACTTACTGTAAAGGTCACCTTGTTGAGTCGACTGTTGTAACCAATAATCAGGTGATGGTCGATTTAGTGAACATCAATGAATTTACTGCGATTTCCAACTTCGATCCTGTAGGTGCTTCGGTTTACAATAACGGAAACAAGTGGAGCATCCTGCTCTTTAGCCGCGACTTCGAAAACGAATATTCGGTATCTATCAATCTGCCCAGTGGCATTGGTACACCTACAAACATTAAACGTCATATAGTTACAGGCGACGGCTCTGAAGATGGTCCTTCTATTCGCGAAGAATTTAGAACCATCGAAGATGAAGTAGTACCCTCACTTAAATCAGGCGATATTGTTTACGTTCCGCCGTTCTCGATGGTACTGTACACATTCGAAGCCAATAATCCCGGATTTGAAAAACTTCCGTTGGGTCACTTTGACCGTGTATTGCCGCAAACGATTGAGTTTACCGGAACACCTGCAATTACAGTAAACGCCGGCAACACAAGAATTACGGCGGTTGTAACTCCTGCCGATGCGTTTTCAACAGATGTTATTTGGGAGATATCGAAAGATCTGAACAAGGAGATTGTAGCCGCAGACTTGCCTTTCCCGACAATGTCGCCCTCCGGAACATCTGTGACTCTTCGCGCTACAGGCGGATCGGGTGCAAACATGACAAGGGCTTGTAACGGAATTTTCTGGTTAACAGCTACATTAGCTGATAATCCGGCTGTTTCGAGAAGTCTGCAAGTTACGCTCTCGAACCAAGCCTCAGATTGTGAATATCCGAAAATTGGAGTCGATGGTGCTGAAACCGGAGCAACGGTATCTGTGTACCCGAGCTTGGCTGACGAAATGTTGTTTGTAAATACAAATACCAACGACTTCTCAACTGTAACTATTTACAGCAGCATTGGTATCCGTATTATGGCCGAAACATCGTCAGAACAAGTAGTTGAGATGAACGTAGCCTCTCTGCCTGCCGGACAATATACGGCAGTGGTCGAGAGCAACGGAAAAGCAGAATCTGTAACGTTCTTGAAAAAGTAATTTAACCGAAAAGGTTTACAAATAAGTAAGGTAGGCGCGCCAATAGGGTGCGCCTACCTTTTTTTCGACTCAAATTGCGTTATTGAGAGAAAAAATAATACCTTTACATTTGGAAATTATTCTTACATCGAACGCACGTTAGTTTGCAATTTAAGGAGATTGATTTTTTCTAACTTTAATAATAATGACGAATACATGAAAAAGAAATTTTTATTTAGTATGATGTGTGCGGTATTTTCGGTTATGGCCGTTTATTCGCAGGCTTCGTTCGAAGCGCCTGAAAACGTTGAACTTATAATTGGGTCGGGGCAGTCGAAGCTTATTTTATCTGACGTGAAAAATGTAGCCGGTGCCGGTGATTTTTCGGTTACGGTAAATTCGGGCGACACTCACCTTGCCGGGTCTCCAACGGTAGAATATACCGCCGGGCAAAATTTCGCGCTTTTGAATGTAACCGAGAATGGTACAGAGGGAACTGTTTCGGTAAAAGTGACAGCGGGCAGTGTCGAGAAAACGGTTGCTATTAACATTGCCGAGTTCTCGAATCTCGGTATTGAGTTGAGTATATACGATGTCGCGTTTTGGCAGGTAATTAATGTAATAACAACTGGCGCTACGCCGATTTTTCGAGAGGTGGTTGTTGATAAAGCCGAAATGCCATCAGAGGTGGGTTCGCTTGACGATCCTTCTAATTTTTGGTACGGAAAATGGGATGGTATTCGCGTAGGGTTTACTACCGGAAGCGATTGTAACCAAACACCTCCTTGCAACCCTAACCCGATCATCGACCTTGGAACACTTGTCATGAAGGGCTTCTTTATTCCGAAGGTGACGGGCGAATATAGCTTCTCGTATCACGGTGCCCGTAATAGTCTTGCTGGCGGCGTATGGCTCGACCCGGAAGGTGAGTCGTGGCGAAACGCGATATGTTTGGCAGGCACAAAGGGAGATCATGGCGGCATCATTACCGGCACAGTGGCAGAAGGTAATAGACGGATTTTTTCAGAGCCCATCACGCTTGAGGCTAATAATGCATACCCGATATACGGCATAGGGTGGTTTACGCATGCTCTGGATTGGGATATATCCTATAAAGGCCCTGGAGTTGACGAGTGGACAATTATTCCCGTCGAACTTCTTTCGCCGCTATACGACATTAAAAGGCCGGAAGCTCCGGCAGGTGTGAAAGCGCATACAGTTATGAACGAAAAAATATTGCTTGAATGGAATATGGTTTCGTCGGGTACGAAAATGGCTAAAGTTGTAGGTTATAATGTATATGTTGATGGTAAAAAGGACAATACAGAGCTTGTAGCCGGAACCAGAATCTTGATCGAAGGCTTGACAGTCAGCACCGGCTACGATATTTTCGTAACCTCTGTCGACGAGTTGGGCAACGAGTCGCTAATCAGCAATGTTGTTCGTGCTACAACCTCATCAAGTGCTGATACGCCTCCCGAAAAACCGGATACTCCTCGTTGCGAAGCTAAAACAGGCGAGGTGCTGAAAATGAGGTGGGACAAACCTGCCGGCATTGTGGCGTACGATATCGACATTGATGGCGTGAAGTATAACACCGACTACATTTATGCCGACACGTTCTTTGTTCGCAAACGGATTCCCGGAACGGAGTACACCATCCGGATAAGAGCTTATAACGGATCTTTAACTGCCTCCGAATGGAGCGATGAGGTTAAGGTTACGGCCGGAGTATTTGATTCGGAGGCCGAGCAGCTTCCCGGTTTTAACGAATACCGCGTAAGGTTGGATATTGGGCAGAGAAACATTTCGTGGACGGAAGGTATAGGTATCAATGTTGATGTTAAGGGAAAAGTATTTTACTCGAACAACAATGATAACTACGTTCAGAATATGATGACTGCCTTTAAGCCCGGTATTGTTCGCTGGGGTGCTTTGGGTGCTAATGTGTACGGATTTCAAACGGTAACCGGCCCGGGTGGCGAATCCGGTGGCAGAGCTCTTGAGCTTGATCATTATTTTAAAGCATCGGTTGGCAAAGAGCGGCAAGATCTTGGTTTTGCAACTCACGCCATGAATATGGATTACTGTAACAGGATTGAATCATACTATTCGCTCTGTATCGGAACTAAAGATAATGCCGCCGCCGGTGGTAGTGCTAATTATACTGTCGACTATATGGATCCTGAAAATGGCTATAAAGTATTCCAAAATATTATTGAATATTTGGCAGGTCCTGCCGATTCGCCGCTAGGCATGGTGCGTGCCGAAGAGGGTTTCCTTGAACCTCTTTTGACAAAAGAAAAGAGCAAAGGGCTTCTCATCGAATTCGGAAACGAGGTTTGGGGTCAGGAAAGTCATGATGCCCCAATTGGACGCAACTACGCAGCGTATGGTGAGTGGTGTCGCGCTATGGCCGACTCAATGCGCAAATCGCCCTATTGGGAAGATGTGAAAGATTTGATATGCTTCGGTTATAGTGGCCGCGGCCCGAGTATTGGTTCCGAGAACACGAATGTAACTCGCGGAACATCTCATGGTCAAATACAGTCAATAATCCTTTCGGGCTATCTTGGAGGTAACGGAGAATACGATCCGGGTGTTGACTATGGTCAATCAATGGAGCATTATTACCGCTTGCGGATAAGTCAAATTGCAGATAACCTGAATGGAATGCAGGCTTTGATGAGAGAGCAGATGTTGATGACGGGCGGCCCGTTAAAAACATATTTTTACGAAACACAAGTGTCTACTCCGAGCTACTTTGGCAATTTGGGGCAGGCTGTAGTCTTGTCCGACTACATTACGGCAACCTTCAAGTATGGAGGTATAGTTCCATCACTCTTTGCTTTTGGCGAAGGGCAGTGGACGGTTAATGTGAATGACAAGCCTTTGGCTCACCTTGAAATAGGCCGTTTGATAAATACTTACTGTAAAGGGCATATTGTTGAATCGTCGGTTGTCACCACCAACCAGATAATGATTGATAGGCAATATGGTAGCTTTACGCCGATAGCCAATTTCGACCCTGTGGGTGCTTCTGTTTACAATAACGGGGAAAATTGGAGCATCCTGCTCTTTAGCCGTGATTTTGATAACGAATATTCGGTGCAAATTAAGCTTCCGGACAACATTGGCGAACTTAAAAATGTGAAGCGCCACATGATTGGCGGCAACGAAGAGGGACCCTCGGTTCGCTTAGGCTTTGATCATATCGAAAATGAATCTGTAACGCTTAACGATGGCGATATAGTTTATGTTCCACCCTACAGCATGGTGTTGTATACCTTCGAAGCCAACGATCCCGAATTTGAAGCTCTTCCCTTAGGTCACTTTGACCGTGTATTGCCGCAAGCCGTTGAGTTAACAGGCAATACGGAAATTACAACAAATGGCGGAAATACGAGAATAACCGGCATAGTGAGTCCTGAAGACGCGTTTTCGAAAGCTATTCTTTGGGAGTTTTCTGAAAGCAACAACCCACATGCCACAGGGAAGCCCTTCCCAATAATGGCGGTCGGAACCGATTACGCGATTATTCGCGCTAACAGAGGGTCGACATGCAACGGAAGCCTGTGGTTAAAAGGTACATTAGTCGATAATCCGGCTGTTTCGGGCAGTATTGAGATTACATTTACGAACCAAACAGCAAATTGCCAATATACGGAAATTGGTGTTGATGGTGCTGAAACCGGAGCAACAGTATCTGTATACCCAAGCTTGGCTGACGAAACGTTGTTTGTAAATACAAATACCGGCGACTTCTCAACTGTAACTATTTACAGCAGCATTGGTATCCGTATTATGGCCGAAACATCGTCGGAACAAGTAGTTGAGATGAACGTATCCTCTCTGCCTGCCGGACAATATACGGCAGTGGTCGAGAGCAACGGCAAAGCAGAAACTGTAACGTTCTTGAAAAAGTAATTTAACCGCAAAGGTTTACAATAAGTAGGGTAGGCGCGCCAATAGGGTGCGCCTACCTTTTTTTTCTGGATTTTGTCTCGTCCTAATAGTCATTTGCAACATCGAAACTGACGTTAAGTAACCAAAAGCGGTGCACCAACCGCCCACATCAGCGAGGGGCTGGGCCATAAGGACGAGAAGACAACGCGCATCTATCCCAACTCGTTTACCCCGTCAGCCATA
>JGI994J12354_10005781_pt1 | contig 10534 bp, 8 predicted proteins | sample IntmicLarv3ML3BL_FD_12354 | JGI IMG/M metagenome (IMG submission 12354)
TGACGCTGATGCTCTGCGGGAGCGCGGCAGCCGAAACGAATTTTTCAGGGTTGGTGACCAACGGCGGGAAAATCACGACCCTGAAGCACATTGTCCAAAAAGGCGGGCAGGTATACGCATCGGGGTTTTTGTGCAAGCCCGAATGGACTCCCGTTCCTGGCGTCAACATCTATACCGGCGGTTTTGCCGTAATGGGAGACGCCTTTATCTTCACGCGCCCCCAGGGAACAGGTGGGTTTCCAACCGAGCTGTACCGCTCGGATCTGCGGGGCGGCAGGGAAACGGCGATAGCCAGAGACCTTGACTCCGACGGCGGGGTATGGGTGGTCGGCACCAGAATAGTATACGCGACCCTGGCCGACACCGACACCGGCTACCAGCGCACAGGCGTATTCTGGTATAACGTCAAGGAGTCAAAAAGCACGCGGCTGTTGAATGCCCTCTCTGACGAGGAGTCCTTTTCCCTTCTCTCTGCTGACAACGACCATGTCTACTACCGCCTGAACCCCACAGACGCCCCCCGGCGCGTCCGCTGGGACGGCACCGGGGACGAGGCCGTGAGGGGCCTGGAATTTCCCTTTGGTCTGTACGCTGTCGAAGGCCAGCACTACTATTGCGCTTCCGTTGACTACAGCGAAGACAAAACCATGCTGAGCCGTTATTCAATAGAGGACGGAGCCATGACAGGCACCTATTTCATTGACGCTGGCGGTATTCTCGCCCTGAAGGACGGATTCGTCTATTACGGCAACAAGGGCGGCCTTTTCAAAATGGACATGAATTCCGGCCAAACCACCCTGCTTGCGCCCCTGGCGCCGAAAATGCCGGCATGGGGTTTTGGGTTCCTGCACGGGGGGGGTGTTATCATCGGCAACGACCTCTACTTCAGCGCCAGTTACGAAGGCAGCGACTCCGCCAACACAAGACTGTACAAGGTGCCCTTAAGCGGCGGAACAATGGAATATCTAGGCGTGGAGTGGTTTCAATCGTAATTCCATGGCAGACCCGCCTCCCTGAAGGCATTGGGCAATGCGGGCGTGAATCCATGGATTGGATGGGTCGCGGGCCATACAGCAAAGGACGGTCATTGCGCATGAAAAAATTCTTCTGTCTGGCCTCCGCCCTTGTTCTGGCAGCCCTGTGCCTGTCGGTACAGCCTGCGCGGGCGGCTGACTCTGCGGAGGCCATGAGGGCCTATGGGGCGGTGCTGCAAGGCAAGACCGCATTCTACCATATGGATGACAAAAAAAACCTCCGCCTGAACCAACTGAAAGATCACCACGGCGAGCCACTCAAGGCCCGGAGGTTTGCCGTGGTGGATATGGACAGCGATGGAACCCTTGAGGTTGTTGTGGAATTCGACAGCCCCCAGAGCGGCGTTATGGTCTTGCATTACATGGACGGCACGGTCTATGGCTTCAACATTTCATACACCTATTATTTGGCCAATGATGGAACGTATAATGGCACGATTCCAGCCTGGTGTTTCAGCTATTGCAAGGTAACCTCCATCACAAAAGAGGCGTACAAGAATACGACCCTTGCGCGTGTTGAAGCCGATCCGTACACGCAGGACGCCAAAACACGCTACTACATCAACGAATCAGAAGTTACTGAAGAGCAGCATTCCGAATTTGTCCAGACCCTGTGGAAAACAAGGGAGGACAACGAGGCGGTCTGGCATGATTGTACCAGCGAGAAGATCGCCTGGGTCTGTCAATAGCCCGTCACTGTTTGGTAGTGGGCCATTTTGAATCGGAAAGTGTTGGAGAAATTTTGCTGTCAGGCAAGGAAGGCGAATTTTTTGCTGCGGGAGTGTACTCTTCTCGTACTCGACCAAAGCAAAAAATGAAGCCTGACGCAGCATCACGGCAAAATAGCCCAACACGCACTGTTTCCCGCACTCAAAACAAGGAGCAAACCAGATGAAAAAACTCGTTCTTTGGGCTTTAACCGCGTTTGTGGTGTGCCTTGCTCAACCGGCAATGTCGGCCTCCCTTGCCTTGACCGACCCTGCGGCCATCAAGTACGGCGCCATTCTCAATGCCTATTGGAACTACTCCATCCAGTATAAAAACGACGAGGAGGCCCTTGACAAACTTTTCACCAATATCGCAAACGCGGTCAGCATTAAAGCCGACACGGACAGTGATATTGGCTACGCATTGAACAATTCCCTTGAAGCCCTGAGGTATGCTTCCGACGGTGTTGAACTGGGGTACGCGCTCCATGATTTGAACAAGGACGGTATTCCCGAACTGTTTATTCTTTCAAAAGATTATACGATACACGCCATATTTTCGCTGGTAAACGGCAACCCGGTTGCCATCGGCGGGTACTGGTCCAGAAGCCGCTGTGAAGTCGATGGCAACGGGATATTTTACAACCAGGGCAGCAGCGGTGCGGAAGTAAGCTCGGCCGCGTCCTATGTCTATATGGGCGGCAAGGACCTCGTCCTGATCAGGGAGGTCGGTTCGGAAAACTATGACGAAATAAACAAGAAACGCCTTCCCGCGACACGATTTTACCGCATTGAAAAGGGCAAAAAAACCATTATCAGCGAAAAAGAAGCAGAGGCCGACCCCCTGTGGGGTGGGGTATCCACCAAAGATAACGCGCTGAATCTGAAGTTTATACCCTTGATCACAATACCCCCCTCCTCCTGACCGCTGTACCGGCGATACGAACCAAAGGGCGGAAATGCGCTTTGATACCTGTCTCCACTGACCGGGCAGGGAGAACGTCATGGAAGTGATACTGACCATCAATGAACACGGCGTGTTGGAAAACGCGGAATTTGACGATCTGGCGGGCCTTGAGGTGGACCCCGATTGTGAAGATATTGTGGACTTGGCCCACAAAACAACCCTGGTCATTCCGGACAGCGTGACGCGTATTGGCGCCAGAGCCTTCTACGACAAGCGGTGGCTCACGGGCGTCACCATACCGGGCAGTGTACTGAGCATAGAGAATGACGCCTTTACCGACTGCAATTACCTGGAAACCGTTATCATGGGAGACAGCGTGACGGCTATTGGCGCCAGGGCTTTCGCGTGGTGCGAGTCGCTGAAGAGCATACGGGTTCCCGATAAGGTGACGATGCTGAAAGACAGAACCTTTTACGCCTGTTCATCCCTCGAAAGCGTCGCCTTGCCGGACAATGTTACAGAGATTGGCGAAGAAGTATTTGCCTGCTGCTGTTCACTGAAAAGCGTGGTGCTGCCCGAAAGCGTGAAGCGCATAGGGTATCATGCCTTTTCCCGATGCACCTCACTGGCGAACATCACTATATTGAACAAGATGGCGGTAATTTCACCCCATGCCTTCACCGGGTGCGGCACTGGGCTCGCCATTCGCGGCGGCTGACCATGGAAGCCTCTGCTAATCATTTTTCCTGTTACTTGTACACCTAAACCCCCAACACGAGGAGAACAACGATGAAACGGTATTTGATTCTGGTTGTCGCCGCCTTTATGATGCTTGCCCCCGCATTCTGCCTGGCCAATGGCGGCGATCTGCGCGATGCTTCCAATGCTTCCCTTGGGAGAATTGACAACGATGGTTCTGTGCGCAACGCGAGCAACGCGCTCCTTGGCAAGTTCCACAGTGACGGTTCCATCCGCAACGCCTCGAACGCGTCCCTGGGCAAAATAGACAGCGACGGCACGGTGCGCAACGCCAGCAACGCGACCCTCGGCAAGATCTCCAGTGACGGCACGGTGCGCAACGCCTCCAACGCGACTCTGGGCAAAATAAGCAGCGACGGTTCCGTGCGCAACGCCAGCAACGCCTCCATCGGGAGGGCCCAGGGCGTCAAAAAGGAATGGGCGGCCGTGTTTTACTTCTTCAAACTCTTCTAGAGCAGATTATCTTTGAAGCGCTGCACTCGGAGTTGGCGGCGAAAATAAATTTCGCCTACTCCTCCTTTGCGCGGACGAGGCTCGCGCCATCGTCCGTCAGAGCCTTTTCAAAGTGAAAAGGCTCTGAGGCAGATGAACTTTGAAACGCTGCACTCGGAGTTGGCGGCGTGAATTTCGCCTACTCCTCGTTTGCGCGGACGAGGCTCGCGCCATCGTCCGTCAGGGCCTTTTCAAAGTGAAAAGGCTGCTAATAAAGGCATGGCACCATGCCTTGGGAGACGCACATGAAGCGATTACCCTATTTTGCTTTATTTCTGAGCCTGCATGTATTCAACGTCTCGGTCGCTGTAGCCGCCGCATCTCTCCCCATCGCTCCTGTATCGGCTCTCTTCTATCCGAACGAAGTGTCTCTGACTGTTGAAGGAAAACTGACGCCTCAGGATATTCCCGGTCATGGGCGCGGCCTGAAAGTCGTGTTGCCGCCACAGGCATCCCGAGAGACCTTTTCCGTTACGGTGGACGATGTACCGGCAAACAGCTTTTACTGGCTGGAGCAGAAAAGCCGGGCCAAGGACAGTCTCCGCAAAAACCGCGTCGGCAACACGACCGTGTATTCCGTGCCGACTCTGGAACAGGAGAACGATCCCGCAAGGCGGGAGATGCTTGCCGCTATCGCCTCTTTGCAAGAAGAGGCCGACAAGATCGAAGCCTCTCTCCAGAGTACGGAAACGCGCATCGCTTTGTGGCAAAGCACGCAAGCGAGAGAAAAAGATCTCTCTCCTGACCAACTGATTCAACTTGACACCGCTTTTTCACAACATCTGCCGGAGTTGCTGGAGGCCAGAGCCAAAGGGACTCGCACCTCGCAGGAAATTCAGAGCCGCCTTAAGCGTATGGAAGAGGAACTGGCCGAATACGACGAGTCCCGGGTACAGCATATTGTCATTATTCCCTTTGAGGGACCCGCCGAAAAGTCCGTTCTCGCCCGCTACAGTTACATTATGCCAGGCTCATGCCAGACGGCTTACAGACTGACAGCCTACCCTGCCACGGGAATTCTCGACATCGAACAGGACGCTTTTTTACTCCAGACATCTGGGGTTACCTGGAAAGACGTGGATATTTTCATCTCCACAACCCGACGTGATACAGCTCTCCGCCCTTCTGTCTTCACTCCGTGGCTCATTTCGCACGCGACAAAGGATGAAGCGCCCAGCGTACCTGCTGCCAGAACTTACTCCCCCAGGGATCAGGCCGCCACCGTATCGGAAAGAACCGTGGACATGAAAATGCTCTCGCGTAACGAACCCGCAGCCGAGGAGAAAGGCACCTTCCGCCTTTGGAGTCTCGGCAAAAGGACAATTGACAGCAATGTGACCGTCAATTTGCCTTTGGCAAAAGACCAATACAAGGCCAGATACTACTATACCCTGCAACCATCCCTGAATGCCAAGGGTTTTCTCACGGCGGATCTTTCCCTGGACAAGGCTCTGGAACTCCCTCTGGGCAAAGCCCGATTTTTTGTTGACAACGTGGCTATCGGCGAACAGCCCCTCTCAATCAACGGCAATAAAGCGACACTTTTCTTCGGCACCGACCCGCAGGTAACGGCCACCATGCGCGATGTAAAGCGCAGTTCCGGCGAGCAGGGCTTTCTCAGCAAGGAGCAAACCCTGTCATGGCACTGGGAAATTACCGTGCGCAACACGCGCAGCCGCTCCATTGACGTGGCAGTGCAAGACCCTCTTCCCGACGCGCATGACACAGCGATCAAAGTCACCGTTGAGTCGAAGCCCAAACCGGAAACCGCAACAACAACGGCCCAACTCGGGCAGGCCAAGGTATACGCGTGGAACTTTTCCTTACAGCCGGGCGAAGTCAAGGTCATTGACCACAAAGTGCAGGTCAGCGCACCTGCGGATAAACAGATTAACCCCGGCAGACAGCGGTAAAACGCGAGGTTTTGGTGAATTTTCCCTACTTTTGCCGCCACTTGAGAAGCCCTGTTGACCGAGCCCCCAATCTCGCACCGCCATGGGCGTTGTTTTTCGCGGATTGTTTATGGTATACTCATTGCCATGCCTTGCTGCGACAATGTATCCATTATTTCAACCCTGCGCCTTTGAGAAGATCAGGCCGCACAAGGAGTGTCTATGCAGCTTTCAGGGAATACTCTTCTTATAACTGGCGGCTCGAATGGGATTGGCCTTGCTCTGGCGGCACGGTTTTTGGCGAAGGGCAACAGGGTTATCATTTGTGGCAGGCGGGAACACAAACTCAAGGAAGCGCACCTTCGCCACCCGGAACTGGTGACCCGAGTGTGTGACCTCGCCCAGGCGGAAGAACGCCTTTCCCTGGTCACTTGGCTGGATGAAGCGTTTCCGGAACTCAATGTTCTGATCAATAACGCGGGTATCCAGAACAGGGTCAATGCCCTTGCCACAGAACGCTCATGGGAAGACCTGCAACAGGAAATAGCCATTAATCTTGAAGCGCCGCTCCATCTTTCCTTTCTGCTGGCCAAAAGACTTGCACACAAAAACAATGCAACCATAATCAATGTTTCTTCTGGTTTGGCCTTTGTATCAATGGCTGCGGCCCCTGTATATTGCGCAACCAAAGCGGGCATCCATTCCTTTTCCATCAGCATGAGGGTACAACTCGCTTCTGCTGGCATTGATGTGGTGGAAGTTGCGCCACCCATGGTGCAGACAGATTTGTGCGCCCCCGGAATCCACGCTGCGGGCGCTCCGGTGAACGAGTTTACGGATGCTGTTATGCTTGGCCTTGGTGAAGGGAAAAAAGAAATCGGGTATGGGTATTCGAGCCCTCTCCTCACCATGTCACGAGAAGAGCTGGACAAGGCTACAGCCGAGTTGAATGCGAGGGTTCCCTATGAACAATTCCCTGCCGACCTTCACGAATGACAACCCTCCTTCACAAAACGGGTAAGCATCCAGCTCTTCAAGAATCGGCTCTGCGGGTCTCGCGCCCCACTCTCGCGCTGCTCCCCGCAGGGTGAAACTCTGCGGGGGTTTTGCCCATGACCCTCTTGAACATGGCGATAAAGGCAGACGAACTGGAGTAGCCAAAGTCCAGGGCTATTTGCTCAACACTCACCCCATCTTCCAGCAGCATCAAAGCCTTGATGGCCCGCAGGCGTTGCCGCCATTCCAGCAGGGGTATGCCCAATTCCTTTTTACACTTCCGGGCAAGGGTTCTGTCGGTCATGCCCTTGGCCTGGGCCAGTTCCTTCACCGAGCGATTATCCCCCGGGTTTTCTTCCAGTTCCAGGAGCAGTTCCGCCAGTTGCGGGTCTGCCGAAACAGGCAGATAGCTGTCAATGCAGGGGGCAGAGCGCAACTGATCCATGAACACATGCAGGAATCTGTCCTGTTCATCACTGGTGCGGAAGCCTGATGTATCACGCAGCAGGGCAAGCATACTCCGCATCAGGGGAGACATCTGCACAGAACAGGGCAACATGCAGAATTCAACGCAGAAATCCCAGGCGACATAGACGAAACACAGTTGCGCCTGCCTGTTGTTGCGGCACCCGTGCTGTAAATTGGGCGGCACCCATATGCCATAGTTCGGCAAGACCAGATAGCGTTTCTCCTGAATGGTTATTTCTATGACACCGCTGAAAGAGTAAACAAACTCGCCCCATTCGTGGCTGTGCGCGGGGTAGCAGGTCTGCTCCGGCATATCGCCCCGTTTGTACAGTACCGGGCGTGGTTCTTCCCCCTGGCACAAACACTCCAGAACTTTTCGCGGTTGCCCAAACATGTCGTTTCCTCACTATAGCATGTCGGAAATTCATTATGCCCTTTCTTTGCGACATGATAGGGTTCGTAGAGGAGAATGGCAACCCTGTCTCTTCCGATCTGTCCATTCTTTATTGAATTTCAAACCATGCGAGGGAATTATGAATGTCCTATTGATGATCAGTACCACTGACCCGGAAATACTCTGGAACGCCATGCGTTTTGGCAATGTCCTTCTTGAGGAAGGGGAGGATGTGAATATCTTTCTCAATGGCCCGGCAGTGGCCCTGTACGAAAAAGATTCCCAGGCTTTCCCCATTCGCGAGCAGGTAAAAAACTTCTGCCTGAGCGAAGGCAATCTTTGCGCTTGAGGCAAGTGTCAGGACATCCACGGTGTGGATGCAGACGAGTTTATGAAGCGGTCGAACATGAAAGAACTGTATGCCTTTGTTTCTGCGGCGGATAAAATTATCAATTACTGATCAGGGCCAAGAGAGGGGAATGCTCCTGGAAAACCCTAGAGCATTTTCACTTTGAAAATGCGCTAAAATTTATTATCGAATGCTGAAATCTGGGGACAGGACTGAGGATATGGGCCTACGGGGTAGGTTTCCATTTCCTGTCCTAGCCATCCCATACGGTCAGGGGCCACTTCTTCGCGTTCCGCTCAAGGTACAATCAGGCAACATTTGCTCCATGAAAAAGACACTTACCCCATAAAAACGCAGCCCCGGTTTTGTATAACCGGGGCTGCGTTTTGTAATGGACTCTTTATTGTATCAGAATTCCCATTTCGCCTGAAAGCTTCCGCTCACGCCTTCGCGCACGCCTGTGTAGCCCTGCGCGCCCAAATCCAGAGACAAGCCGCTGTCAGCCACAGGCTTGAAGGAAAGGCCGAGTTCACCCATGCCTGTGCCGCCCTTGAGGTCGGGAGCGTCTATGGAATAGCCGTAGGTGGTCGCTTTGGCCTTGCCGTCAAACTCATGTTCGTAGGCCGCGCCGATGTAGGGGGTAAAGGTCAATCCGCTTTCAGTGCTGACAGAGTGGGACAAACGCGCCCCGGTGCGCCAACGCTGGGAATTGGAAGCCTTGAACTTTACCGGATCGCCCACCACGGTCACCCTGTCGCTGTCCTGATGGGTCCACAGATACTTGGTTGAGATGTCCAGGCTGGTGGCGTCTGTAATATTCCAGATGTACCCAAGGCCCAGGTGTGCGCCGTAGTAAGTGGAACTGGAATCGTAGCTCGCTCTGTTGCCAATGGGGTCACGAAGATCGGAACTGCCGAAGTCCGTATCTACTTGACCCACCCGGAAAGAGGCTTCCGTATACAGGTTGTTCGTGAAATCGAACCGGCCAAGAATGCCGCCACCGTAGTAGTTGGTATCGCCATCGCCTCTGACAGAAGCAGCGTTGCTGAACGAGTTGTGGCTGTCATAGTCGCCCCAACCGGCTTCAAAGAACGCGCCGAGCAGAAGATTACCGTACTCGGTAGCACCGTTCCAGGCTACGCCGCCCATAAGGGAGAAGCCGTCTACATCCACATGCGATCCGCTATTGTAGCGTGACCTGCCACCCTGAAAGGCGGTAAATGCGGTCAAACCGGACCTGGAGTTGCGTGCCGCGTTCATGCCTTTCCCGGCAACAAGGTCAGCGCCCTGGTTGACAAAGACCACCCCTGCGACACGGCCTGCAGAAAGGGCTTTGGTTTGAGGATTAAGGCGGGGGCCGCTGTTGATCTGGGCAAAGAGTTCGTTCTGACCCAGATCTTGATGCACGGAAATATCGTCATAAATCAGGGAAACGCCCTTCCTGCCTTGCAAGTGCGCTCCGTCATTGGCAAGGGTGCCGGAGAGCGTAGTGGCTTTGAGCAGGGTAATGCGGTCGCCGACTTGCAGGGGTGTGCCGCCACCCATGATGTTCACCCCGGAAACCGAGGCACTTTTGCCAAGGCTGTTACTATCACTCATGTTCGCTGTTCCGGTGACGGTAAACAGGGTATCGCCATTGCCCGCATTGGAAGGCATGGCGAAGTTGTAATACTCAAAACTTTGTACGGAATCTACTGCGCTGCCGTGGTAGTTCCAGACGTTCAGGGTATTCCCGGTAAAACCATCCATGTTGGCGGTGAGTATGCCGTTCGCATTTCCTGCAAAACCACCAAACAGGGCTGAAGTCGCGCCAAAGGCAGGGGTGCCCATAAGCGTCACGCTGTTGCCAGTGGCAGAGGTGCCTGTGCCGGAATGGGTTTCGCTATATCCGCCATAGACGTTGCCGTCCACCTGGCCGCCGGTAATGATAACCCTGTTGCCTGTGGCAGTGGCTGTGCCGGAAGTGCTGTAGCTATATCCGCCATAGACGTTCTGGATCACCCGGCCACCGCTCATGATGACGCTGTTGCCTGTGGTTGTGGCTGTGCCGGAAACGCTGATGCTGACCCCGCCGGCTACGCCCAAATCCATCATGTTGCCGTCAATATCGTAATAAAGGCCATCAACCTGACCGCCACTAAGGGTGACGCTGTTGCCTGTGGTTATGGCTGTGCCGGTAGGGCTGACGCTGCGCCCGCCGACGACACTATTGTCCACTTGGCCGCCACTCATGCTGACGCTGTTGTTATTGGCAGTGGCTGTGCCGGATATGCTGACGCTATCTCCGCCAATGATGGCCGAAAGGACCACTTGGCCGCCACTCATGGTGACTCTGTTGCCTGTGGTTGTGGCTGTGGCGTATTCGCTGTGGCTACTCCCGCCGGAGATGCCCATCTCCACCTGGCCGCCACTCATGCTGACGCTGTTGTTCTTGGCAGTGGCTGTGCCGTATAAGCTGTGGCTATACCCGCCGATGATACCGCCGCCCACCTGGCCGCCACTCATGCTGACGCTGTTGTTAGTGGCAGTGGCTGTG
>JGI994J12354_10005782_pt1 | contig 10534 bp, 9 predicted proteins | sample IntmicLarv3ML3BL_FD_12354 | JGI IMG/M metagenome (IMG submission 12354)
GATAATAGGCGAATCCGTTTTAAGCAAAGGAACGGCCTGGCGCTGCATGTTAGAACCCATGAGAGCTCTTGTAACGTCATCATTTTCAAGGAAAGGAATGAGAGCCGTAGCAACCGAAACCATCTGCTTAGGCGAAACGTCCATCAGGTCAACTTTAGCGCAGTCAAGCTCAATGATTTCCTCACCGCGGCGGCAGGCAACCCTTGGGCTTAAGAACTCGCCTGTTTCACTTAACATGGTATTTGCCTGAGCGATTGTAAATTCCTCTTCCTCGTCAGCTGTAACATAGCGGCATTCCTCCGTAACGATAGGAATTTCACCGTTGTGGTCAACCATCCTGTAAGGGGCTTCTATAAAACCGTATTCATTAATACGGGCAAATGTTGCAAGGTTATTAATAAGGCCGATGTTAGGGCCTTCAGGTGTTTCAATAGGGCACATTCTGCCGTAGTGAGAGGAGTGAACGTCACGAACCTCGAAACCTGCTCTATCCCTTGAAAGACCGCCCGGGCCTAAGGCAGAAAGCCTTCTCTTATGAGTCAATTCACCAAGAGGGTTAGTTTGATCCATAAACTGAGACAGCTGGCTGGAGCCGAAAAATTCTTTAATAACAGAGGTAACAGGCCGTATATTAATGAGAGCCTGCGGCGTAATAATATCCATATCCTGAATTGTCATACGTTCGCGAACCACGCGCTCCATACGGGCGAGGCCTATGCGGAACTGGTTTTGAAGCAACTCGCCTACACAGCGAATGCGGCGGTTGCCAAGATGGTCAATATCATCTACATTGCCAATGTTGTAATCGAGATTTATAACATAGTTAATAGACGCCATTATATCCTCAATTGTAATATGCTTAGGGATAAGGCGGGCTATATTAAGCTCAATGGCTTCTTTTAAATCTTTCGGGTCTTCATGCTGCTCAAGGAGCTCTTTAAGAACAGGCAGATAAACGGATTCGCGAATGCCAAATTCTTCCGCCGTTAGGCCGGATGCCATCAAATAAGAATCTATTTTAACAGTGAGGTTTGAAAGCACTTTAACTTCCTTGCCGTCAATATCCAATGTAATTGAGCCGAGACCGGCGTCCTGCATTTCCGCCGCAAGCTGGGAGGTGATAACAGTTCCCGCTTCCGCCAGAACCTCGCCTGTCATAGGATCTACGGCATTTTGCGCCAGCTTAAAGCCTTTAACTCTGTTTTTGAGAGCAAGTTTTTTATTGAATTTATAGCGGCCGACCTTAGCTAAATCATAGCGCTTAGGGTCGAAGAACATGCTGTTTAAAAGGCTGGCAGAGCTTTCCACCGTAGGCGGCTCGCCCGGGCGGATTCTTCTGTAAATTTCCAAAAGGCCTTCTTCATAGGTTTTGGAAATATCCTTTTCTATGGTAGCCAAAATTTTAGGCTCTTCACCGAAAAGCTCAATAATTTCCATATCCGAAGCTATGCCTAAAGAACGGATAAGTACTGTAACAGGCACTTTTCTCGTTCTGTCAACGCGAACGCTGAAAATATCATTAGAGTCAGTTTCATACTCCAGCCATGCGCCGCGGTTAGGGATAACGGTTGTGGAAAGGAGCTCTTTACCCAGCTTGTCATGATCGAGATTATAGTAGATACCGGGGGAACGAACCAGCTGGCTTACAATAACACGCTCCGCACCGTTTATAATGAAGGTTCCCGTATCTGTCATAAGAGGGAAATCGCCCATAAAGAGCTCCTGCTCTTTAATCTCATCAACCTCTTTATTGCGCAGGCGGGTTTTAACCCTCATAGGGGCGGCATATGTCGAGTCTCTTTCTTTGCACTCAGCTATGGAATATTTGGGCTCATCATCCAGCCTGAAATCAATAAATTCCAGAACAAGATTGCCGTTATAATCCGTAATCGGAGAAATATCTTGAAATACTTCTTTAAGACCCTCTTCCAAAAACCATTTGTAGGAATCCTTCTGTACCTCAATTAAATTAGGCATGGAAAGAACCTCATCGATTCTGGAATAACTTATACGTTCTCTTGTGCCCTGCTTGAGCGAACGCATACGGTTTTTCTCCATTTTAATCACCCCTTAGTATTATATAAAACAATAAATTTGCCGATATGTAAATTAAGAAAAATAATTTAGAAAACTTGAGCGGCGCAAGATATAGTTAAAAAGCTGTTTTTCGCATTTTAAACAAATAGAAAATTAATTTTAAACGCAAAAAATTACCGAGACATTGAAGGAAGTATCAATATTTCGGTCAACCCAAAATCTAAGCTGAATATGCTTTTTAAAGAATGCCATTATAAAATTATCCCTTTTGCCGATAGGCTCTATAGTATAAAAAATATTAAAAAACATATAATAAATGTATCCATAGTATGGACCGAAACCGCTATAAGCAAACATTTTACAAAAACATATTGTAATTAGCGAAAAGCTGTGTTATACTTAATTAAGTTATAGTGGAATATATGGGGATACATTAAAATATTGTAACATGGGAATATTAGCCTGTCAAGGCTCTTTTTTTATGTTTGGAAGTTTTTTTCAGACCTTTTCGGGTTGTTTTCTGTATATGGTAATGAAAATAAAAAATATTAATATTTGTTCAGACAAAAAAATTATGCCTTCGTATTATAATAATATCCTTTAATACAAAGGCAGGTAAGTTTGACTTTTAGTATTAATTAATATAATTTATACATTTAATGAGGTGTTTATCGTGGATAAAAAATTGTATTTATCGCGTACAAATAAAATTTTAGTCGGGGTTTGCGGCGGAATAGGTGAATATTTCAATGTAGATCCGACTTTGGTGAGGGTGCTTTTCGTATTGCTGCTATTGATTTCAAGATTCAGCCTGGTTGTGCTTTATGTGTTGTGCTGGGCGATTATGCCTTTGCCGGGTGAAAACTAATTCAGGCTAAAATGTAATTGATTGGTAAGGTATATGCAATATGGCTGTAATTGATATATGGCCGTATTATGTTATAATATTAGTAAGTTTTTAACCTTCCGAATAGGGAGGAATGATTATGGAAGAAAATGTTTTTGCAGTAAAGAAAGCCAACTTGGGGACAAAGTGCTTATTGACAGAGATGAAACGCATTGGAAAATTTCGCCGAAAATACAAAAATAAAATGGAATACGCCAATTGTACCGATTATCTTAAAAAATATTTATTTCAAATAAATTTCAACTTCATGAAAGAAGAAAAAGAAACACTTTTTAAAGAAATTCAAGCAAGAAGGTTAATTACTTAATATACCAAACAAAGCCGGACTTAAATGTCCGGCTTTGTTTTTGTTTATGGTAATTATATTAATTATCAAATTTTTTTTTAAGGGCATATTATAGTTAGCGCAAATAAATTTTTTGATAATAAGCGTTTGCAAGGAAGCTCAAGCGGCGTTTTATAAGTGTTCTGTAAGCCGGCTTTGCAAATTTTTATGTTTGCGGAGCTGTTCAGGCGCATTTGCGCAAAAAAGAAAAAGACCGGCTATAAAAAGTCAAGAGGTAAAGTGAGGAATATTTTTGGTAATCTGTTCAATATACTGAGAAATAAGTAGTGTCAGATTTATCCAATCGTAATCTTGAGCAGGGAAAATTGCTTTATCCAAAAAAGAAACCTTGTTAACAGGAAGCGATATGCCAGTGTCCCATTCTTCGTTAAAAGGAATCAGCTTTAGTTAAATAGTATCAAGTGCGTTAGCGATCGTATCATTAACCATAAGTTTATAGCTTTTCAGGGCCCAAGATTCACCGCCGCCGTGAGATATTACTCCTGTAGGTTTGCCGTGGACTTCAGATTTATATGAATTATCCCGACCCCAATGCAAAAAAGTTATCTGCTCCATTTTTTCCAATAGGATCGATAGTTTAGCCGGAATAGGGGCATAATGAGGTGAAACAATTATAATTGAGTCGCAGGCAATGATTTTTGTATAAATATAGTTGAAATCATCGTTAAATACACAGCGGTGAGAGAGACGGCATTTGCCGCAACCGACACAAGGAGTCATAGAATAATGCTTCAATTCCAAAATGTCATGGGAAGCATCATTGCATCTGTTCTGAACCTCTGATTTTGCAATTTCACAGATTTTGTAAGAAGTACTATTTTCACTTTTGACACCAATTATATTTGAAGCTGAAATGTAGAGGAATTTCATAGTTAAATGCCTCCTTTATACTATCCGGCTCATTTGCATCTTTTACGTAAAGGCAGAGGCGCAATTCTTTTGGCGAAGATTATACTTCATGGAGAAACTGCGCCCTCTGCATTATGATTATTATCCCATATTCATTATGTGATAACAAGTTTCTTATACGGTGTTCTTGTTAAAAATACCGTAAATACATTATATGAGGAGAAAAATTCCAATGAGAGCTTTAATAACAAAAGTATTATTGCCCTGTGTTCTGGCGGCGTCATTTAATGTTTGCGCTTTCGGATATTCAGGGGTGATGAATTATATTACCGACAGCGGTCTTGTAACCGGTGAACCTTTGGGCTTTGATGAAGAAAACAGGGATTTACCAGATGAGAATCCGGCGGAGCAAAGCGAAACAGCCATCCCCATTCTCACAAACCATTATAACAGCGTGCGGGGAAGCATATCTGATATAGTATATGATGAAAAAAATATTATAATTTCCCTCAGCGGCGCAGGCAATGTGCATTATAATATTTCGCCTGATGTTTTGATTTACAGCCTAAACGCAATGGAGCCCATAAGTGCTGGCAGGCTTTCCAAGGGCAGGGAAGTAAGTGTGTTTTACAATGTATATACGCCTGTTTCCCAACAGCCCGCGGGGTTGACGCCGGAGGTTTTGGTGCTCCATGATAATGAGCAGGCGGCAATGGTGAAGGTGGACTATTTTGATGAGAGTGGTTTAAGCTCTGATAAAACGCTGAGGCTAAACAGAAATGAAGAGATGCTTGTTGTAGCAAAGGACAGCAAAACGAGAATGTTTGATGATTTAAGAGATAAAAACCTTCTTGTATTTTATGATATATCCACACTGAGCCCATCTGCTCAGGCGCCGCCTATAAAGGTAGTTATTCTCGGCAGTGAGGTTTTAAAGCAGCGCAGCTCGGATATTGGCGAACAAAATGAAGAGGAAATATTACAGGAAGAGCTAACCGAAGAGCCGGTTGAAGGCATAAGAGATATTCTTTCAAGAAATTTAGAGGGCTATGCCATTAACAGAGGCGAAGTCCGCTATGTGCCGCTGTATAAAGCTGCGGAAACCTTGGGCTATGATTTGCAGTGGGATGAGGCTGCAAGGCTCGTAACCATCTATATGCCTGACGGAAAAAGCTATACCTTTGTAAACGGATCGCAGGAATACGGATATAACGGAGAGAGAGCTTATTTTACCAATGCGCCGTTTATATCCGATTCCAGAACGTATGTAGATGAAGCATTTATTGAGAAAATTATTATGGAATAATGAATCCGATTAAAATGCTTACGGCATAAAATAAAACCACCCTATGGTGGTTTTATTTTATAAAAGCTATTAGTATTCTGATTAAAAAGCGGCGGACGTTAGACTTGCGCGCTAAGAATAGAAACTGAGCGGGAACAGCTTGGCTGTTTCAAGCGGTTTCTAAAGGGCGCTTACGGTGGAATACTGCGGCAAAGCCGAGCTTTCATTACTATACATCGGTTTAAATGCCGATTGCGGAAAACAGAAGCCGAAATTGCGCGGTTCAATTTAAAGGGAATTATTTAAGCCGGTCACTGAATTGTTTCAAATCATCCTTTACATCCTGCGCCAGCATATTATATTCGGTATTGTCTATGGCGCCTTGAAGGGTATATAAATGTACAAGGCAAACCTCCGGATATATTTCTTTTAAGCGCAAGAAGGCTTCCTTGCTTCCTGTGTTAATTAAATCCTCGGCAGTATCTATGCCCACTGAGCTCAGCTTTCTTTTCATTTCCTTGCCTAAATTTTTCATTGATGTTAAATCCATTTTAACACCCTTTCAATTATGTTTTTGTAAAAGACCTTGCAGCTAAATAAATTAAAGTGTATTTTAAGAAATTATATCCAGCTTTTTCATATAAAAAGGTAGGCTTTGCTCAAAATTGATTGCCATTGAATCAGGCGTGTTAACCTTTAGGGATTTTTCAATTGAGTAGGAAACGAATGCCGCAGCACTTTCGCAGGAAGCCTCCGGGCTGAAACCGTTCATAACTGCGCCCAGAAATGCAGCTGCAAACAAGTCACCTGTGCCGATAAACCGGCCTTCAAATTTTTTCGCAAAAGAATAAGAAATACGGCCTGTTTTTGAATCAAGGCAGGCGGAGCCGATTTTGGAATCCTCAAAAGCTATACCTGTTACAACAGGATATTTAGGCCCTAATTCCGCAAGGGCATATAGCAGCTTTTCAATATACTCCTTTGTATGGGGCGCATTTTCAAAAGGGAGCCCGCAGAGAAAAGCGGCTTCTGTAATATTGGGTACAGTGTAATCGGATTTTTTAACTATATTGCGCATTCCTTCAAGAAAATTCCGGTCGAAAGCCGGGTTTCCATACATTTTACCATGATCTGCCATGGTAGGGTCAGCCAGTATTATTGTTTTGTCGCTTTTAAACTTGTCAATAAAATCCATAATCAATGCGGTTTGGGCGGCATCATTGAGATAGCCGATTGCAATGGCGTCAAACTCCGCGCCTATGGATTTAAAATGATCTGTTATCCCTGCCAGGGAATCTGTCATAGAATGTATAACAGGGGCAGGATAAGCCAAATGGGTTGAAAGCACAACTGTCGGAACAATGGCACATTCAACTCCTGCCGCAGACAGCACCGGCAAAGTGACGGTTAAGGCGCACCTTCCGTAGCAGGATATATCATTTATGGCAACCGCTCTTTTTTGCATTTTTTTGCCTCCGTTTCCATTTTGCTGAGTGGATTTGTATTTTTTGATATTATTTGAAAGATAAAAGTTGAAATGCAGAGTTATTTGCACAAATATGCAATTGAATGACAGAGCTTTGCAAGTAAATGCGTTACAGCCTTTTTTCCATCCTGACATAGAGGTCTTTGCGGAATGTTTCAACAAATCCGAAGCTGCGGTAAAGAGAAATTGCAGGTACAAGAGTCAGGCGGGTGCTTAGGAGCAGAGTGTGGATGCCGCAATTTCCCGCATGCTCTTCAACCGCTGATAATAATTTGGATATGCCGAAGCCCCGGTGATCTTCTTTCACAAACATGCGCTTAACCTCGCCTGTGCCGGGCAGCTTTGAACGGAAGGCGGTGCAGCCCACAGGCAAGCCGTTGCTATAGGCTATCCATGCGGCGTCTAAGCCTTCATTTATATTATACTTGGTGTAATAAATCTTATCTTCCCCCAGAAAATCAATCATAAAATCATCAAGCTGTGAAAAAAGGCCGAGCACTTCGGGAGACGAAATATCTGATTGTATTATTTCCATAAATTAAATTCTCCGGCAATAAAATGTTTTTTGAGAAATTAACCTCAAAGGAATGCGAAGGTATTAAGAAACAAATCGGGAAAACGGATAAACTTATTTTAATTAAGTATATTTCAAAACAACAATAATTTCAATGATATTGGTCAAATTTGGGATGAGGCGGGTTTTGGTTTTGCAGAATATTACTTCATTGACTAAACTAAAGCGGATAGAGTATATTTAATATATAGCAACCATTGAAAATTCTATATAGGAGGTAAGGCATGAGCGAGATTTTTGAAAAGGCAAGTGAGATTAAGGAATTTATGACGAAAGCAAGGAGGCATTTCCACCAGCATCCAGAGCTTGCACACAAGGAGTATGAGACAACAAGCTACATTAAAGACAGGCTGAAGGAAATGGGAATAGAGCTGCTGGATGTTGAGTTTAACACAGGCTGTATTGCGATTATTAAAGGAGAAATGGCAGGCGCGGATGTTATAACGGGAATTAGGGCGGATATTGATGCCTTGCCGATTATTGAGCAGACCGGAGTAAGCTATGCTTCTCAAAATGAAGGGATTATGCACGCCTGCGGCCATGACGGGCATACGGCATGTCTTCTTGGCGTTGCCAAACTTTTAAATTCTATGAAAGACAAATTCAGCGGAACGGTAATGCTTATATTCCAGCCGGCGGAAGAAGGCGGAAGAGGCGCCAGCACCATGTTAAGCAAAGGCGCCTTTGAAAAATATAAGCCGGATGAGGTAGTTGCCCTCCATGCTTTCCCATATGTGCCTGCGGGCAAAATAGGCATTATGCCTCTGAAAGCCATGGCCAGCGCGGATTCTTTCACCGTCAAGGTTATAGGAAAGGGCGGACATGGAGCAAGGCCCAATGAATCTATAAATCCCATATCGGCTGCGGCTTCTATGATAAGCGCAATATCGAATATTGTAAGCAATCAAATCCCGACTTTTGACAGTGTGGTAATATCCGTATGTACGATACATTCCGGCGTGGCTTCCAATGTTATTCCTCAGGAGGCGGTGTTTACAGGCACTGTTCGCTGCCTTGAAAATGACAATCGAAAAATAGTGGAAGCAGCCATTGAGCAGAAGGTATCAGGCATAAGCCAGAGCTTCGGCTGTGAATATGAGATGGAATATAAAGAAGGCATAGCTGCTTTGTCAAACAGCAAAGAGGTTAGTGACAAAGTATACAAAGCCGCCGCGGATTCCATAGGAGAGGAAAATATATTAATATTGGAAAATCCTTCAATGGGATCAGAGGATTTTTCTGATTTTATCATGGCGGCAGATGGCAACGGCGTTATGTTCAGGCTGGGCAGTGGTGCGCCGGGCAAGGAAAACGCTGCTTTGCACAATCATTTATTTGACTTTTCAGATGAGGCCCTGCCGTACGGCGCTTCAATAATGTGCCAGTATATTTTGAATAAACACAAATAATAAATCAGAGTTAAGATTTTATGAGCCGTAATAAAAAAAGCTGCCGTTATCAGTACGGCAGCTTTTTGCTATAAAAATCATTATTTTAAATATTTTTCCAGAATACTAATGAGTTTGTTAATTTCAGGCTTTGTAATCTGCTCATTGGCGCCTACGGAGAATCCTTTGTGCAATGTAGCGTCATTTATCAATGAAGAGAATATTACTACAGGAGTTCTTTTAAGAACCGGGTCGTCCTTAATGGTTTTTGTTAGAGCATGGCCGTCCATTTTTGGCATTTCTATATCGGTTATGAGTAAACTTACTCTGCTCTCTACAGGATCGCCGCTTGCCTTTATTTCCATAAAAGCGTCTAAACAGTCTTTACCGTCGGCGAATTTAAATAAATTCATATACCCGGCTGTGTGAAGGCACTCTTCCAATATATTCATAAGGAAAGGCGAATCCTCGGCGATAAATATAGGATGGTCATTGGTAACCTCAGAAGGGGTCAGCTGGCTTGCGCTGAAGCCTGTACCGGTTCCGATGTCTGCGGTGATTTTTTCAAAATCCAATATTGTTATGAGCTTTTCACCAAGGCGCGCAATGCCTATGGTTATATTATTAGGGTCGTTATAAATGGCATCATCGGGCTTTTCCATTTCAGTCCAGCTGATGCGATGTATCATTTCAACCTTGTGAACATGAAATGCGGTATTTACATTGTTGAAATTGGTAATAATCATTATGTCTTTATTTTCCGGATCGGATTCACCGTGATTGAGATACAAAGGCAGATTGACGACCTTGATAATATGCTCGCGGGGTTTGAAAATCCCTTCAATATTAGGATTTGAATGGGGAATAGGCGTTACGGGCTGATACTGCAAAATTTCAAGCACCTTTGCAACATTAATACCGTAGCTGTGGTTGTCTATGGAAAACTCCATTATCATTAACTCATTGGTTCCGCTTTCCAACAATATTTCCTGATTTTTATTAGTAGCCATATATCTCTAAACCCTCCTGTTTAAATCTAATGGAATACTCCCGTTTATATAATTACCGGAATGTAAATATAATAAAGCCCGAAGAATATAACGCATATATAATGCTGCCCTTATTGATTTATTGGGCAAACTATGTTAAATTATTTATCGTATATTTCCCCAAAAAGATTAATAACAAAACGGTTAAGTTTGTTATATGGCGGCGGAGCGAATTTTGCGGAAAAGCCTGCATTTTAAGGGTTAATATATATGGTAAACAGAATTTGCTTAAAGAAATAAAATAAAAATCACCTTTATTTTTAATTGGGATTTTAAGGGAAATAATTAAAATAAAAATATACTCATAAAGATTTTCGGAGGTAGTACAAATGTGCGGACTTTGCGGGTTTAGCGGCCGGATTGATAATGGCGAAGCGGTTATTACAAATATGATGAATAGGATTTTGCATAGAGGGCCGGACAGTGAGGGCATGTATATTGATGAAAATATACATATAGGCTACAGGCGGCTTAGCATAATTGACTTAGCCGGCGGGGACCAGCCTATGTATAATGAAGACAGGACAATTGTGCTGGCCTTTAACGGTGAGATATATAATTATCAAGCATTAAGGGAAGAGCTTACCGAAAAGGGGCATGTGTTTGCCAGCAA
>JGI994J12354_10005783_pt1 | contig 10534 bp, 9 predicted proteins | sample IntmicLarv3ML3BL_FD_12354 | JGI IMG/M metagenome (IMG submission 12354)
AAGTTCATCATCGACAACGCCGACATTCTGGTCAAGAAGTCCATCTGGATCTTCGGCGGCGACGGCTGGGCCTATGACATCGGTTACGGCGGTCTGGATCACGTGCTGGCCCAGGGCGAGGATGTCAATGTGCTGGTCATGGACACCGAGGTTTACTCCAACACCGGCGGCCAGGCCTCCAAGGCCACGCCGTTGGGCTCGACGGCCAAGTTCGCCGTCAGCGGCAAGCGCACCCGCAAGAAGGACCTGGGCCTGATGGCCATGTCCTATGGCTATGTCTACGTTGCCCAAGTGGCGATGGGTGCCAACGCCAACCAACTGATGAAGGCCGTCACCGAGGCCGAGGCTTACAACGGCCCCTCGCTGATCATCGCCTACGCCCCCTGCATCAACCACGGCATCAACATGTCGCTGGCCCAGGCCGAGGCGCGCAAGGCTGTGGAAGTCGGCTACTGGCAACTCTACCGCTACAACCCCGCGCTGGAAGCCGAGGGCAAGAACCCCTTCACGCTGGATTCCAAGCCGCCCCAGGGCGACTACCAGTCCTTCCTGCGCAGCGAAGCCCGCTACACCGCCCTGCTCAAGTCCGATCCCGCGATCGCCGAGGATCTTTTCCAAGGCAACGAGCGTGACGCCCAGGCTCGGTACAACACCTATAAGAGACTGGCAGACTAAGCCGGCTCTGATCGCGTAAAAAGCTCCGCCCGTCCTGTGAGTCAGGATGGGCGGGGCTTTTGTGTATTGTGGGGAGTGCCCCGCGACCCTGTGGCGCATGACACACCCTCTCCCAATCGTCATTGCGGACTTGCTCCGCAATCTCAATCAGTTGATCGCCTATCAACCCTCCGGGTTGTAGGGGCCGCACACCGGGCGGCCCGTATTAGCGGGCGTCCAGCAAAAAAGGGAAAGTGGGCGAAAACATGGTGCGGGCCTGTCGCCCTGCCAACGCGCGGTTGTCCCGTGCAGCTCGCATACAACCGCGGGTTGCAAAGGTCAACGCCGCCTCCATTGCATACAACCGCCGCTTGGGGTACACTTGGCTTGCGGTAGGGCGCTGTGCGCATGATGGCCGCATAAGGAGGAAGTAGCCATGTCTGCAAACGAGATTGGCGGCAGGATTGCCGAGTTGCGCAGGGGCAAGCGGGCGACGCAAGAAGAACTGGCGCGGGCGGTGGGCGTCAGCACGCAGGCGGTGTCCAAGTGGGAGTGCGGTGGCGCGCCTGATCTGGATCTGCTGCCCGGCATCGCGGATTTTTTTGAGGTGTCCGTCGATACTTTGTTCGGGCGCAGCGTCACGCAGTACGGCGACCTGCACCGCGCGCTGGCAAACGACATCATAGAGCGGCGGGACGAGGGGATGCGCGCGGCGTTGGAACACTGCTGGGTTATGCAAAAGGCCCTGTTCGGCAGTTGCGACGATGGCCCTATGACGCCCTTGGCCGAGGATGCCAATGGCTTTTCACACTCGCAGATGCTGTTTGACAGCGGCATCAGCCTGATGGCCCTTCGGCCTGAGTTGACCTATTTTTTCCTGATGCCCGAACCCCCGGATGGTTATGCGGACGGGTTGCCGGATGCACAGGCGTGTGCCGAGATGTTTGCCTTGCTGGGCGCGCCGCACATCCTGCAGGCGATCCTATTCCTGACCGCGCGGCAAGGACCGGATGATTTGAATCCGGCACCTTTTACAGGCGGCCTGTTGGAGAAAAGCCTGGGAATCCCCCGCGCGGAGGCAGATGCCTTGCTTGCGGCACTCGTCAAAACAGATTTTGTGATGCAGGCCTCTCTGGAGCTGGACGACACGGAGCAGACGGTGTACACATTCCGTCCCAACCCGTCACTGCTGGCCCTGTTGGCGTTGGCGGAGGCGGTGATCCGTGCGCCCACGAACTTCCGTTACTACTGCTCCAACCGCACGAGGCCGTATCTGTAAGCCGCGGTTTGCCAAAAGGCCCCATCAAAAATGGGGCCTTTTTGTTGATCTGTAAGCGGTGGTACATGGCGGTATGGGGGGGCATTCGCCTGATGTCTCGATCTAGGACGTGCCATCGAAGAATTCGAAGGCGCTAACATCTTGTGTGGTGATGCCGAAAAATTTTGCACATAGGGTTCCGGTGTCTATGACGTGGCACTTTGCCTATTGCAACTCTTGCAACTTCTTCTTTGCAGCCGCCAACTCGGTGTGGATTTTTTGGGGGATATGGGGGTTGGCTTTTCTTTGGCGGACTTCGACGACGCTGCCGATGATTGACACCACGGTCAAAAGGATTGTGCAACCAAAGACCCAATAATACATCTTACAAAAGACAAATACCAGTATAACGACGATCAGGATGCAGTACGCACAGCCGAATCGCAGGCCAGGTTTATTGAGCACTTCCAATTCCTCGATTTGCGCGGTCAGCACGCGGGTTTTTTCTTCCAGCACGGTGAGGGTACGATCATAGTATTCTTGCCAGGTTTGGGTGTACTCGCGTTTGGTGTCACCCGGGGCCATCTTGATGGCAGATTCAGCGCTGAGGCGGAGTTCCTCGAGTGCGGTTTTGGAAATCTCCTGCCGTGTAAACAGCTGGCTGCGCGCGCATACCAGGCCCCACCAGGCGCGATGTACCGCCGGGGCTTCTTGCGTCAGCGAGGCAAAAGCCTCCTCTGCTCGTGCCCATGAATGGAGTTGCAGCAGCGTTTGCGCATCGGTCAACTTGTGCGCGATCCCTGCGGCGATCGACATCTCGGGGTCGTTATATTCGGCATGGCAATAGGCGCATTGGCCATGGCCAAACACATCGGTTTCCACCAATGCATCGCACGATTGACATCTCCGTTGGGCCATGATGCTCTCCTTAGCGTAAGGTTCTTAACAATGTCTCGCCATTGTCCTGCAAGATCTTTTGCGCCCACTCCTGAGGGAACAGCGGCACTTGGGCCTGCAACTCCTGCTCGGGATCCCACATGGGCCAGTCGCTGCCGAAGAGGATGCGGTCCGCGGGGTAGGCGCGCACCATGCGGGCGAAGGTCTCGGGCGGGCAGAAGGGCAGGCTGGACGAGGTGTCTACCCAGACGTCCAAGTCGGCCAGGTTTTCGGCGGCCTCGTCCCAGCTGGCCCAGCCGCCCAGGTGGGCGGCGATGACGGTCAGATTGGGAAAGGCGCGCTTGATGTTGGCGATGCGGCGGGGATGCGAAGTATCACATCGGGGGTCGCCCGCGTGCAACAGCAGGGCCATGTTGCCCTCCATGGCGGCGTACAGTTCCATGGCCTCGGGGGCGTCGGCGTTAAATTTTTGGAAATCAGGGTGGAGTTTGACGCCGATCAGGCCCAACTCTTTGGCGTGATCGAGCTGGCCCTGCCAGTCGTCGCCACCGGGGAAAGCGGCGGCAAAGCCAAACAGCCGGGTGGGATGGGCGGCGACGCACCCGGCGATGAACTCGTTGATGCGGGGGACTTGGTTGGGGAAGGTCGCCACCGAGCAGATCAGGCTTTGTGCGATGCCCGCGCGTTGCTGGGCTTGCAGATAACCGTTGAGTGTGCCGTCGCCATGGCAGGGGCAGTCGTCGTAGAAGGTGCTGACGGCCTCGACGGCGCGCGCGGCGATGGGATCGGGGTAAACGTGCGCGTGGAAATCAATCATGTTTTAACCGGGACTTCTTTCTTTAGGCCAATATTGCTTTGAGGCGGCGGACGCCCGAGGAGGAGGACTCTTCCTTTTGGATGGTGAAAGTGCCCAGTTCGCCCGTGCGCTCGGCGTGGGGGCCGCCGCAGATTTCCTTGGAGACATCGCCGATGGCGTAAACCTTGACGGACTGCTCATAGCGGTCGTCGAAGATGCCCATGGCCCCGGCATTGCGGGCGTCGTCCAGCGACATTTCGGTGCAAGTGATGGGCAGGTCGGCGGCGATCCACTCGCGCACTTGGGCCTGCACGGCGGCGACTTCCTCGGGCATCAGTTTGCGGGGGAAGGAGAAGTCGAAACGCAGGCGCTCGGCGGTGATGTTCGATCCCCGCTGAAAGACCTCGGGCCCGTGTTGCAGGCGCAGGGCCGCGAGCATGAGGTGGGTGGCGGTGTGCAGGCGGGCCGTCGCGGCGGTGTCGTCGGCCAAGCCGCCCTTAAAGCGCTGCTCGGCACCCGCCTGGGACAGGGCTTGGTGGGCCTTAAAGGCGGTTTCGTAGCCTGGCATATCGACGGTCAGCCCCCGCTCGGCGGCCAGCTCGACCGTCATTTCCACGGGGAAACCGAAGGTGTCGTAGAGGTGGAAGGCCGTCACGCCGTCCAGCGTGTCGCCCGTCGTCATGCTCTTGGTGGCCTTGTCGAATTCCTTGAGGCCGCCGCGCAGGGTCTTTTCGAAGCGAGTGGTCTCGGTGGCCAGCTCGCTCAGGATCAAGTCGCGCTTTTGGGCCAGCGAGGGGTAAACGTTGCCGTAGTTGTCGACGACCACCCCGGCGATGGTCATGGGGAAGTCGGCGGGCAGGCCAAGGCCCTGGCCAAAGCGGATGGCGCGGCGGATGAGGCGGCGCAGGACGTAACCCGCGTCGACATTGCCGGGCGTCACGCCACGGGGGTCGCCCAGGATAAAGGTCGCCGTGCGCAGGTGGTCGGCGACGATGCGCTTAGCGCGGACGGTGGCCTCATCGTCGCCCGTCTGCCCGGCGAGTTTTTCGATGCAGGCCATGATGGGGGCGAAGAGGTCGGTCTCATACACACTCTTGACGCCCTGCAACACGCCGATGGTGCGCTCCAGGCCCATGCCGGTGTCGACGTTGGGTTTAGCCAGCGGGGCAAAGCTGCCGTCGCCTTGCTTGTTGTACTGCATAAAGACGTCGTTCCAGATCTCCAGGTACCGTCCGCAGGAGCAAGCGGGCGAGCAGTCGGGGCCGCAGGGGGCCTTGTCGGTGATGATAAACATCTCGGTGTCGGGGCCGCAGGGGCCAGTTTGCCCAGCGGGGCCCCACCAGTTGTTTTCTTTGGGCAGATAGAAAATGCGCTCGGGTTTGACGCCGTGCGACATCCACAGCTTGGCCGACTCGTCGTCGCGGGGGGCGTCCTCGTCGCCCGCAAACACCGAAAACGCCAGGCGGTCGGGATCCAGGCCCAGGTATTTGTCGCTGGTCAGGAACTCCCACGACATGGCGATGGCCTCGTCCTTAAAATAGTCGCCCAGCGACCAGTTGCCGAGCATCTCAAAGAAGGTGCAGTGCGAAGAATCGCCAACTTCCTCAATATCGCCCGTGCGGATGCAGCATTGCACCGAGCATAGCCGCGTGCCCGCGGGGTGACGCTCGCCCAGCAGATAGGGCACCAGCGGGTGCATGCCGGCGGTGGTGAACAGCACCGTGGGGTCGTTCTCGGGCAGCAGAGAAGCCGAAGGCAGCAGGGCGTGGCCGTGCGCCTGGAAAAAGTCGAGATACTTTGAGCGAAGTTCGGCAGCGGTGATCACGGGGAGACCTCCTAAGTGGGGATTACCATATATGATACCATATTCTGAGAGGAAAGGAAAATGTTGCGGGGGAGGAAAAATTGGAAAAATTTTTTCCTCCCCCGCGCCCCTCCCTTAAAAAACTTGTTAAGTGAGATTGACACCACAAGATGATGTGTGATAGCATAAAGAATAAATGAAAGATTGCGCGGGAAAAAGAATTTTGAGGAGGTGATTTGCTGATGGGCGAGATGAAATACAGGTTATCGAAAAAGAAAAAGATCATTGGTTTGATTCTTTTGGCGGGGTATTTGATTGCGATTGCAGCGGGAATTTGGACCTATATGACCCCGCGAGATTGGCACGCGCCGGAGCCGGCGAGTATGACGGAAGAGATACACAAAGACTTTTCGTTTGCCGAAACGCCGGAGTGGCAGGTGACGCGCTATGATGTGCGGTGGCGGCAAGGATTTTGGGTTGAGCTGACCTTTACGGGAGATAGCGGGGACTATCAGCGTTTTCGCGAGAATTGCCCCTATGCGCTGCCCGAGGCCTTGGATTATGAGAGTTTTCCCCAGACAGGGGTGCGAGATGGCATCATGTATGCAAAAGATTTTGCGATACCAGAATTAACGAGTGGGCGGTTGCATGTAAATGTCATCAATGGAACCTGCACACTGACCTTGAGCAAAAAGGGGATAGCAAATATTTCTGTGTTACGGGAAATGGAAAAAGATGATTATTTTGTTGATTCTTCGAGGCGGTAAAATCAGGTGAGGGCAAAGCCCAACATAGGCCGGTCTGCCACATACGCTTGTTTTGTGGGGCGAAATGATGATTCGGTATGCAGTTAGATCAATTCAAGCTCGAAAACTTTTCTTTGCTTTTCTTTGTCATGGTTAACGAGAATAAAACCTGCATTTTCAAGCATTCGTTGCGATGCGTAATTGTCTTCGTAACAGCCTGCATTATAGATTTTTTTAAAGCCGATTTCCTTTGCTCGATTTACCAAGGCTTTCATCACTCTTGTGCCAATGCCGCGCCCTCTGTATTGAGCAACACCAATCTCAATCGGGGGATTGTTTTCTTGCAAAGTCACATCCCCTATGGCGATGAACGTGCCATTTTCACAGACTTCAATAAAGTACAACTCTCCGCTATGATGTAAGGCCGAAAACTTTTTTTCGATCCAGCTCAATCCAAGGTGTATGGTGGGCTCGGTGATTCCCTCCGAAAATTTTCGCACAACGTCATCTTGATACCATGAAAAAGCGATGGAAAAATTACCATCGTAAGCTCTTAGTCGCAAATCGTCACTGATGTTAATAAGCGCAGGTTGCGTGATGTTGGCCAAAGGCATAAATGATACTCCTATTTCATGAGATAAAATGATTGCGGTAGCCCCAAATATTATAGATGATCTCCCCTGATATCGTGATATACATCCTCCGACCAGCGCACTGGGTTTTCGTCAATATATGTCCATATCTGAAGGTAATCTGTTTTGCTGCGGATCACATGGTCGTGATAGCGGAACTGCCAAACCTTTCGTCCTTTTTCGCTATCGCATTGATTCGCTCGTTTTGTCGTAATGGATTTTAGCGCACAAACAATATCGCCAATCGTTGTCGTAGGGCAAGGGCTCTGCTCTTGCCGTCCCGCGTCGATTACGATAATCATGTGGATATGGTTTGGCATGATGACAAATTTATCGACGGTAAGGTGAGGATATCTTGTGGGGAGGGCGATGATTTCTTCTTCGATGATACTGCCGATGGGGGTTGGGCGGCAAGAGCAGAGCCCTTGCCCTACGAGTACTTCGGAAAATATGCACTCACGGTTATGCGAGCAGATGGTGATGAAATATGCGCCGTTTTGGCTGTAATCATAATTCTTTAATCGCATATTTTTGCGCTTGGGGAATTTGTTTTGCATAAAGAACAACCGATTTACGCGGTGAATGTCAGCGCAAAACTCCCTGCCGCGTCCGCCTGCTTTGCCGTCAGAATCACACGGTATAGCGTGTCGCGCCGCCAGTCCTCGGCGAGCATGGGGTCGGTCAGGGAGACGGGCTGGGTTTGCAGGGTGAATTGGGTAGCGTCATAGGTCAGCGTCAAGCTGCCCAGGTCGCATTGGCCATCGGCGATGGGCTTGGGTTGGTTGACGCACAGCAGGTAGTGTTTCAGCGGGGCTTTTGCGGCGGACAGTTGGTAGTCGTCGCGGACAGTCACGGTTTGCGCCGCGCGGTCGTAGGTCAGGGTGCGGGTGTAGCGCTCGACGGCGGCTTCGGCGGGATAGGCCCCGGCGATGTCCATGGTCATGGTGTCTGTGTTGCCATCGGTCGCGAAGGCGACGTCGCGGGCGGCGGCATCGCGGCCGGGGAATTGGGTGCAGCCATTGATGTCGGGCAGGTTGTGGTGATCCGAGCACATCGACCACAGCGAATAGCGTTGGGCACTGAAGGTGACCTTGGTATAGGTTCCGACGCCCGCGTCAATCACGACGGGCAACCCGTCGCGGTAGAGCACGAAATTGCCGATGTCGTTGTGGTTGTGGCTTTCGGCGTTGTGGCCGCCCTTGATGGCGACGAAAATGCCGCTCGGGTCGTCGGCGCACTTGCGGGCCGTCATGACCTCGATGCCCTCAAAATAGTGGCCCTTGGGCGCGGTATAGGGGGAATTTGCGGCGTCGACGGGTTGGTAGGCCAGCAGGCTGGCGATGGTGCGGTAGTGGGTGTGGCGGGTGACGGCGTAGGACTTGGGCGTGTGGCCGGTGGCCACAGCGTGGCGGGCGAAACGGCACAGCGATTCGTCGCCGATGCGTTGGCCCATGCGCTCGAGCAGGCCCGAGGCGATGGTGATTCGCGCGTGGGCGTCGGCGAAGTTGACATAGTAATCGCCGTGGATGAATACCCGGGCGATGTACTGCACCATGTTGGCGATCAGGGGCTGCGTATAAAGATTGAGCGCGCCGCCGGTGGCGTAGTCCAGCTCTTCGATGTAGTCGATCAGCGAGGCACCCGCGACGTTGAAATAGCCTGGGCCCTCGTCGCAGCCGCCGTCGGGGAAATAGCCGTCGACAAAGCGTTGGATGGATTTTGCCCCCAGCTTGACGCCCTCGATGCGGCGGGCGGGATCGCCCTCCATGACCAGGAAAGCGACCAGCACGTTGCTGTTGATCCAGGGGTTCCAGTTGTTGACGGGTTCGTCATTGACAAGCCCCATCCACCAGCCCGAGTGATCGGTCAAGAAGGGGGCGAGGATGCGGTTTTTGATCTCAATCTCGATGCGGCGGCTGACTTGGGGGGCGTGCTTGTTGATCTCGTCGTGCAGAAAGTAGTAAACCCAAGATAACAGTGATCCTGTCTCGGCGGCGAACAGGTCGATCATGTGGGGATCGTCGGGGTCGCACAGGGGGGAGGGATTGTTGCCAAACTTGAACTTGTAGTGGGCGGGCAGCACCCAGCAGGATTCCTCGCAAATGGCCCAGGCCAGGTTGATGATGTCATCGATCAGCGCGCCATCGCCCGCGATGCACTCGGCCATGCACAGGCCAAGCAGGTTGACGCGACGTTGGAAATAAATGGCCTCGTAGCGCGTGCGGTTGCCGTTGCGGGCGAAGTCCATATAGCGCGTCGCGGGCAGGGCGGCCAGCAGATCGGTGCCGGAGAGGCCTTGGACAAACCCTTTGTAATAGGCTTTGGTCTCCTCGGGCAGGGCGCGCCAGGCGGCATCGCCGTAGGCGGGGAAGGGCCGATAGTTCGCCGCGCTGCACAGGATGCGGGATAGGTCGAGTTTTTCGATGGCTTGCTGGATCATGCTGGAGATCTCCTTTGATTCATCGACGAGGGTTTGCCCTTGTTGGGAAAAGGGAGACTTACTCTAAATGCAAAAAGGCCTCGGCATTGTCAGGCTGCCGCCAGCCCAACTGGGCAAACTCGGCCTGGTTGGGCATGAGGGTGTCGATGGGCACTTTGAAAAAGGTCGCTGTGGCCGTAGCGGCGATGGTGCCGTCGTCCAGCAGTAACTCGCCTTCGCCCTCGAAAATGCGGCGGGTGTTTTTGGTGATGCGGCCCAGGCAGCGCAGGGGCATATCATAGGGCACGGGTTTGCGAAATCGAAGGGTCAGCTCGGCGGTGACGCCCCAGGTGTCGGGCTCGGCGATGTTGATGGTGCGGCCGATGGTCTCGTCCAGCAGGGCGGTGATCAGGCCGCCGTGCACCCGGCCGGGGTAGCTCTGGTGGATCAGGCGAAAGGTGGCAAGCGCGCACAGTTGTCCGTCCTCCAGCTCCAAAAAACGCGCCTTGACGCCGGCGGGGTTTTGTTCGCCGCAGATGATGCAGTCGTTGGAGATGTTTTGTACGCGCAATACTTTCATGTTGATGGCTCCGTTGGGGTGGGCGTTGGGTCGGGGATGCGGGCATCGCTCGTCACGCCGTCCAGGCGATAGAAGGTGTAGCCCTTTTCGATCAAGAAGGGGATCATGTAGTCCAGCAGCTCGGCGGTTAGGTACAGCGGGTTGGAGTCGTGCTGCAGGATGATCAACTGGCGTTGGTTGCGCCAGGTGCGCTCGAACTCGGCGATCTGCTGCTCATAGGCGCGTTGGCTCGTCGCGTCGCCTGTCAGGCAGTTCCAGTCCAGATAGGCGATACCGCACTCGGTCAGCTGCTCGCTGATGCCGGCGCGGCCCCTGGTCGAACCGCCGGGGAAGCGGAAGAGATCGGGAATGACGGCACCGGGGGCCAACTCCTCCAGAATGGCTTTGGTGCGGAAAAACTCGTCGATCACGGCGGTGGCGTCGGTGGGATCGGCGTAAAGGGTGTTGTAGTTGTGGCTGTAGCTGTGGTTGGCGATGGCGTGGCCCTGTTCGGCGACGGCGCGCACGCGGGCGGGCTGGCGTTCGGCATAGGAGCCCAGCATAAAGAAGGTAGCGCAGACGTTATAACGCTCCAGCACCTCCAGCACCTGGTCGGTTACGGCAGAGGGGCCGTCGTCAAAGGTCAAAAACACCATCTTGCCGTCGGCATTGGGCAGCTCCCATGGCACCTCGACGTTGATGGTGGGTCGGGGTGTCGGCGGCGGTGTAGGGGGTGGAGTGGGCGTGGGAATAGGCGTTGGCGTGGGTG
>JGI994J12354_10005784_pt1 | contig 10533 bp, 11 predicted proteins | sample IntmicLarv3ML3BL_FD_12354 | JGI IMG/M metagenome (IMG submission 12354)
GTTGTTTGGGCATCACTGCCACCATTCGTATTATTGCCTGTATCTGTGGTTGCTGCTCCCCCGCCAGTACAGCCAGTTAGCAGCATGGCACCGACTAAAATTATACTAAAAATTTTCCTTTTCATTTCTTTCTTCCTCCTTTCAAGGTTTCACAAAATTATTTGGGTTCATATTTAAGATTAAACAAGAAGCCATATTTCTCTGCTGTTTCTGGAAGCAAGTATTCTCCTCCTGGGTATTTTCCGTGATGGCGAACTGCACAACCCTTTTCATCAAAAAATTTAACTGCCTCATCTAAGCTGTCCACTACAAATCCAATATGGTGGAATACCACTTCCTTGTCACCAAGTGCTTCTTTCCACGAACTATCAAACTCATCTGGCTCCATAATTTCTAAAACCACCTGTCCCATATCAAAGTTTGTTAGTCTAGCACGAGTTCCTGATTCGATTCCTCTAAATTTTGTTTGTGCAATTTCTTCCTCTGGTACTGAATATACTGGCGGACGCTCTACCCCGAATACTTCAGCATACATATCAGCAATCTTATCTAAATCCCTCGCTACAATACAAACCTGACAACATGTCTTTGGATTAATAATACCTGCCATTTTTAACTCTTCCTCCTTTTCATTTTTCAAAACCCTCCCTTGCTTACATTTATAAATGTAATATTTTGTAAGTATGTTGGTGTTTTGTTGTTAAAGATATATTACTATATTTTGTGCATTATGCAAGCTAAACTTATCTAAAAATCCACTTTTATATTCACTTTCTATATATTTACTAGTTCGCACTTTTCCACTTCGTGCAATATTCATATTTATGTAAGTATATATGTAAGTATAAAAATGAAACTTTATTATTTATAAAAGAAAAGGTTGCAATCTTTAATATAAAATGATACTATCGTTTCCATAATCGCTAACAAACATTAACATTCGCTAATAAACAAAATATTTTGTCATAATAGCATGTTAAAAAAGCAAAGCATAAGGAGGTATATAGTCAATGGATAAAACCCTGGGAATCTGCTTGATTGGCAGCGGGCGGGCAGGTATGATTCACGCAAGAAATTACAAAAATAAAATTGCAAATGCTAAAATGGTCGCTGTCGTCGATATCGCAGAAGATGTTGCCAAGTCCGCAGCCGCAGAGCTTGGAATCGAAAAGTTTTATACGGATTACAAAAAGATTTTAACTGACAAGGAAATCGACGCCGTCATTGTCGTAGCACCAACAAATTTACATCGGGATATCGTGATAGACTGTGCAAAAGCGAAAAAACATATTTTTTGTGAAAAACCAATGGCAATGAACACACAGGAATGTGATGAAATGATTACTGTCTGCGAACAGAATAAGGTAAAACTGCAAATCGGATTTATGAGACGATTTGATAGTAGCTTTCAAGAAGCAAAGTCCCTGCTAGATTCGGGGGCAATCGGTGATTTAGTTCAAATCCATTCCTGCACTAGAGGCCCTAGCAAGCCAAGACCTTGGATGTATGATTTGAAAAAGTCCAATGGTATTCTCGCTGAGGTTAATAGTCATGATATTGATTCCGTACGTTGGATAACAGGCAGCGATATCTCGACCCTTTATGCACTTGGTGGAAATTATCGAAATGAAGATGCCAAGAAAGATTACCCTGACTATTATGATAGCGTATTGATGAATGGAACAATGAAGAACGGAATCCACTTTTCAATTGATGGTGCGGCCTATGTACAATACGGATATGATTCTAAGATGGAGTTAATCGGCACAAAGGGCAAAATCCAAGTCGGTCGTTCTGATAAAGAGCATGTGCATTGTACAACCGTGGAACATGGAACTAGTACACCTTTTGTAGATAGCTGGACGTCATTATTTATTGATGCCTATCTTGCCGAAGATACTTCTTTTATCAATGCCATCTTAAAGGATAAACCAACTGCTGTAACTGGTTTAGACGGTCGAATGGCTGTTGCTACTGTCGAGGCTGGAAATACTTCTATAAAAAATAATACGATTGAAAAAGTTCAATAGGAGGTAAAAAAATGTTAGCATTAAGACTATACGGCCCTAAAGATATCCGTTTAGTGAATATGGAGATTCCCCGCATTGAGGCGGACGAGATACTTCTTAAAGTGGACACTGCTGCCATTTGCGGAACCGATATTCGCATGTGGATAAACGGCAGCACTGGCACTGATAAGGAACACCCTTTGACTCTGGGGCATGAATTTGCAGGTACCATTGTAGAGGTTGGCCACAAGGTTCCCTTTTACAAGAAAGGAATGCAGGTAGCCATGCAGCCCAATATCGGCTGTGGTCTATGTGATTGTTGTGTCAGCGGAAATTTTCATCTATGTAATGACTACCGTGCTTTTGGAATCAACATGGACGGTGCTTTTGCAGAATATATCAAAGTTCCAGCAGATGCCATTACAAAAGGCAACTTAATGGTTTTGCCAAAGAATGTAAGTCCTGCTGAGGCAGCAATCACCGAACCACTTTCTTGTGCTTACAATGGTTTTACGAAATGTCATGTAAAGCCTGGGGAATATGCACTGGTGGTTGGTGCTGGAGCAATCGGATACTGTCATGCACTGCTTTTGCATATGGCTGGCGCCGTCGTTTTAATGAATGATATTTCAGCGGAACGCTTGGCGATACTAAAGGAAAAATTACCATTTGTCGAAACATACGCTGGCAATGATTTACGAGGATTTGTCGACCACCAAACTGGTAAACGTGGATTAGATATTGCCATTACTGCATGTCCCGTCCCCGCTGTACAACAAGCGATGTTACCTTTGATGAATTATGGCGGTCGTATAAATTTCTTTGGGGGAATTCCTGAAGCTCAGCAGCCTGTGGCAATCAACACCAATTTAGTACATTATAAGGAGCTGTATTTAACTGGTTCAACAAGGTCTTCCATCATTCAGTTTCGCAAATCATTAGCATATGTTGCACAGGGGCTTTTAGATGTTAAAGGCATGATTACAGACACCTACAGATTAGAGGAAATAGAACAGGCCTTTGAAAATGCGCAGCAAGCAAAAGGCATAAAACATGTAATCAGCTTCTAGGGATAGGTGGTAGCAATTAAAACGATAAAAACAAAATGAAACCCAAAAGGACTCAGCATGGAGGAAAGAGTTAATAAATTTCTTGATAGAAATGATTCACTACCAAAGTTTGTGATGGAGCCACAAACTTGAATTGCAGAGCAAAATCTGAAATTTTGCGAGTAAAATTTCAGATTTTACTTGCAGGCCNNNNCCAAAAAGGACTCCAGCATGGAGGAAAAAATGAATAACATATTAGAAACATTAACAGAAGAAACTTTGGCGCAGTATTTTGACCATACCGAGCTGCGTGCATTCGCAGTAACAAAAGATTTTGAAAAGCTATGTGCTGAAAGTAAGCAATACAAATTCAAAATGGTCGCAATTAATTCAGCACCAGTTGCTTTATGTAAGAAATTATTAGCTGGAACCCCTGTACATGTTGGTGCGGCAATTTCTTTTCCATTAGGACAAACCACATGGGAAACCAAGGTATTTGAAACTAAAACAGCAATTACTGAGGGTGCAGATGAAATAGACTATGTAATTAATATCGGAAAATTAAAAGAAAAAGATTATACCTATATCGAAAAAGAGATGGCCGAAATTACTCAAGTATGCAGGGAGAATAAGGTGATTTCCAAGGTGATTTTTGAAAATTGTTATCTTGAACAAGACGAAAAAGAAGAGCTTTGTAAGATTGCCTTGAATGTAAGACCTGATTTTATCAAAACTTCAACTGGATTTGGGACTGGTGGTGCCACTTTAGATGATGTAAGATTGATGAAACGTATCGTAAAAGATGACATAAAAGTAAAGGCGGCTGGCGGAATCCGCACTCTTCAAACCGCTTGTGAAATGATTGAAGCTGGTGCTGAACGAATTGGCAGTACTGCAGGTATTTCTATTATGAAAGAATTTATAAATAGAGAGTAAGGAGCGTGATATAACCATGAAAGCAAATGTAGTACCTTTATATTTCGAGGAAATCAATGAACGTGAATTACTTGAATACAAAGAACAAATAAAACGGTTAAAATCATTATACAAGGACGTTGCCAATTTCTTACCAGCGGTAAAGGTCGGTGAGAATATTCCCCATGGGGCTGATGCCATTGTATTTCCGCAGATGATTTTTGCGGCATTTCGAAATGATATAAACCTAAAACAATACAAGCTACCCATGCTTGTATTAACTTCACAATTTGGAACTGTTGAGATGTGGGATTGGGAGATAATTACATATTTACGTGACTTAGGCTGTAATGTTCTTTCGCCATATAGTGTTGAAATGGCAAATGTCATTTTACGAGCCATTGCCACAAAGACGCAATTAAAATCAGGTGCTAAATTCTTGATGTTTCAAGATTCGCCTGGTGAGGGTATGCAGGCGAATATCTTCAAGAAATTCTATTGGTGGGAAGAACAAAGTACCGATATTATGGAAGAGGTCTTTGGGATACAGATGATCTATCGAAGCTACAAAGAATTATGTGAAGATGCACGTTCCATTTCCAATCAAACCGCTAGAGAAACCTGCCTTGATTGGAATATCCAAAGCGAGGGTGTATCTGAGGAAGCATATCTTAATGCTGTAAAAATATATATCGCTGTCAAAAACATCATTGATGAAATTGGTAATGTCAGCGGTGTTGGTTCTAATTGTTTAAACGAATCTTTTCATAGTGATACAACACCTTGCTTGGCTTGGAATATGCTTTTCGAACGAGATAATATCATTTGGGCATGTGAGGGCGATACACTCACTTTATTATCAACCTATATTATTTATCAAACAATAAAAAAGCCTATTATGATGACTAATTTGTATCCATTTTTAACTGGTATGGCTGCGCTGGCTCACGAAAAGATTGATAAATTTCCAGAAATCAAAGACCCTGATAATCATGCATTAGGTGTCCACTGTGGGTATTTTGGATTTGTTCCTAGATGTTTTTGTTCAGAGTGGACACTCCGTCCTAAAGTATTGGAAATTGTGAACGATAATGCGATTGTCTGTGATTGCCGAATGGAAAAAGGCCCTGTAACACTGGCAAAGATTTATCCTGGTTTTAAAAAATTAAGTATCATCGAAGCTGAAATTGAAGATTATGTACAATATGATGGGTCTGATTGCCGAAACGGTGCATTAATCAGATATAATGATGGTCATGCGGTAATGGAAGAATTATGTTCACATCATTCACTAATCATTGCTGGAAATGTTCGCCCACAACTGATACAACTAGCTAAAATATTTGGATTTGAAACAATCATACTGTAGCAAATAAAAAGAGTAGGAGTTGTAAAATGGCACAAAAAGATTTATTGATTGCAATTGACATTGGAACACAAGGGACAAAGGCCGCCCTATTTGATTTAGATATGCAAATGATTTGTACTGCTTTTGAAAAATCAAAGTTAATTTCACCGAAGCCTGGTGTTGTTTGGCAAGAAGCAGATGATATATATTTATCCTGCATACGAACAATACGTGAATTAATGGAAAAAAGCTCTGTTTCGGCAAACCGCATTGCTGCTATCGGGATAGATGGACAGATGGCTGGTATTATGGGCATTGACCGTGATGGTGAAGCAAGTACCTATTATGATTCTTGGCTAGATATGCGAAGCAGTACACAGTTGGATAAATTTGAAGGCACACTTGGTATAGAAACCTTGAAACGAAGCGGTGGGCAAGTATGCTGTAATCATGCTACCAAAATCCTTTGGTGGAAAGAAAACTTTCCAGAAACTTATGAGCGAACAGCCAAATTCGTCCTTTTACACAGCTATATTACCGGGAAGATGACTGGCAAAAAGGCTCAAGATGCTGTGTTTGACTACACCTGCTTGCATTTCAATAGCTTTAGTGATAATATGAAAAAAGAATGGTCGAAAGAAACCTTAGATGTGTTCGGCATTGATTCACAAAAAATGCCACGTATCGTATCACCCTTTGATATCTTCGGATATACCACAAAGGATTTTGCCAACAGCAGCCATATCGCCATGGGAATTCCTGTTGTTGCTGGTGCTGGTGATACTGCTGCTAGTACATTTGGTTCTGGCATGTTTGCCGAGGGACTCCTGCAAGATTGTGCAGGAACAGCTTCTGTAATGTGCTGTGTCGTAGACAATTATGTTCCCGATACAAAATATAAAACACTTTCCATGATGAGAAGTCCGATTGATGGCTTGTGGCTGCCATTATCCTATATTAATGGTGGTGGTCTATGTCTTAGGTGGTTTAAAGATGATTTTCTTCAAGATACTAATATAACCTATGAGATATTGGAGAATGAAGCGTCCCAAATATCAGCTGGTAGTGATGGTGTTTTATTTTGTCCGCATTTTTCGGGACGGGTATTACCAGATGATGCTACATTAAAAGGTGGTTTTCTTAATTTAGATTTTACGCATACAAGAGGGCATTTTTACCGTTCTATCATGGAGGGAATTGCTTTTGAATACCAGTATTACCTTTCTATAATCAGAAAAAACTATCCTCACTACCCTTTCAACAAAATGATTACTATCGGCGGTGGTGCTAATTCTACATTATTTAATCAGATTAAAGCTGATACCCTCAATGTAAAAGTTGAGACATTTGAATGTGGTGACACGGCCTTAATTGGAAGTGCTATGATAGCAGGCATTGGTGTGAAAATTTTCGATAATTATCAGGAGCCAATCACAAAGGTAATGAAGAAAAGAGCTGAATTCTTACCCGCAGAAGAACAAACGGGTCTGTATGCTGAATACGGAAACAAATATCAGCAAATGATAGAATATACCTCCGCTTTATACAAAGGCTTCCACTAGAAAGAGGTTCGTAATGGCAAAACAAGCAAATGCTCCATTTGCAGAATCAAGAAAACAAAAAATCGTAAAGCAGGTAAATCTAAAGGGTGAGGTTAATGTCTCTGATTTATGTGACGAGTTTCAAGTGTCACCTGCGACAATTCGAAATGATTTAAACGAGCTGGAACGCTTTGGTTTACTTTTAAGGACACATGGTGGTGCAATGAAAAACACCAATAATGTAACATACGAGTTGACCTCACAAGAGAAAACTGCTTTTAATCTAATCTCCAAAAAGGCGATTGCCAAGGCTGGTCTTGCCTACATTAAATCGGGGGCAGTCATTGCCCTTGATACTGGAACTACAACCTTAGAATTAGCAAAATTACTACAGCATACCGCTCTTACTCTAACTGTGCTAACAAACGACCTGTTGATTGCTGCCTGTCTAGAGCGAAATAATAATATCACGGTAATGATGTTAGGCGGAACAATTCGTCGTGGCTTTCATTGCACAACTGGAAATATGCTCCTTGACTTTATCGGGAACCTATCCATTGATATTGCCTTTATTGCAACAAATGCAATCAATACCAAACGTGGTCTTAGTACTCCCAATATTGATATCGCTAACGTAAAAAGAAAGATGATTCAAATCTCACATTGTACTATCCTATTAGCTGATAGCTCAAAAATCGGGGCGAATGCTTTCGCTTCTTTTGCTAAATTATCAGAAATTGACTACATGATAACTGATGATAATGTAACGACTGAATTTGCCAACGAAGCAAATGAGTGTGGAATGGAGTTAGTGAAAGTGCTAACGAAATAAACAGTTGTACAATGGCGCTGGTGAAAGTGCTAGTGAAATAAATGGCTGCACACTGAGTTGGCGAAAGTACTAGCGAAATAAATGGCTACACACTGAGCTTACGAAAGTACTAGCGAAATAAATGGCTGCACACTGAGCTTGCGAAAGTACTAGTGAAATAAATGGCTGCACACTGAGCTTGCGAAAGTGCAGACGAATATATAATAAGGGTGATTCTTCAAATTAGCGAAGAATCACCCTTATTATATTATGCTTTGTTATATTAGGCTTTTTCTTATCACTTTTTACCTAACTTTTACCCACGTACCTTTTCATGTTCCACAAACGCTGGATTTAGTTCTACTGGCATATCCTTAATGTCCTCCAGCAGCTTGACAATAGGTTCTACCGTAGCCGTAATCACTCGTTCGCCAATCTCCGCAGAGTAGCCTTGCGGTGTGCCTTGAGGACCAGGTCCCTTATCTGGACCACCTAGCCATTGACCATAGGCAGTCTTTTTGTATTCATAAGCTGGGATCGTAATCCCTGGTGGAGCTGCTGGCACAAAATCAGTCAGTTCTTTTGGAAAACCGCCTGGTATACCCTCTTGCAATTTGTCTTTTCGCACCACGGCACCAAATACCTCAGAAACCGATGTTTCAATCAAACAAGCATGACCCCAAACAGGCGGCTGACCCTGTTCTTGCAAAATTTGTGCTACCTCCTGCCCTGGAATAATAAAGAAATTACACAACGCCATAAAGGCTCCTGTCGCCTTAGTCACTTGACGAATCGCTTCATCAATAAAAGGCGGATTCGGATAGTGTCCATTAATAAAAATGATTTTTTTAAATCCCATTCGCACTAAACTCATTGCCACATCTACGTACACCTTGACCAAGGTGTCCCCCTGCAGGGTGAATGTACCAGGATAGTCTCTAAAATAGGGAATATCACTATATCCAAAGGGAATCGTGGGTGCTACCACAGGTGCTGCACTATCCAGCGTGGCCTCTGCCACTCTTTTAGCAATACCAGTACAGATAAAATTATCGACATCAATAGGGAGGTGATGACCATGTTGCTCTGTCTGCCCCGCTGGAATCATAACAGTATCTGTTTTCTTCAACCTCTCTCTAATTTCAGGCCATGTCATGTCTTTCATAAATATCTCTCTTGTCTCTACCAATACATTCATCTCCTTTCGTTTGACAAAACTCACATTTAGTAACTGTGACAATAGTATATCGTAACCTTAATTGTTTTTCAATACAAATAAAACTCTGGTTGCTTCACTTCTATAAACTAATTACTCTTTATTATTACCCTAACTAATTGTGGAATAAGTTTCATGCTATTTCTCCTGAAACTATCATTTCCGTTTTAATACCTCCATATACACATTGTTTTCAATGTATAATCAAGAATTTCTTTAGATAAAAACGTATTTTCTGTTTTAATTTATTGGGGTGCAATGTCCTAATAAATGAAAAAACCGTTATCGCAAATCAGCGATAACGGTTAATAATTCTCTGTTTATAAAGATTAATCAATCACATATGGCATAAGTGCCACGTGTCTTGCTCTCTTAATTTCAACAGTTAGAGCTCTCTGATGTTTTGCACAGTTTCCTGTGATTCTTCTAGGTAAGATTTTACCTCTCTCAGAAATATATCTCTTTAATTTGTTGATATCTTTATAATCTATTTCGTTATTTTCTTTTCCACAGAATACGCAGACTTTCTTTCTTCTGCGACCCATGCCTCTTCTTTTCATTGGCGAATCGCCTCTATCACTTCTATTAAAAGCCATTTTTCTTTCCTCCTTAACTTATAATCGGTAAAGCCCTATCGTTCTTCCATTTAATTAAATGGTAACTCTTCGTCAATTCCGTCTGGAATATTCATAAAGCCATCACCTGATGCAGCACTTGGTGTCGGTGCACTTGGTGCTGATGCTGGTGCAGAATATTCTGCTCTGTTTGCATCAGATGCTCCTTTGCTTTCAGCAAATTCCTGTTCTTCAATGATAACATCTGTCGTATAAACTTTCTGTCCCTCTTTATTCGTATAACTTCCTGTTTGAATACGCCCTGTAATGACAATTCGCATTCCTTGACGGAAATACTTTTCAGCAAACTCGGCACTTCTGCCGAAGGCTACACAACGAATAAAATCTGCGGTTGCTTCACCATCACGTCTACCGAATCTACGGTCTACTGCTAACGTATAATTGGCAACTGCAGTTGCATTTTCTCCTGCTGAGTAACGTACTTCGGGGTCTCTTGTCAAACGTCCCATTAATATAACTTTATTCATTTACCTATTCTCCTTTTTATCTATGCGTCTTGTTTTACACATAAATATCTGAGTACATTTTCCATGATACGGATATGTTTTTCAACTTCCGCTGGAGCTGATGTTTCAGATTCGAAGTGAATGAAGTAGTAAAATCCTTCTCTCATCTTTTGAATTTCGTAAGCTAATCTTTTCTTACCCCATTCATCAATGTCTGTAACCGTTCCGCCGTAGCGAGCGATGTACTCTTTCACTTTTTCGATGGTTGCTGCTCTTTCATCATCTTCGACTTTTGCGTTAACAACAACGACTAATTCATACTTGCTCATGCTTTTCGCACCTCCTTATGGTCTCTGGCCCCCCTCTATATGTGGGAGCAAGGAATAAAATAATATATCACGAATAATTATTCTATCACAGAATCCTGCTATTCGCAAGCCTTTTTAAGCTCTTTCGTATTTTTTTCTACCAATATTCTAGCAATCATAATTTGATGTCCACAGCCCTCACATTTTAATCTAAAGTCAGCACCAACACGCATAATTTCCCATTCACTGCTGCCA
>JGI994J12354_10005785_pt1 | contig 10530 bp, 7 predicted proteins | sample IntmicLarv3ML3BL_FD_12354 | JGI IMG/M metagenome (IMG submission 12354)
CTCTGCTTAGGATATAAAACCACATCTCCGCCGCTTTTTATTATACCCGCTTTCTCAAACGCAATCTTTTCTATCGTGTCACCCAGAATTTCAGTATGATCGAGCGAGATTGACATTATGGCCGCAACATCAGGGGTATCAATAACATTTGTTGCGTCAAATCTGCCGCCAAGACCAACCTCAAGCACCACAATCCCACACTTTTTTCTTGAGAACCAGTTTAAGGCAAGTGCAGTTATAAATTCAAATTCGGTTATAGCTTCTCCTGCTTGCTCCATCTTTTCAACAAAAGGAAGCATACTCTCAACTTCTCTTATCAGTTCCTCTTCGCTTATCATCTCACCGCCAATTTTGAAGCGCTCTCTGAAATCTATTACATACGGTGAGGTGTATAGCCCCACTTTTATGCCGCATTCTGTTAGGGCTGAGGAGATGAGCGTGCAAGTGCTGCCCTTGCCATTTGTGCCTGCAACATGCACAAATTTAAGCTTCTCTTGCGGATTCCCAAGTAAACTAAGCAGTTTTTCAACTCGCTCAAGTCCCGGCTTAATCCCAAAACGAAGCCGATTATTTATTTTTTGCAATGCCTGTTCATAAGTCATATAAATTTCCCTTTCCGATATTCACCTCAAATATATCAATGAGGAATAAATAACACCTCGTACCTGCAATTATAATAACACCGCAAAATAGTTGTAATTTATAAATATATGTCTTCCATCAGCACTTTTCTGCGAATAATCCGCCTGTCATTAAAATATCCATTCTTTTTCTTGCCTAAGATTCTTTTGAAAAAGCAGTTCTTTACTTCTTGTTGAGACCATTTTTTGCTTCTCTCATTCCACCATCATTAAAATTGCAAATTCTATTCATTCATATTCACAAGATATTCGCTAGCGATCTTATACATTGCAACAGATAAAAATTTTACGACTAAAGGAAAAGTTATTCCAATAACCTACATAGTAGGTGGCTTTTCATGCTAAAGTTTCAATAAATTAATTGCTATCGACCTCAATGCCGATAGCAATTATATTTATCCAAAATTACAGATGACTTAAAGAGTCTTCAATCATTCTCACTTTTTCACGGAGCATATCACCGTTTTTGCGTACTCCGTCTATAACATTTTGCGGTGCTTTCGAGATGAAAGTTTCATTTGTCAGCTTTGCTTCAACATTATCGAGCTGTTTTTTCGCACTTTCAAGTTCTTTGGTAAGCCTTTGAAGTTCAGCTTTCTTGTCAACAAGCTCGTCCATTGGCAGATATGCCACAGATGCACTCGTTATAATTGCAACCTTGGTATCGTCAGCCTGTATTTTTCCGCCAACCTCAACATCTGAACAGAAAGCCATTTTAATAATTGCATTCTTAGAGCTTTCAAATGTTTCAATTTCGTCTGTTTCTATATACAAGCTTGCTTTCTTTGAAGGCGGTACATTCATTTCACTGCGTCTTGTTCTCACAGCGGTTATGAGTTCCATTACCTTTTGCATTTGTGCCGCTTCCTGTGTAAAGTTTAGCTCGTCGGAATATTTCGGCCACTCCGCAACAATCAGCGCCTCGCCGTCATGCGGCAGAGTCTGCCAGATTTCCTCTGTGATAAAAGGCATAAACGGGTGGAGAAGCTTTAATGTGTTGCTCATTACAAACACAAGAACCTGTCTTGCAGAATTTGCGGAAGTCTCATTTTCGGAATTCATACGGATTTTTGCAAGCTCAATGTACCAATCGCAGAAATCGTCCCAGATGAAATCGTAAAGCTTTGAAACAGAAATACCAAGTTCAAATTTTTCTAAATTCTCTGTCATCTCTTTCGCTACATTATTGAAACGATTTAAAATCCACTTATCTTCAATTTCGAGAGCTTTCGGAAGCTCACATTTTACATCTTTACCTTCTATATTCATTAAGATAAATCTTGCCGCATTCCAAATTTTATTGGCGAAGTTTCGGCTTGCACCTGCCTTTTCCTCAGAAAAACGCATATCATTTCCCGGGCTGTTTCCTGTTACAAGCGTGAAACGCAGGGCATCTGCGCCAAATTTTTCTATAACCTCTATTGGGTCGATACCATTTCCAAGAGATTTACTCATCTTTCTTCCCTGTGAATCTCGAACCAAGCCGTGGAAGAAAACAGTTTTAAATGGAACCTCATTCATATTCTCAATTCCCGAAAAAATCATTCTGGCAACCCAGAAGAAAAGAATGTCATAACCCGTTACAAGTGTATCTGTTGGATAGAAATATTTCAGTTCCTCCGTGTTTTCAGGCCAGCCGAGCGTTGAGAAAGGCCAGAGTGCGGAAGAAAACCATGTGTCGAGGGTGTCACTGTCTTGTTGAATGTTTTTACTGCCGCATTTTGAACACTCACAAACATCTTCGGTGCTAACGGTTATCTCGCCGCAGTCNTCACAATAAAANGCAGGAATTCTATGACCCCACCAAAGNTGACGNGANATNCACCAATCTTTAATATTATTCATCCAGTTGTAATAAATTTTGTTCATTCTTTCCGGAATAAATTTNACCTCATTGCTTTTTACCGCCTCAATTGCAGGCTCTGCAAGAGATTCCATTTTAACAAACCACTGTGTTGATACCTTTGGCTCAACTNTATTATGGCAGCGGCAGCATGTGCCCACATTATGCTTAATCGGCTCAACTTTTATCAAAAAGTCGCCCTCTTCCAAATCTTTTACAATTTGCTTGCGTGCAGCGGCGGCAGATATACCTGCATATTTTCCGCCGTTCTCATTTATGAATGCTTTATCGTCCATGATATTTATAATCGGAAGATTGTGACGGCGGCCAACCTCAAAATCGTTCGGGTCATGTGCAGGGGTGATTTTTACCACACCTGTTCCAAAATCCATTTCGACATACTCGTCTGCAACAATCGGAATTTCTTTATTAACTAGCGGAAGAATTACATTTTTGCCTACAAGGTTTTTATATCTCTCATCTTCCGGATGAACCGCAACCGCAGTATCACCGAGCATTGTTTCGGGTCTCGTGGTGGCAAGTTCAATAAATCCGCTGCCGTCTGCAAGCGGATAACGAAGATGCCAGAAAAAACCCTCTTTTTCCTCAAAATCAACCTCGGCATCTGAGATTGCTGTGCGGCAATTCGGACACCAGTTTGTAATTCTTTCACCGCGATAAATGAGGCCGTCTTTATAAAGCTTTGCAAAAACATGGCGCACAGCTTGATTACAGCCGTCGTCCATAGTAAAGCGAAGCCTGTCCCAGTCGCACGAGGAACCGAGATATTTCAGCTGTTCAATAATTCTGCTGCCATATTTCTCTTTCCACTGCCATGCACACTCTAAAAATTTGTCACGGCCGATGTCGTCCTTGGCAATCCCCTCTTCTTTCATAGCCTCAACAATTTTTGCCTCTGTTGCAATTGAAGCATGGTCTGTTCCGGGAAGCCAAAGAGCAGAATAACCCTGCATTCTTTTCCAGCGAATGAGAATATCCTGAATGGTTTCATCCAAAGCATGACCCATATGAAGCTGTCCTGTGATATTGGGCGGGGGTATGACTATTGTATATGGTTTTTTGTCAGGGTTGACCTCTGCATGAAAATATCCGCCCTTTAACCAAAAATCATAAGTTTTGCTTTCAACCTCTTGCGGCTCATATGCCTTTGCAAGTTCCTTTGCCATAACCATTCCTCCGTTTATTTGCTTATATTTTAAATTAAAATATAATTTTTATATGTAAAAATAAATTATTTCATTTTAGTGGCTATTTGTCAAGCTTTCCGTTCATAATAATCGGGATATTTCCCACGAAAAAGATCTTTCTTTTCAATAAATCCATTTTGTTCAAGCGCTTTTCTTCTCTCTGTTGCTTTCGGTATGGCTTTCACAAGTATTTCTCCAATTTCAAAATCTTTGTAGAACTCAGAAACTGCAAGGTTTATTATCTCACTTAGATATTCAGTTTCCTCATAGCTTGGCATAATATCAATTCGCAGGACACCCTGTTCACCGCCAAAAATTTCGACTGTGCCAACTGCTATTTTCTCAGATTCAGAAATAATTGAAAGACGGACAAAATAGTGCTTTTTGTAGGAATCCAGCCAAAACTGTATGGCGCTTTTCATTTCAGCCAAGCTTTGATAGTAAAAATTATTCGTGCAGTTGTCTGCATTCATAAAATTAACAGCATTTTTATTACTATAACATTTCAGTAAATTTTCAGCGTCCCCTGTTTCAACAAGGCGGAGTGTAAAAGAAGAAGTTTTGTATGTAGGACAATTCAAATATGGATTTTCTCTCATATCTATCCCCTCTTGAAAATAAATGATAGTGAAAAAACTTGTTAATAAATTATATATCGTTTCACTGTTTTGGTCAAGAAATAGCAAGAATTAACTGACTTATTAATTATAATTTTAATATTTTTTCAAAATGTATTTATTTTCTTGCAATTTAGCATTATAATATAGTGTAATTTATTTTTGAGTACAAATAAAAATTGGAGAAGATATAAATGGATACAAGTATTCTTAGCGAGATTAAAAAAATACATTTCGTAGGGATTGGCGGCTCGGGAATGTGCCCTATGGCAGAAATTCTAAGCCAAAAAGGATACACAATCACCGGGTCTGACATCAGTGAATCCGACACGGTAGAGAGAGTTCGCTCTCATGGAATTAAGGTTTTTATCGGTCATAACAGTGAAAATATCGGTGATGCCGAGGCGGTTGTCTACACAGCGGCTTCAAAAAGTGACAATCCTGAACTGGTTGCCGCCGAGGAAAAGGGAATCCCCATTTTTGAGAGGGCAAAGGTTCTCGGATTTATCAATGAGATGTATGAAACTCCCATTGATGTATCGGGCACACACGGTAAAACCAGCACAACGGGTATGATTACGCAAATTTTGATTGAGGACGGAAAAGACCCGAGTGCCATAATCGGCGGAATGCTGCCAATTATTAACGGCAACAGTACAGTTGGAAAAAGCGATATTCTTGTATGTGAGGCATGTGAATATGTTGATACATTCCTGCAAATTCACCCTAAAATTGCAGTTATCACAAACATTGAAGCCGACCATCTGGACTATTTCAAAACGCTTGACAATATAATTAAATCCTTTCACCAGTTTGAGGAGCAGACCTCAGGTACAGTAATAATAAACGGTGATGATTTAAATTCAGTAAAATCTATCGAAGGTATTAAAAATACTGAAATTATCACTTTCGGACTAAGCGATAAATTTGACTACTATCCAACTGAATTAAATGAAAAGGACACTGCCTGCGAGAGCTTCACTCTTATGTGCAAGGGAGAAAAGCTTGGCAGAGTTAATTTAACTGTGCCCGGTGAGCATAATATGTTAAACGCACTCGCCGCCGCCGCCGCCGCTCACACTGTTGGAGCAACACCTGAAACTATTTGCTCTGCTTTGGGACATTTTTCGGGTGTGCACCGCAGATTTGAAATTCTCGGTACCTTTGATGGAGTAACCGTTGCAGACGATTTTGCACATCACCCAACAGAGTTAACCGCTGTTCTGAGCTCAGCCATGAAAATGGGATACAATGAGGTTTGGGCAATCTTCCAGCCTCACACATATTCAAGAACGCATACTTTCTTAGATGATTTTGCAAAGGCTCTGGCTATTCCAAATCATCTCATTATGACGGAGATTTTGGCGGTTCGTGAGGTAAATAAATTTAATATTCACACAAGCGATTTAGCTGAAAAAATCCCGGGCAGCTGTTGGTTCGACAGCTTCGATAAAATTGCGGATTATGTTATGAAAAATGCCAAAGAGAATGACTTGATTTTGACTTTGGGCGGCGGAGACATATATAAATGTGCGAATTTACTCGTTGAAAAATATAAGGAGCTGCAAAAATGAGTGAACTTAAAATTTCAGATATGCTTAAAATGCAGTATAACCTTTGGGAGGCACACAAGGACAAATGGGAGCCTATGGAGCCGCTCTATGCCAGAGAATCACTGCTGTGGATGATTGAGGAAGTTGGCGAGGTTATATCTATCATCAAGAAAAAAGGTGAGAATAATATTCAAAGTGACCCGCATGTGAAAGCGGCATTCACCGAGGAACTATGTGACGTTTTGATGTATTATCTCGACACTCTAAACCGATATGGCATATCCGCCGAGGATTTATCCGAAGCATTTGCAAAGAAACATAACTATAACATGAAACGGGATTTCAGCGCACAGCATGACAATTTTTTGAACCCCGATAACGAGTAAATTTCAAACAATTTGAGGATTACAAAATGATTACTGAAGATTATATAATGCGCATGATTAAGGACTTCACCACCATGCTTTTGGCTCTTGCCGGTAAAGGACGAAGCAATTTGTATGAAACCGAAGAGAAACTGCGTGTTTCGCTCAGCAAAGAACCCACCTTACTTCAAACTCTCTCTGCACTTATTGAAAAAGGTGAAATTAACAAGGCCGAGAATTTACTGTTTGATGAAGTTGACTTTGAAAACCCTGCGGATTTTATAATTGCTGTCAGATTTTTTGATACGCTAAACGAAAAAGATAACGACTTTCTTGAAAGTCACGATTATTCCCGTGAGGAGATTTTAGAGGGGCTTCGCGATATTGCAAACAAGTTTGGAATTGATTTTGATGTGGGTAATATGATTTAGTCTGTATTCTATCAAGATTTTAAAATACCATGATGAAATTCATCATGGTATTTTTCATTGCTGACTTGGCATTATAAAAACCACCTAACTTGACAGTTAAAATATTTTTACAAATTGCCGAAAACGCTTTTCCTTAATAAAAAACAAAAATTGTATTTTTATTATTTTTCAAAGTGATAAACTACCCCTCATTATATCAAAGATTCACTCTGATATTCTGAAAAAACAGTCAAGTTAACAGTGAGGTTATAAACATCACACTCGATTTATTATTTTTGGTGAATCCGCAGTGTTCATAAAACCCGATTTCACTATTGTATGCCACAATTACAATGCGCAAATAATCCTTGTATTTTTCTTTAATCATATTTACCAATTCTTTGCCTATGCCCTGTCCATGATATTCGGGATTTACCAGAAGATAATGCACATAGGCAGTCATAATACCATCATCAAGTGCATTAATCAAACCGATTAGCTTTCCTTTGTCCCATGCAGTGAAAACAGTTGCAGAATTTTTCATAGCAGCGACAAGCTTATCGGGGTATTTCCCCGACGACCACTCAACCGATAAAAAAAGATTTTCCAGTTCGACAGATGTAAAATTTTGTATATCTGAATATTCTATGCTCATTATCTTATCTCCAATCGTTATGATAAAATTAAATAAACTTATATAAAAGGTAAGTGCAAAAGACACGTAATGTTATCTGAAAAGTATCATTATCCTTTTGTGTATCGGCATAAAGCATATTGAAACGAAAACCAACAGGTTTTTTCAAAATTATATTTACAGTTATTACAATAAATCAAAATGATTTCTGTCTATTTCATTGCACAAATCATATCATACACAAAACAAAAAGACAATGCACAACTGCACTGTCTTTTTTGCATTTAATTAATAATAAGCTACCAGCGGATTCATCTTTCCGAAGCTTCTGTTCTCCATTTTGTCGATATATCTTATCGCTTTACCCGCACCCATTACAACGCAGTTTTCTGGGTTTTCAAAGGTTACAACAGGCACCTTTGTCTTTTTTGAAATGAGAGTTGAAAGTCCGTACAAATTAGCAGAGCCGCCTGTAAGGTAGATACCGTCGGAAAAAATATCTGCCAAAAGCTCTGGCGGTGTTTCCTCCAGAGTTTGCTGAACCGTGCGCACAATTTGAATTGCCGGCTCGATTAGAGCCTCAATCATTTCGTCGGATGTCATTGTTGTTGTTTCGGGCAAGCCTGTAACAGAATTTCTGCCCTTTAGGTCATAAGTGAGAAGCTTCTTTCTCGGATAGGCACAGCCAATTGCAATTTTAGCATTCTCTGCGGTTCTTTCGCCTATAATAAGATTATATTTTTTTCTTGCGTACTTTATAATTGCATCATTAAAATCAGCCCCTGCAACATGTGTTGCATTTGAAACTGCGATACCGTTAAGTGAGATAACAGCTATATCTGTTGCACCGTCTCCTATGTCTACAATCATTGTTCCGTGAGGTGCGGCAATATCAACTCCTGCACCGATTGCAGCAGCAACAGGCTCCTCGATTAAACAAATTTTTCTCACTCCTGCTGCGCTTATGGCATCAACAACAGCTCTCTTCTCAACCTCTGTTATACTGCAAGGTACACTGACAACCACTCTTGGCATAAACATACGGCTGCTGCTCACCTCTTTGAGATAGTGATTAATAAGATGCTCGGCCATTGAGAAATCTGAAATTACGCCGTTTGAAAGCGGACGGGCAACAATTACCCTATCAGATGTTCTGCCAAGCATTTCATAAGCTTCACTGCCTATGGCAATAACCTCGTCTGTATCTCTGTCCACAGCAATTATAGAGGGTTCACTGAGCACAATGCCCTTGCCCTCTAAATATATCTTAAATCTTGACGTTCCCAAATCTATCGCAATATCTGTTCCGATCATATTTTTTTTACCATCCTTTTAGCCTAATTTATCGAATAAAATGACTAAAACCGCTACTCCTATATTTATATATAAAGTCTATCTTTTATCATAATTGAGAAGTTCGATTTATATCACAGTTTGTAAAACATAGTTAGTTACATTAAGTATAATACAAATCAAAATGATTTTCAACAAAAAGTTGTCAAACACCTTGATTATACAAGAATTTCCTCCGCTGATAACAGCAGGTTCAAAAGACCTGTATATCTTCTTGTTTTTCTGTCGTTCTCAACCATAGCCTCGATAATTGAGCGCTGTCCCACAAGAATTAAAAGCTGTTTTGCTCTTGTCACCGCTGTGTACAGCAAATTTCGGTAGCAGAGCTGAGGCGGTGTTCTGAACACGGGTATTATAACCGCTGTAAACTCATTCCCCTGACTTTTATGTACTGTAACGGCATAAGCAGGCTCAAGCTCCAATGCCGCGTGTTCAAAGTTATACATTACCTCTTTGTCATCAATTTTCACTCTGATAACTCCGCCTGCTCTGTCTATCTCAGTTACAATTCCCATATCTCCGTTAAAAACACCCTGCCCGCTGGTGTTGTCTTCTTTAACCCATGGTAAATCGTAATTATTTCTAATTTGCATAACCTTATCGCCCAATCTGAAAATAGCACCGCTTATTTTGGCCTCGGGCTTATTTTTGTCGGGCGGATTTACAGCCTCACGCAAAACCTTATTCAGCTCAATTGTGCCAATCTCTCCTTTTCTCCCCGGGCAGAGAACCTGAATATCAGAAACAGGCGAATAGCCGTAGCTTTTGGGAAGTCTCGCAGAGAGAAGCGAGGTTATAAGCTTTGTCATAGATTCCGTGCTTGATTCCTGCATAAAGAAGAAATCCTTATCTCGGCTATCAAGCTTAGGCATTCCACCGTCTACAATTTGATGAGCATTCATCACAATAAGGCTCTCCATAGACTGGCGGAAGATTTCCTTTAGCTGCACGGTTGGAAACATATTCGAGCCTATTAAATCCCCCAAAACGTTGCCTGCCCCCACTGACGGAAGCTGGTCTGTATCACCAACCAAAATTAATCTGCAGGAGAGCGGAAGCGCTCTCAAAACACTCTCAAACAGGTATGAATCTACCATTGAAAGCTCATCTATTACCAAGCAATCGCATTCGAGAGGGTTTCTCTCATTTCTTGAAAAAACAGGATTATCCTGCTCATCCCAATCTACCTGAAGCATACGGTGGATTGTCTTTGCCTCTTCTCCCGTTAATTCAGACATTCTCTTTGCCGCTCTGCCTGTGGGCGCAGCAAGAAGAACCTCTTCACCCTTTGCTCTGAGAATATTGATTATTGCATTAAGCGTGGTTGTTTTTCCTGTTCCCGGTCCGCCTGTCAAGATTAGTAAACCTTTCTCCAATGCCGCTCTGATTGCCTCCTGCTGTTTCTCGGCATAGCTCAAGCTATGAGCTTTCTCAATTGCCTCAATTTCCGTTTCAATTCCAATGATAGACTGCGGAGGATANTGCAAAATCACTTTTANTCTTTGGGATATATACACCTCAGATGCGTGCTGTTTTTGAAGAAATATAAAATCTTTATCATTGAAATTTTCACAGACAAGCTCAAAATTTTCACACAGCATAATTANTGCNTCCTGTGCGACGGATAGTTCAACAGAGAGCATTTGTGCNGCCGCTTCGCAGAGCTTATCGGCAGGCAGACAGGTATGCCCATTATTAAGATTGTGCCTCAAAACGAACAGAACTCCTGCCCTCACTCTTGCCATATCATCATGAGAGCGCTCCATAGATTCTGCAATTGTATCCGCTATATCAAAACTCACATCAATTCCGTCTTCACATATACAGTATGGGTCTTCTTGTATGGTGCTGACAGAGCCATCACCATACAATTTCCAAACACGAACTGCATCTTCAGGCTTAACGC